>ERZ1673737.2936-NODE-2936-length-13601-cov-4.340027_pt1 | contig 13601 bp, 15 predicted proteins | sample MGYA00580211_ERZ1673737 | MGnify/ENA primary metagenome ERZ1673737 (study PRJEB41218, sample SAMN15661789) | gut metagenome | host: Homo sapiens | place: Canada: London | collected 2015-08-20/2019-03-30 | study: EMG produced TPA metagenomics assembly of... | reverse complement strand
AGTCCTAGGGGTTGTGAAAATGCACCGTCGCGGCTTCACTATCGGGCTTGGCGATCCAGCCGGAGAGATAGAGGGCAAGTAGATGATATGGGAGAAATTGGAACGGCCCGAGAAGTATAGTCACAAAGTGTACTATTTCAATTTCGGAACCGGTGCAGCAAGGATGACATACACATACTGGAAATCGTATGGTGTAACTTACTAGGGAGGCTGAAGTGTATGGAACTCGAACTCCGCGCTGGAGCCGTTGATGAGGAAGATGGACAGCTTCTAGCAAAGTGGGTAGGAAGCAGCTCTTGGACGATGAAGGCCGGCAGCCTGTTCATCGCATATACGGCAAAGAACGGACAAGATCACAATACACCTCGTGATGAAGAGACTAAGAAGTGGGAGATAATAGTTTGTTTGACCACATTTGCAATTATTGAGAGTCAGGTCAGAGGGAATATGGGGTAAGGATATATAACGACGTCGTGATGTAGCTGGGAATGAGCTGCTTTGCTTAGACAGAGTATGCTTGTCAATTTCATGTAACTTATTTTACCTAGTAGTGCTTTCGGTGAGCCTGCTGTTATGTACTATTGCCTTTGATACCCAAGAAGATTTCTCGAAAGGTGCCCCGTTGGATGTTAAAAATTCTCAGCAAATCCCCTGATATAGTACGAGCACGTAGGAAGATGTCTCCAAGACAAAGCCAGTCTCTTGCCTCATAGCCCAATTAAGATCTATATATATGTCAAGCTAGACCTTCCTCTAGACAAGGGAGAACTCACTATAACTTTACACTCTCTATGGATTCTAGTTACATTTTACGCCGGGTTTCTTAAGATAAATTGTTTTAAATTGATCCCGGTCAGAAACGGGAGTGGTACTGAAACTGAAAAGGAAGCCATCGAGCGTGGTCTGATATCCAATATCGAGCTCCCTAGAGATGTTAACCCTTACCAAAACATTCTCTTTTTTAGATGCTTACTGCATTATACTAATTTTGGCAAACAATGGATAGAGAAAACAATGACACAATCATTGAATGTTTTCGAAAATAGCAGTATCTATCTCTTTGTCCTCCTCGCCCACTCTATGTAAAGATAAACTATCTAATCTCCTCCCACTGCACACCAGCCCACTCCTCCCTCCAACCAGTAACGCCAAGCCCATCAGGCTTACAATCCCTCGAACAAACTCCAAGAATAATAGTCCCCCACTCCATCCCGGCATCATCCTTGCCAAGTCCAACACCAGCACGTCCCTCTTCAAGCATACTAATAGCGTGCGGCACAAGTTGGAACTCAAAGACACGAGGCGCACCACAATACTCACAAGGGGGGATACTGCCCGCGCCAAGTGTCGTAGTAGTAACCTTCGCATTAGGCGCACTGTTCACATGGAACCTCGCGCCGACGGCATCGCTATGCGAATAGAGCAAGGGCACACCGTTGAATTCATAGCGCAGGACTTGCTCTGGGTTGTGGGCGAGGCGGGTGGAGAATTTCATGAAGGCTTTGTCGAGCTCGGACTCGAAGGTGTCTTTTAGGTCGGCGGCTCCGCTGCCTTCTTCGTCCATCGGTTCCATTGTTACGTTTTCCGGTACTGTGGGCGTTGAGGGCCGGCTGAGGGTTTCGTATTCGGCGTCTAGGTAGAAGTTCTTGTATGGGGATGGGAAGGCGGATTGCGCGGGCCACGGTGTTGTGTCGCTGCTTGATTCCGGGGTTTGTTTCGTGGCTGCTGGGGGGTTTGGTTCTGAGACGCGCACTTTGTCCGCGAAGGATTCCGCTAGGGATTGTTCTTGTTTTGCGGGCGCGGGCTTTTTCTCGGCTGGGGTTCCTGGCACGGGCGCTGCGAAGGGGTTGCTTCCTGCGGGTGTTGGGCCTGAGGAGGACGAAAATGGGTTTGGGTTTGAGGAGACCGTGTTGGTTAAGGTTGTCGCGCCGAACAGGCTGGCGCCGAGGTCTTGCTTTGGTTGCTCGGGGGCGGAAGGCGGGGTTTCATTTTTGGGCTCGTCGGTTTGCTTTGGCTTTTCTGTGCCGACTGTTACCTTGCGGGTTGCGCGGTAGGCTCTGATGCTCCCGGGCTTGCGGTTGCAGGGTTTTCTGGGGCAGCCGAATAGGTAAAGGCGCCGTTCGTCGGTTGGAAAATGGTCGGGCAGGTCGCCGTGTAACTCGAGAAGGAGGAGCATTGGACTATTGCAGACCTTGCAGTTGGCGAAGTCGCCTGGGGCTGGGGAGGCATCGTCGAGCCATTTCTATGGTATTTTTAGCTTGAGGGTTTTGGGTTTGAGGGTTTGCAGATGGTGGGTTGAGCATACGGGCCAGCCCCCTAGATGGCTGATTGTGTCTTCAATGACTTCCTCAGCGGCATAGCCGAGAAGAACACCAGTATCGGTGAAATCCTCGTCGAGACTCGAGTCACTGTCATAGGGATCCATTGTGCAGTGGAAGTGAAAATGTGAACCCCGCCAAAAAAAAAAGAAAATGGCGATAAGCGATATGGAAACCGCGTGTAACAGATTTGGTGTACTCTGGTTGTTAAATATCGTCTCACTTTCCGCTCCACTTTACTTTTGACTTGGCTTCTCACTTTTCTTTTTGGTTTACTCCGCTCGAATTTTTTTTTTTTTTTTATTATACCTACATAATAATCAACTAGTTAACAATAGAGTTTTCCACTAATTTATGCGAAGTTGATTCGAAAATTCAACGAATGCCCGGCTGGCGCAATGGTAGCGCGTTAGACTTCTACCGGAAGACCCTTCCTTCGGGAACTTGGATAGGTTGCAATACCTTGGGTTGTAGTGGATCTAAAGGCTGCGGGTTCGACCCCCGCGTTGGGCTTAAATTTTTATTTTCGAGTTTTTTTCGAGGCAAAGCGGTAGCCATGCCATTTCTCTTTGATGTGCATTAAAAAGCAATGAAATTGAACGAGAAATGGCTGAGTTTGGTGGTTTTAAGTAATAGAGTTCTTTTGAGATTGAAAATTGTATGGTAAACCCTTCTCCCCTTCCTACTGTACGTACCTTATTATTACACTCTTCATCATGGGTGGTGTGTCACCGCCTTTTTGGTGGTGATGTTCAATGGGACCCCTCTAATTAATTAGGCCCGGCACCGTAATTGTATTTCACTAGGCACTATCAGGTCAAAATGCATGTATGAATGAATCTCTTGGCACTGCCAGTACACTGAGGACTGGGGGCGGGCATTGCTACCTCTAGGCATAGGAATAGCTTCCTACGTCTTAGGGCGAGAATCACTGGTCAGATCGGCTTAGGAAGCGCCAGAGAGTTCTGTAATTGGTTTATTCCACGCAATTTACCCTCTTTTTTCACTTTAAAATGTATTTTCTACAAAATTGTCTATAAGGTGGCTAGCTCGCTCCATAGGCTCGTTCCTCTTTTTCTGTAGAGTATAGTGCGGTCAGGTGACTGCCTATTGGCCAGCTTACCGGGGCCAGGATAAGAGAAATTGAAGGCGAGATGCGAATAGTAAGAAATTCATAAATTTGACTTAATAGGCCTAGTGAAATACAATTACGCCGCCAGGCTTGGGTGGAGAGGAGGTCCTTTCGACATTTCCCTTTTCTTTTATGCGGATGAAAACGTGAATTACAGTACTGCATGATATCTGTTCATCTACAGAAGACTAAGACGCGAAGTTTAGAAGATCACAGCTCAGACTTCCCATCCGAAAAAGCTCCGTCATCTATCCGAACGTGTTTCTGCCATGACTGAAACATAAGCGTCGCCACGTTCCGGCCCATCAGCGCACTGGTCTCCATTGTTGAGATGAAGCTCTCAATACCACCTGTATACCACACACCCGGAGCCAGAAGAGTATCTTCAAATGTGACTCGCGGGTATAAAACAGGATATGGGTTCCACAATTTCTCACGGAACCAGCTGATATCACTCTTTGAAAGATCTCCAATAGTCGCATTGCTCGACGTAGCGTCCTTCTCTAGACCTAGAATACTGGCAATGAACTCAGCTGTCGGACGCTCTGGCGAGAAAATCTTGTAAACGTAATGTCGTTGCGTTTCTTCGGAATCTACTGGGGAATGATCCACTGTTCGAAGGGTACTGATGCTCCAGAAACCACTGGGCCCGACATCAGCCAGATTTTCCGGACTGAAGTCCTCTGGGAGGGTCGTCAAGATAGTCTCCGGTACTCTCACATTGGTATCGAGTCCGAAGTACTGCGGTGCGATGCGGTGCGGAGATGAAAAGAGAGTAACGTGCAGATCCACATAGGGGATTTTATCCGGAGTGTGGTCTAACGAAGGGGATATAGAAATGCCAGAGTACTGTAAAGGGCCGGCAACGACAACTTCGTCGAAGGTCTCTTCAGAAGTGGAAGCAGCGTTCAGCTTCGACGATACTTGCACGGTACCATCATCATTCCGTGTAATCCCAACGACAGTGGTGTTCACATTGACATGCGCATGCGAGGCGCTCAGGGCGGCATCGAATATGCGCCAGTTCCCGCCCTCAATTGAGACAGCCCCATCGGTAGCCATACAAACGATAGACTCCAACCCATGAATCAAGTGCAGATTCTGGCCATAGTTCACACGAGTGCTAGCCTGGATAATTTCTCTCGCGAAAAGTGACCCAATATCATTGGCGTGGAGAAACGCCTCGCCCGAAGATGACGTCGCATTCAACAACTCCGCCGCAACAGCCGCCTCGGAAAGCGAGCTAAATGGGAATAGAGGCTCCTCGTAAAGCCGCAAGAATTGACCAACAATCTTCTTCATCAGATTCTGAGTGCGCAGCGGCGCAAGCCCATACCGCCAGAAAAGCCGGCCAATATTCCACCAGCTGTATGTATTCTTCAACGAAAATACAAACTGCGACCCGTCCCAGATGCCAATGCTTTCATCGGTCTCCCGCGGTCGGGCATAGTCAGCGCTGCGGACAGTCAGACCTAGGTCGCGGGAAGCGTTGACTAGGTTATAATTAACCTGGACGAAGATGGACGCGCCCAGTTCAATGGGATAGGCGGGGTCGTCCAAGACATTTACTGTTGTCGAACGGCCGCCGACATATGATTCACGTTCGTAGACTGTGATCTCCACAGGGGTGTCGGCTTCGTCCGCGAGCTTGCGCAGTTCATATGCTGCAAATGAGCCGCCAGCTCCGGCTCCTACGGGATGATTTAGTTTTGAGCTTGAGTTGGCTGGGCCGGATACCTACCAATAATTGCTACCTTCCTTGGGGTTGCATCTACGGCTTGTAGTGGTTGCTGTTCTGCTGCATTGCCGAAAGAGAGTAGGATGGCTAGGCAGGAGTATAGGAACCACGAAATATGCCGTGTCGACATGACATAGGCTTCAGATGTTGATTGTGAAGCTAGTTATGAAATCGAGATAAAGATTTGCCAGATCTTAACATGAGATGTGATATGGAAACTTGGAGGTGTCCAAGGGAGTGGGGATGATGATATATATAATTATGCTAGTCCTATTTAGGCTTAGCGTGTCCACGGTATACGGCTATAGTGGGTCCCGGAGCACGGGGTGAGTTTGTCACCCCGACACCCTGAGCTGCTCACTGAACGACTACCCGTCGCGTGGCTCTACAATACTTCAAAGACATCATACTCTAACATTGGGCCTTGACACTGTTTCCTTTTTATACTTCGACCGGATATTTAATGCTTCTGAGGCCGTGATGGTACGAATCATATATATATTCCAAGAAAGAGAGAATAAAGGCATAGTTGCAGTTCAACCGCTTCTCACGCCGCGACCGCTCCATTATGCCTGCACATTCGGCTCCCTTCTCCACAGTTTCACCCACATATCTGCCGGGTTGGCATTGAATCGCTCGATCGTACTCAGCTCTAGGTCGTCGCTCTCAAAGCACCAATCGTAACGATGGACCAGCGTCGCGATCAGGATTTGCAGCTCCAGGTACGCCAAGTTGCGTCCAATGCAGGCCCTCGGTCCGGTGCTGAATGGCAGCACATATGTCCGGCATCTGGGACCTTCCACTTCATCTAACCACCGTTCAGGTCTGTACGTCTCTGGGTCAGAGAAGAGCTCTGGATTACGGTGCAGTGTGTACGTCGGCACCGAGATCGTGACATTACCGGCGATGTGATACCCTGCGATGGTCGCACCTTCCGGTGGCGTGATCCGTGGTAGCCCTAGAGATGTCGGTGGTCGCAGACGCATGGCCTCATCCAGACACACACGCAGATATTTCAAATCCTTGACTTGCTCGTATCGGGCAGCTGTGGCCTGACCGCCAAGGACCGCATCCAGCTCCTCGCGCAATTTCTTCAAAACGGGAGGATTGCGGATAAGGTAGTAGAGACAGTGGGTCATCGCAGTGGTTGTGGTGTCCGAACCCGCATTGATCATGACGCCGGCCTCTTTCTCCAGCTCGAACATGGACAGTCCGACATCCTTCCCGTTTCGGTCTTGCAAGAGATGATGGAAGAAGTCGGTGTATCCTGCCGGCTTTCCGCTTTCTTTCCTTTCCCGGACCTTGCGAATTGTGAGAGCGGTGAAGTCTGCTCCGCCTTTGTTGCCAGGGTGCCATTGTGTCAGACGTTTCGTAAGCCAGAGAAGCTTCGGCCAATGAGCCAGAATCACATCGTATCGACTGTTCGTATGAAAGGAGCGGATGGCGTGCGTGTGATATCGTTTGCCGTCCCAGGTCTCCGCAGGCGCTAGGTCGTCTCCCTGCTCGAGGAATCCCATCGGCTTTCCAAACGCAGCAGCGCCGATCACGTCGAAGGTGAACAGATTGAGCCACCTCCGAACGTTGTGAAACGTCCCACCAACCGGAACACCTTTATTATCTGAGGGTGATGGGCTGCAGAAAGAGTCCATCTTGGCCAGAAATGTCGCCACTTGCTGTTGAATGATTGGCTCCATGTCTACGATATTCCTCTGCGCAAACCTATATCTCATTTAGCATATCATCCGGATCTCTGAAAGTGGGATTGGCACCCTACGCGTTCGAGACATATTTTCGCTTTCGAGCATGTTCTTCTCTGGACCGTGTGCCGACGATCGAAGTATACTCATTGCCTGTGAATGTGTCGTAGAAGGGATCCTTTTGGACCTTCGTGGAAAACCCATAGATGTCTGTGACTGCTGCAGGAAGGTTGAACGAGATATGCTCCGGCTGGATCCGGATTACAGGGCCGAGCCTCTGATGGGCTTTGTGTACTTCAAGGGACCGCCGACCTTTTCGAAAATTATTTGCAGACCAGAGATTTGTGAATCCGGCTATGGATGGTGCGGGAAAGCGACGTAAGTTTTTCTCGTCTTTGAAGTATACGAGAATCGGACGAAGGATGAGATAGCACAGCCCGAGGCTGGCAAGGATGAGTAAGTTAACCATGTTGACTCTTCCTCCTTAGATTCCTTGGGTCGGTTGCACGGAGATTCAGGTCTCCCCGGCCACTCTATATAGTCTATCCCGCCATAATGACTTCGGTCGACACATCGCGGATAAACATACTCCACGAACCTCGTCATGCCGTGTAGAAAGATATGGGAGCATTTTCGGAGAAATCAGAAGCGACAGGACAGCTCTCCTCGTGATGTCTGAGGTGGTAGGACTTGCATCGAAGACGACCCGACAGTTCATTTTCCAGGACAGATGGAAATTGTCTGACCAATCATATCGACCAAATGACAATGGGTCTGGGAAATCGGATAAGACGCCGAGATGCGGAGGAAGTCCCGCTGTTCATGGATCGCTTAGACTTGACGAATTCGTCGCTTCCAGCATCGCCAGACGACAATGCGTGCTTCGAATTACCCATCTTCCCATGTTTGAAGCTAGTTCGGCTTCATCCGAACACGCGATGTCGATCATCCTGCTCCCACTCCCACTCCTCCATAGCGGCCAGAGCTATCGCTCGAGTCGGCCAGGAATTCTCACGCTCCAGGCGTTGCAAGATGCGGATAGTTTCCTCCTGATACGTTCGATTTGTGATCCAGGGTGCACAGATGGTGACAACGTGGCAAGCACCGAGCCTGGCCTGGACGTCGTCCCCGCAGGCGCTGATGCCGAACAACATGGCAAAATGAGCTGAGACCTCTACCTCCAGGATCTGCCTGGACTCTCGGTATCCTACTCCGAGTCTGAGGCGACTCGTGTCAGTTGCCAATAACAGTATCATCGCCGTGTGATAGTACTGCAGTCCGATCGCTGCTGATCATCAGCTCGCCGTCTTGCTTAAATTGAAAATGTTGTCTTACCATGCCACGGTCGAACGAAGTGGACCTCCGGGAAAACAGCTCCTCGCGCAACATGCAATGGTCGGAAGGAGTCTGGCTTGTGCCGCCACCAGTCTTCCGTCTTCGTCTTGAGCTCCTCCAGCCGTGATTGAGACTTGTCTCTAGCAAATGCGAATGCTACCATTTCTGCCGTGATCCAGACCATCCGGTTGGCCCACGCCCAGTCATCCCAGAGCACGTTCGCGTCCATTTGCGGGGCGAATGCGTCCAGATTTAATTTAAGCGGACGTTGATGATTCAAGGCTACGTCGATATCTTGTCTCAAAAAGATCCAGAACGAAGCTTGACGAATCCCTCCTGCGGTAGCGCAAGTGCTTTCCGAGTTCATGAATGCACTAGTGCCACTGAGATGCCTGGCGCAATCAGACCCTGTGATGGCAGACGACATCTGCTCGTAGAGCCGTAGGAGTACGGTTGCGGCAACGACTTCGTCCGGAACGAAGGACAGCTCATCTAGCAGAGGGATCAGCAGCTCCACACACCGTTCGTGGTACATATCCGCGACCAATGGATCATATTGGGTCACTCGTGACAGATGATGTGCGGACGCTGCCAGGGCGGCGTTGAGGAGAACCGGCGACCGGGTTGCCAGGTCGGGCACTACGCTGCTAAAATGCCGGTGTGAATCGCAAACATCTAGCGCAACACCAAGCGTCGAGATGTAGTGACGGAGCAGAAACGCTTCCTGTGGATCAACCAATTTCGGACTCTCGATGGGCAAAGTGGAGAAATAGCTGTGGAGGATGCTCGAGGGAGACTGTAATTCAGAAGGGGTTCCATGGACCCCGTCGGCGTGGTCATGCGTGTGTGGGGAGCTGGTAAGAATGGCATCCTCAAACGATGTATGCTCGCGTGGATACGGCATCGGAATCGTTTCCGCTTCCTTCCCGGATGGCGAAACTTGAGACGACTGGGCCAGTTCATCCTCGTCCGTGTACCATGCGCGTGTCTCGCTGGTCTCATCTACAAAGGATACTGTTCCCGTAAGTCGGTACCTGCATATCGTTGGTCTCCGGCGGCAAATGACATACGCGACTGTCCCCGAATCGGCAACCACGTCTGCCATTCCTCGAACAGAAACTCGGCGTTCTCATCCTTTCCTGTTGTACCGTCGCGCCCATTCCTACTCATGCGGACGCCATGGATGAATCGAATGTTCCATCCCTTGACGCATTCCCTTCCCGATTTCACGCATCGTAGACAGTTGGGCTGACCTTCGTCGCCTGACCGGAGGTTAGCATAACTTGCTTTCTTGGAAATAAATTAAACTCTCAATTCCACATCTCAGTCCGAGACGCTTCTTCTCGCCATTCGCAACCATTCCACGTGACAGTAAACAAATGATGGATTATAAATTTCGGCTAGAACACCGGATACAACAGAGCGACACATGCACCCTTTGCTTTTATAGACCCCCTTGGCACGGTGCAAAAGAGCCGAAAGGGAAGTCTGCGCCTCGTTTGGATACTCCATTTTCTATTCGGAAATGATATTCTGATACGCGTAATAAAGATGGTACGTACATTTCACTCGACGATGGCGACATGTCAAACTAGATTCCACGATAGGGGAGATCAATTAGGTAAGCTTCAATTAAGCTAAAATAGGACGAGTCTGAGGTAGGGTTGATCGCCTGGCGTTGGGAAGCGAAGAGAGAAGAGTGAGCAGGTGCTTACCATCCACTGCGTGTCCGATAATGCTTCATTGTCGTCATCCTCATCTTTTCCCATGCATCATCAATCGATCTGTCGGAATGGTAGTCTCATAGAACAGGATAATTGTGACTTCGATATCGAATTGACATGCGTGCCACTTCGGAAGGCCGAAGAAGGGGATTTTGTAACCGAGGAAGCCATAGTCCCCTCCGGTCAGTTTAAGAAACTGCAAGCGACTCCCCCGCAAAAGTTAATGTAACATGCTGGGGATCCTAAATAAGCGTTTTGCCTAGTCGTGGCCAGTCAAAATATAGGCTAATGGGCTCCGGTTGTAATCGATCGACGTCAATGATATCATTTTGGACCTGGACCAGTTCAATTGCGGGGTCCTAGTGGAGGCACACGCGATAACCCCACGGGGTAAATCATGGGGAAGAAAACAATGCTGATATCACACATGGAAACTATATAAGATGTTGAATCGAGGCCCGTTTTCGAAGATATCTGAAGCATGCGGTGGACACCTAGTACTCTAGATCTCGATCTCTTTCCGTTCTGGTAATTTTAATTCTTGACATAGCATTCACCATAATCGGGGGATATCGAAAACTAGACAAGATCCCTGATCTCCTCGTACGAAACCACAATTTGATTTCGAACATTACGAGGAGACTCCCTCGGGGTCGCCATCAGCGGCGCATCCGGCGCTGCCTTCCTGCTGTTTGGATACGACAATGGCGTCTTCGCAGGCATCATCAACGCGGATTCCTTCCGTTCGCAATTCGGATATCCCTCTTCCTCCATGACCGGTACCATCGTCGCTGTGTACAACCTGGGTTGTTTCCTCGGGTGTATGATCGCGTCGCAGTTTGGACGGACAATGGGTAGACGCCTAACGATTATCGTGTCGCAGTGGATTTGTATCCTGGGGACCATCCTGCAGTGTACTGCGTTTACGATTCCGCATCTCATAGTGGGGAGAGTGGTGACGGGTATGGCGACGGGGATGGCGACCTCGTGAGCATTCTCGTCTCGTCTCCAGCTAAAATTCAAATTCAATTTGCCAATCTCGTTATTATTTAATAGGACCATCCCTACATGGGTCTCGGAGACATGTAAAGCAAACCGACGCGGCGCTCTCGTCGCATTTCAACTCGCAATCGTCAGTGGCGGGATTCTCATCGCCTACTGGCTCGACTACGGCATGCTCTATGCGACCGGACAGGTCGTCTGGCGCTTTCCCGTCGCCTTTCAGGCAGTCTTCTCGATTGCCACCATCGGGATGGTCCACTTCCTGCCCGAGTCCCCGCGATTGCTGTACGACAAGGGCCGGATCACCGAAGGCGATGAAGTGCTGTGCCGCCTGAAGGATCTACCGTCGGAACATCCGGTCCTGCAGAAGGAGAGAGCGGAGATCTTCGCAGCCATTGAACTGGAGCACAACCAGCCCAAGATGACGCTGAGAAAACTGCTGTTCGAGGAATCGGAGCTCAAGCTACTTCGCCGCATCATCATCGGGGTTTCCTGCCAGTGTATTCAGCAGCTGACCGGTATTGCGGTTGTGATCGGCTATTTGCCTTATGTCGCGCATAATGAGATCGGATTGAGTGAACATCTGGCTCAGATCATGGGAGGAATTGGAGCTATCATTTACTTACTGGCTTCTTTTCCTCCGATGTATTTCGGTAAGACTCGGGTTTCTGCTTGTCACTTATGATGAAAAAAGGTTGACTAACTTTAACTAGTGGAACGGTTTGGCCGTCGGAAGTGTCTGATGGGAGGATCAGCAGCCATGACAGTCTGTTGGTTCCTGTTGATTATTTTCTTCGCACTTGGCGAGAAGAAGAATAACAAGGGACTATTGTACGCGGGGATCGTCATGATGTACATCTATCAGGTGTGCAAACTGCCTCCATCCGAAAAGCGCCGCTTTACTAATTGATACCGATATACAGATCGCCTTCGCCTTCAGCTGGCTGTCCGTGCCATGGATCTACCCCCCAGAAATCACCCCATTGTAAGTCTTCCCGCATGCCCCCAGTCCCTGTCATCCAGCTCTGATGTATACGTATTATACAGAAATGTCCGCCACGTCGGTACTGCAATGGCCACATCCGCGGAATGGCTCACAGCCTTCCTCGTGCAAGAAGTCACCCCTATCGCCGTGACGAAGATCGGATGGAAATACTACATCGTATTCACCTGCGTCTGTCTGGTATCGATTCCCATTGTCTATTTCTATTTCCCGGAAACCAGTGGCAAATCGCTGGAGGAGATTGATATGATCTTCTCGTCGGGGAGCTTGCATCATCCGGGAAGCTTGAGGTCGATGGACGAGAAAGTCATCAGTGATGAGAGAGATAAGGAGGAGGAGGAGGAGAAGCCGACCGTGGAGAATGTGGAGGTACTGTAAATATTTCCTGAGTCTCTATGTTTCTGAGATGGAAGGCAATAACGGTCACTACGGTACAAAGACTGTTAAGGACCGCAGCAGGTTATATATTTTCTTGTATCGCAAACCCTAACTTCTCCTGGACGGGATGCTTATCTTTCTGTGTGACAAGCTTACGTACATATTCTCGAATGAATTGAATTGAGTTTTCCCATCGGTTGAGTGCTTTTCTATATGTTCGATCCACAGAATCCTGGGCAAAGTAGCTTGCGGACTCTGCATATGGCATGAGCTGTTATATAAGCAAAGACAACAGTTAACTTAGTCAAGTGTTGTTCTTAGTTGAAATGGCATGTCGTTTTTAGACGATACCTTTCTTAAGTTGCTGACTACGTCGCCAATAATACTCAGGGTTAGGCGCTTACTTCTTCTTGTCCGTAGGAATATACATGGCCTTAGCTAAAAACAGCCTGAATCAAAAGGATGATAAAGAGGAAGAAGAAGATAATGAGGAGGAGGACTGAGGCCACAGACAAGGAAGAGAATAGGAAAGAAAGCGGTAATGACTGAGACCTAGGGGAAAGCCGGTGGTTAAGAAGAGATAAAAGCACCTGGAATCTTTAGGAGGAAGTACATAGAACAGGAGCTAAGAGTTAACGGGGGGAAGACTCTTTAAATAATAGAAAAGAAGGCTTGAGGTGGTTCAGCACCTAACAAAAGAGCCTTTCTATTTTCGTAATGAGCGCTACACACGGATGACAGAGAGGACAGGCCATGACAACATGCCTGATGGTCTGCCCACAAAGTCATCAAATCTCGCATTTAAGGTGGTGTTCCAACTGGGCCACTCGCTCACAGACTACGTTACTTCTCTTTTTAGTGTCCTTGAGAAGTCTGGTACCTAATTCGAAAAGCCACTCGGCTGGCGCGACCCAATTTCAATGCATCAGTAGTATAGCACTTCTCATGCCGCTGGCCATGTGGTATCAGTACAATGTGCACCCGAACCGTGCCATCTCCGACGTCCTCGTTGCAGCTTAAAACGAATTAGACAGTAATGAACATTGCTGTTTCGATTTTTGTTTATGTTCGAACCCACTGAGTAGACTCATTCTTTGTGACGGAATATTTCCTCCTCCTGCGCCAGACATGTCCTTTCTTCGGTCTATCTCGCCTCGCCTCTGAAAGCTTTGGATTTAAAAGACCCGACTTAAGTGCCTCCTTGCAAAAGGGCTCGAGGTCCAAAACATGGGTATCTTCAAGCTCTGGATCCAGTTCCGGATCCAGAATCGCTG
>ERZ1673737.2935-NODE-2935-length-13601-cov-4.438727_pt1 | contig 13601 bp, 24 predicted proteins | sample MGYA00580211_ERZ1673737 | MGnify/ENA primary metagenome ERZ1673737 (study PRJEB41218, sample SAMN15661789) | gut metagenome | host: Homo sapiens | place: Canada: London | collected 2015-08-20/2019-03-30 | study: EMG produced TPA metagenomics assembly of... | reverse complement strand
GATGTTTGTACTATATTGTATTATATATATCAAAGGCATCGCCAATCATGTATAAACGAAGATGATAGATTTCCACTAAATATCATATTATCAAATTGAATAACTTGCCGTACCCGCTGTAACTGAGTTCATAGTTCAATGCACCACACCGGCAGTTTGCAGATTCTCCTGTACCCTCTCCTCCGGAGCTCTCTGCTCCATAGGTCGCGAAGTATCTTCCTTCCGGAAGTAGAGATACAACACCTCAAACAAAGCAGCTCCCATCGACATAAAGCTGTCGCTCAATTAGCAGAGTAAATGTACCCTTATATCCAGGAATACTCACAATGCAATGAAACTGAATGCCTCAGCAGCATACTTCCGACTACAGACTACCTCCCCGTTCCAGCGATGCACACTGCAACTGACGTGGTTGAAATTCAGGGCGAGGAAGATGAATGAGGTGAGCCAGCTGATCGGCAGATATTAGCACTGGGTCACAGTTCCATGTGTCTATCTTTACTCACAGGTATGAGATTACCGCGTCGGACATGAGTAAGGGAAGGACATGCCATCTACGACGATTGGCTATGCAGCTTGTGCTCAGCGTTATGGCGCAGAGGACAGGGGTTAATACAGACTATATAAAGTAAGTAGATTAATTGACAAAAGATTAATCTGCATAGGACTTACAATAACCAAGGGAAAAATCACAGCCAATGTCTTAGTCTCCTGGACTGCCCAGGCTGTGATTCCGAGAACGATGATCGAACTGACACATTGGATTATATGGGCGATGGTTGAGACCGTGCCACAGGGATGTTCGTAGAAGCCTATCATTGTGAAGGTGTGCCTGGAATTAAGAAGATCAATAATTATCCCCCAAGTTGTGTTTTCGGGGGTGGTGTTGGGCTTTTATGTCAGGGTTCCGAAATGTATGATATCACCACATGTGGTGATCCAAAGGACGATCAACGCCCTATTATTTTGTAAACTGGGACTGAGTATGATTTGTCCGTCTGTTGTATTAGTTTACCCCCTTTGACTCATACTCGAATTGTTACAGTGCTATCCCGTTCTGTACAAATAGCTCCTGTCATTCCCACAGTGCACCAACCAACAATGAGCAAGCCCAAATAATGGAATTAGCATGATAAGGAGTAAGTCAATCAAAGAATAGATGCTCTCTGATTAAAACCAAACCTTCGCGCAAAGACACTATCATAAGCCCAATTGAGATTGCGCAATTCCAACCCTCGAACCAAAAAAGCACTTCTGCCAGCCCATATGTCTGTGGGTGGTCCAAAGAAACCATTAGAAGTGATATTCCCAAGACCTGCTTTGAGAATTCATTTGGACCCATATAGCCAGTCTCTAGGCTATGCCATGTGTTGTTGACTTTGGGACGAGACATCTGTACCTGGAGTCTTATATAGACAAGATGAATTGCTGGATCCTCAACATATACATTGCTACATTTGCTCACCTTCCTTGAGATCAAGGGTCAACTGAGACATTTCAGTTTGAATGCCTCCTGTGTGCACAAGTATAACATTCACATCGGATAAGCGCAGCTCAACCCTGAGTTCCTGCACATAGAGATCCAGAGCAGCCTTTGTTGCATAGTAAACTGAATGGGTTGGCTAGGGCATAAGACCCAAGAGGCTGCTTGTAAAGACAATTTCTCCTTTTGCTTGAATGGCCACGTCTGCAAACACGGGATTCAGTTCAATCACGCTCGCGGAGTTGGTTGTCAGCATTCGAAGCGATTCGGTATAGCTAGCCTCAGTGGCCACGCTTTTTCTCGATAAAGCCATACTTGCGAAGACATTATGCTTGCGAGAGCCCGAGACAGACAAGTTGTTGTATCCGAAGAGTTTAGCGCGATTGGATATTCAATTCATCCATCAGCTTCGACGCGTGGATATTGCGTAGTGTACAATCCCATACAAAGCGCCAATCTGCTGCATCAAGAATTGCACGTGTTTTCTTGCGCCAAATTGGATACTGACGCCAAGAAAAAGGGCGTTGACCAGTACGTCGGTTAAATATTTAGAATTAAATTAATTATATAAAATGATCTAAATGCCAGAGTCTATAAAATAACAAAGAGAGACCCGGAGCATTCCTTGGACAGCGATCCAAGCTCAAAAATCAATCGGACCCCTTGGCCTCATGACAGTTTCCGGCTTCATATACTTCTCCCCCTGAGGAACGCGCTTCTTCGTCCGAACAGACGGCAACAGGTCAGGAACAATAGAGAACACAAAGAAGGCGAAGATGAGCGCAGCAACTGTCGACGTTAGCGTTTGATATCGTCTCAAGGCGTAAACATAACATACCCCATTCCAGAACAGCACCTGCATTCTTCCTCTCTTTCGAGCTGGATTTCGCGCACACCCCGAATCCAATTGCGACGCCAAGCTCGCAGACGATGAATAGAAACTTGAGATAGAAACTGACTAGCAAGATTCGGGCTTGGGGGTGGTACCATCGACCCAGGTGGATGTATTCGAGACAAACTAGAATAGCGCAGACTACGTAGCTTGCACTGTGAATTGGTTAGCTTTTCTTGATCTTTTGACCTTCGGTGTACGCGCGGAATGATCATACATGAACATGGCCAGAAATCCATAATGGAGATGTTGGTGGTGCTTCGTGTCGAAAATGGATAAGAGGATGACGCCCAATGCTCCCGTGAGCGCAAAGAAAATCGACCCAATGGCACACGACTTGTCGAAAAGATCTCTATTCCGTGCTAGTTGGCCGGCGTGTCGAAGCCATCGCTCAGATAGTAGCGACAGGGTCAGGAATACGCCGGTGACCACGCAGCCGGCGACGAACAGCGGCTTGAGTCTTTCGGCACCGATGTGGGATATATATCTGACCCAATCAGTTCTTATATTCGGAAATAATATGCAATTGGACTCACGGAATCGAGAGTTTATCGTTCATGGTGGTATAATGTGGCTTGCCGTCCGCCGCCCAGCTGGTAAGCATAGCCACCAGCATAGCTAAATTGTCAGTATAAATAAGAATAAGACATATTCAAGACTCGAGTCTCACCTAGCCACATGCATCCTGACACCACGGGGAAAAGCCAAAACGAAAGAATCCACATCGTGTGGTGAGAAGAGAATTTACTCTCCGAGGCGGAATCCCGCGGGTTTGTTTGTCCCTTTCTACACGAAGGAGTGAAAAGAGTGAAAGGATTGGATGCAAGGGTTAGTTCATGGAAATGACAGTGACAACTCCCTCTGTTCCTGTAGGAGGCATGCAAGGGGAAAATTATGTCTATCACGACACCCGACTTCTTGGCGGATCGGCGCGGTTTACGCCCCCACTCACTCGGGGCAATGCCTTGTTCGGGGTGTACAGTTACATGTAGACTGTCTATAGGTCCTTGCAAGTTGGTTGTATCGATTGAAGACTATGAGAAATCAGCATAAAATGTGTGACTAGACTCAATTATAGATTCTCCATAGCCCGTATCAAATCCTCCACGGTCTGATGGCTAACACTCCCAGCAGTCGGGACATTGGCCTTAGAAACCCGTTGTACAACATAATCCGCCGAAAGAGAAGCCACATCGGTCGCGGACCACATATCGCTATTCAAATGCTTGAAAATAGATGTCACCTTGATAGGAACAAGGGATGGATCCGGATCATTGGATTTCAGGACCAATTCAATGGTTCGGAGGAAGGCTTTGCATAATCGACCCCAGCCGAGACTCATGTGCCATAGACCGACGACGCAGCTTTCTAGGACGAGGGCCCATTTGGGGTTGTGCCCGTCTAGTTGGGAGGTCGCATGCACGCCGGCTAGACAGAAGTAGTGTAACATTACGATTGGGATAGATTTCCAGCCGTGGCGGTGTTTGAAAATTAGAATAAGGGAGCCGATTGTTTCCATGGCTTCGAATTTGACGTGGTCGAAGTCGATTTCGTTTTGTTCGCCGGGGTCTGTGATTGGGCTTGCTTTTGTGGTGAACAGGGTACTCAGGGATATTAGAGTTGCTTGGTAGTAAAAGCTGATGGGTCAGTATCAAGCGTGAAATTGGAGGAAGATACTCACTGTAAGCAGAGGATATGTGGAGTGGTGTTATTTCCAGGCAAGACAGCTGGAGGCAGGCTTGCTTTCCAGGTGACAATCCTTTTATATAATTTGTAGCAATATTCCTGGTCGTCCTTGGTCATAGTTTCGATAAGCCTGAGTGAAAATGCCGCAACCTCATTCACGATGGCTGCCAGGGCACTTCTATATCGTAAGGTTGTATAGTAGTGTGGACGAGAAACCGGCAAGTCGAAAGGATAGGGCTTCCATTCCATATCCTCATCAAGTCTGGCTGCCTGTTGGGCCGAGCAGCGTTGTGGCGGAGGTACCGGCCAATGAGACACCTTTCTGTAGACCTGCGAGGCGAGTCTATTCCTAGGTTAGTGATTTCCATAAAGGATAAAGGGAGTTCCCACGCTTGGATATCGAAAATCGCCCACGAGACCATCTCCTGGGACAGTTCTGCTGAGGAAAGTTGATATTCTTCCTCGCTATGCTCATTACAGTGTTCAACCGTGTCATATCCTGATTGGAGATAAAACTTTGCTCCATTCATGATAAACTGAGTGCCCAGTCTATCGACTCCGAAGGTACAGGAGAGCAATCCGAGTAGAATCCCGGATTGGATTGTAGGAAGATCCGAGGTCCCCTTGTCATTTTCCCAGAGCAGCTGTATTTGGTCGTAAAGCTTCTGGCCCAGGCCTTTCTCCTCTCGTCGATCAGTAATCCGGTTGAGTCTGTATGAAAAGCTCTACGGATTGTTAGAAGAGGTCGTCAATCAAGTATAAGGATAGGCATACACAGCCGAAGAATAGCAGAATATGGACCAACAAGCGAGAACAATATCTTCCCGGGTAGTGAGTCTCCAGATCTTGGAGAAACATGTCCAGATCGATCAGATTCCAGGTTGGGTTCTCCCACGTGAAATAGAAAGACAACAGGTGGCTGGCGGTGTCATTTTCCATAATTGAAGTCCAAAACTTAATGGAGTTCACTCGGACTGGAGGATCCTTGGTGATTGGCCGTTTCAACCTTGCATTGTCGGACATCGACTCATACATCTGGCCCAGCGAGACCTTCGAGTTGGGCACTTGGACATGGTGCTTCGTCAATGACTCTGAAGCTAGGATATCCGAGAATATCTCCGGAGATGCCGTGAAGTGTTTCTATCTGTTCAGTCACTAGTTCATACAGTACGAGTTGATCTCGAACCTTGATGATATTGTTGACAGAGATCCTGTCATTGATGGTGGCCTGAGCGAGAATATCACCGAGCAATGCTTCGTAGACCTCGACTTTGCGTTGAAGAGAGTGAAGCTGAATCTTCTGGTTGTCCCTCTTTGATGCCGTATAGGTACAGACCCTGTCTAGCTGGATACAATTCAAGCATCTAGGGCGTTGACCGTCACATTTCGCCTTTTTCTCTCGGCAGGCCGAACAAGCGGAAATTGTCCGGAAAGGATGTATTCCAAGGGGCTCATTTGGTAGGCGAGGGATAGCAACCTTGCCCTCTACACCATTTAGAGGTGTGGAAGTCGATTTTTGATCGCCAGAGGAAGCGCCACTCATTGAATCAGGGATAACTCTGTGTTACTAGCGCACACGCGCACTGCAGTCCTCCAGTTGATCGCACAAATTGTGGCGTAAAATCTCGGGATTTAATCCCTGTACTGTGTATGGCGGAACGCCAAGCCGGCAGATGCCATGGTCACGTGCCACGTCCACGCCGACGGGCGGCAGTTTGTATCGACAGTATCGGCATCAGATATCAGTCAAGGGCCAAAGGGTCAAAGTCAAAATGTCAGAGTGAAGAGAGCAAAGCAGGATGCATGTGCTATATCACGTGATGAACTTTGTATAGATCGCAATGACGTAACCCGAAATCAACAACACCTCCCCTCACCTCACATCTCACTGCATTGCGTGGATTGCGTGGATTGCATGGGTTGCATCTTGTCCAAAGGAGTCAATATACAAATTCTTGTCTTTGACAAACTGTCCGAAGGTAGAATCAGCTACAGGTGGCTGATCCAGCCTTATACGTCGATCATTACGTGCAGCCACGCAAGTTGGAGTCTGGACATGTAGATCTATACGACCGATGATCTCATGTCTTATATTGGACTCTGGTTGGCCAAAAGTGACAAGATGGGAGAGAACAAGTTGAATATTCCCCAGGTACTTGGCGAAACAGGCCTACTTGAAACATGACGCCATCCCTGTACACAGTGCCACTGAACCTGAACCTGAACCTGAATTGGATGTCAACATCAACATGGATGTCGACCTGTTTGCTCATCATTTCCCCTTCTAGTATCTGTGACAGAACCCTGAGCAAGTGGCTGGAATTGCCTATGAACCTGTGCCAATAATAGAGCTGAAGGCGTTTGATCTCATTAACATTGCTTGATACACAGCAGGCAGCAAACGTCACTCATTTGTTTCAGTATCACATAAATACCCTCACTTCTCCCCCGACTACTTCCCTCCATCACCCTCCACTTCATCAACTATCGTCCCACAACTTTGATATCATCTATCTTCATCATGGATTTCGTTCGCAAGGCTGAAGGAGCCTTGACTGGCAAGAACAAGGAGTCCAAGGAGTCGACCAAGTCCTCCAACCATGGCCCTCACTCGTCTAACCTGGCCAACAAGCTTGATCCCCGTGTTGACAGTGACCGCGGTATGCACCTTCCCCTCACTCGCCAGCAACATTGATACTGACTGATATTCTGCTATAGACAACCGCGCTGCCCACACTGGTGCCCACCACACTGGTGCTACTGGCACTACTGGCACTACCGGTGCTACCACAGGAACCACTGGCACTAGCACTACTGGCCATAACTCCAGTATTGCCAACAAGCTAGACCCCCGTGTTGATGCTGATGCTGCCAACCGTGCCAATGCCACTTCCACTGGAACCACTGGCACTACTGCTACTCACGGTACTCATGGCACTACCGGTACTACTGGCCTGACTGGTACTGGTACCCACGGCACTCACGGCAGCACCAACGCTGGCCCCCACGACTCCAAGATCGCCAACAAGGTCGACCCCCGCGTCGACTCTGACCGTGATAACCGTGCTAAGCACGATACCTTTGGCACCACTGGTGCTACTCACGGTACCTCTGGCCTGACTGGCACCCACGGCACCACTGGAACTACCGGAACTACTGGTACCGCTGGCCTGGCTGGTACCCACGCCGCCACTGGCACCGCCCACACTGGCAGCACCAACGTCGGCCCTCACGACTCCAAGGTCGCCAACAAGCTCGATCCCCGTGTTGATTCTGACCGTGACAACCGTGCTAAGCATGATACCTTCGGCACTACTGGTACGACTGGTACTACCGGTACCTCTGGCTTGACTGGTACTCACGGCACTGGCACTACTCACGGCACCACTGGCCTCACCGGCACTGGTACCCACGGTACTTACGGCAGCACCAATGCTGGTCCTCACGACTCGAAGATCGCCAACAAGGTCGACCCCCGCGTCGACTCTGACCTCGACAACCGTGCCCAGTACCACTCCCACACTACCGGTACCGGCACTGGCATTGGAAGCGCCACCCAAGGCACTCACGGCCTCGGCTCGGCTGGTTTCGATCCTCAAATTCACGGCGATACTACTGCCACGGGAACTGGTACTGGCACTGGCGTAACTGGCTCTGGTCTTGGTTCTCATGCTCAGGGTGCGCCTGCTGGTAGTTCTTACACCAACCCTACCACTACCACCACTGGTACTACTGGTCACAATTCCAAGATTGCGAACAAGCTCGATCCTCGTGTTGACTCTGATGCCAAGCGTGTTGAGCAGGATGGTTTGCAGCGCCAGTTCTAGATGCTGCGCCACTTTCTCTTACGGCTGTTTACCACCCCGATTCAGTTTGTTTCAGTCACTGGATCTTTGATATGATGTTACGACTTTGATCTTTCAGCAAGCAAACTCGTTTCTTTGGATAGGATAAGATACACAAATGACTTTCATTTTTTTTTATCAGATTGCAGTGAAGTAGATTAGTGTACATTTGAGTAGAGAGCAACTGGCCTCTAGCCCGCCAATGAATAATATATAATACAGTGTTGTTATTGTGTCTAATCAGACATCAAAAACCTCTTTAATAAGAGCCTTCTTATTAACTGCAAATAGTCAGCATCATCCATACACATACGACCCTTCCAACCAAAGTAGAAGAACTCACCCTTTCCCATGGCATTTCTGGGAATAGCATCCAAAACCTTCATCTCGGATGGAATCTTATAAGAAGCCAAACGTTCCTTCAATGCTCGTCTCATATCCATCGGACCCCAAGATTTCCCATTACGACTTGAAGTAGCAGCATCGGGATGGAGGACGACGACCGCAGCAACTTTCTGTCCCCATTGTTCAGAGGGGAGGCCGACGACGGCTGCTTCGGTGACTTGGGGACTATAAGGTGATTAGCAAGTCACAAAACAAAAGGAGAGAGGAAACATACAGCGAAAGCAACTCCCTCTCAACCTCCAACGCGCTAACCTTCTCCGCGCCCGTCTTGATAATATCAACACTCTTCCTCCCCTGAATGAAATACATCGGTCCCTTCGCCCACTCTCCACTTCCACCACGTCCAGCCCCGTCAACAACCCTCCTCGTCGCTACATCACCCGTACAGAACCATTTCCCTTTTCCATCCTCACCACCCACGAACCCCTCGCGTGTGGCTTTCTCGTTACCCCAATACTCACTGAAAATAGTCTCGCCCCGTAACTGGATCTCGCCTTCGCGTTCACGGCCTTGAGCGTCGACTTCGGCGCCGGGGGGGATTACTTCGCCTGTTTCGGTGTCGACTAGACGTGCTTCCACGCCTGGGAGGGGCCAGCCGACGCTGCCGTCGACTCGGTCGGCAGGGTCGAGGCCGCAGCTTATTGCCATGCCGACTTCTGTCATGCCGAAGCGCTCGAGGAGGATGTTGCCGTTGCTTAGGGTTGACCAGGATGTTTTTGTTGGTGTTGGGAGGGCGGCTGAGCCTGAGATGTTTAGGCGGAGGTTTTGAGGTGAGATTCCTTCTTTTGCGGCTGTTTGGGTTTCTGTTGGGAGGTTTTGGAAGGAGTTTAGGAGTCTGTTGTAGATTGTTGGGACGGCGGTTAGGAAGGTGATTTTGGATGGGGGAGTGGTGGTGGTGTTGGATTGGAAAGGTGCTGCTAGGCGTTTCCAGACTTGGTCTGTGTTGAAGGGGTACATGAATTCGATGGATGAGCCTGCTACTATTGGTGCCACTATTGCGTTTACTACACCGTGGATGTGGTGCAGTGGTAGTAGGTGTAAGAGGCGGTCATCGGGGGAGTACTTCCATGCTTGTAAGAGGGATGAGGCTTGTGCTGCCAGTGCCGATTGTGGGATGAGTACGCCTTTCTATATACGGGTTAGATGGGTCTGCCTTTGGTTGGAATGGACATGAACGTACTGGCCGATTGGTCGTGCCAGATGTGTATAGCATCATTCCACCAGAAGGCTTCTTCAGCTCCTCCAAAGTGACACTCTCACGAGCAGCACCCTCCATGAGCTTCTTGCGAATATTAAACAAAGGCTCACGTTCCAACCCCTGATTCAGGATATCCATAGCCTTGTCGGCATATTTCTCAGTGGCAAGCAACACCTTTGCCTGCGAATTATCGAGAATATACTTCAATTCCCGTGTCGGAAAAGAAGGCGACAGCGGCAGCGCAATAGCATCACTCGCAAAGATCGCCAACAAGGTCACTGCAACAGTCAATCTTTGTCCATCAGACAGCAGATACAGAAGACAACAGTACCTACGTAGTCGTAGCTATTCTCCGCCAGAAACGCAACCCGCTCACCGGCCAATTGACCCTGCGCGTTGGCAGCTTCACGCTCGAGATCATCCTTGGCCGCGACAACATCGGCGATTAAACTCCCGTATGTAAATGAGCGGGCGGACAAACTGTGAACAACAGCTAGACTGTCCGGGTCGTGGTCTCGGAGTGCGCGGAAGATGTGCGTGTTCGGGAGAGTCGATAGCTGTCTGAGGGCGAAGGGCATGCGACTGACGCGCGCACGCGAACAGCGCGAGAGTAGCGAGATCATGGGCATGTTGGAGGTTGGTTCGACATCAATTGCCTCTGCAATTGCATCCCACTTGTAGGAGGGAAGTCGGCCAAGTTGATGTCATGAGGGAAGTTCCGAAATCAGAAACACCCGATTGGCCTCGCTTTTCTCCTTCACCTCTCCATCCAAATGCTTCCTCGCTGTCTGCCGGGTCTGATTCCCCGTCGTCTATTCTCTGTTTCGACTAGGATGGCTTCTATGACTCCATTGGAGGATGCCATGCGCGACAAGGTGAGTCTACTGCCAGAGGGGTGTATGGCATGGTGCATGGCGGGATGCTAACTCTTCTCTTCTCTTTCTAGATCGCCCATGCCTTTACACCCTCTACCCTGATTATACGCAATGATTCCCACAAGCATGCGCACCATGCTGCCATGGAGGGATCGACGTCGAAGGAGACGCATTTCCAGTTCGTCCCATGCCGGTGTCCATACCGTGTCCCCGCATACCTTGGAGTCGGACTGACACCCTATTTCTGTTTCTAGTGTGACGATTGTTTCGGATTCCTTTGAATCGAAGATGCAGCCTGCTAGGCATCGGATGGTCTACGCGTTATTCAAGGAGGAGATGGCTCGTGAGGGCGGACTTCATGCGCTGCAGCTGAAGACGAAGACACCGGCTGAGGAACAGCGCGAGAAGGAGAAGGAGAAGGCATAAACAAATACGGTTGGCGTTCGAGTGATCTATTATAGTCAGATACCCCTCGAATGCATTGCATTGGGCTTTGGTTCACCATACGCTTGCACTTAAGTTACACCTACAAATACACATGCACATACACAAAGAAATCAATTATTAGACGGTATTACATAGATTCTAGCGCCAAACAGGAGCCAACAGAGAAAACAATCTAGTATATACATCCATGCACAGCGACCAAGAGGGGTGGGCGCGAGCAGCTGTACAACACGAACAGCTAAGCAAAGACAAAAGGAAAGCACGATTTGAAGGCATTGCTTTTACACAAGAGAGAAGAAAATGCGAGGGTGGTGGTATAACAACAAGGGGAAAGACAAAGGGAAGATGAGGCCGGTCGTACAGGGAATAGATCAGGTCTTCTTGTTGGACTCGACGACACCGACGGCGACACCGACAACGATGGCAATGATGATGACTGGGGAGGTTAGCGGGGCAGACGCATTCGGAGTAGAGATACTTACTAACGATGATCAACGCATACCACTTCCAACGACGAGCGTTCTTTGCGCTCTGGATGGCGGTGCTCAACTTGGTGTTGGCTTGCTCGACGTTGCGGTGCGTCTCCTCGGCGCCCTGGTTGATTTGCGCAACGGCCGGCTCCTGCTGGTGTACCAGCTCGGCGACTTCGTTGTACAGCTCGCTGAGTGCGATGAGGTCTTGTTCGATCTTGCGAATGGCGGCGGAACGCTGGAGAGTGGCCTGGCGGGCATCGTTGGCCTGGCGAGTACGGGTACCGGGAACCTATTTGCAATTAGAAGTGATCATAGAAATCCGTCCAGCAGTACATACCACAAAGCTCTGCTCTTGACCCATCAGGACGTTCTGCACACCCTGCTCCAACTCCTCGGGGGTAGCCTCGGGGTTGGCGATTTCGTATCGGCGGCGCACTTGCTCCTCCAGACGCTTCTGGAAGTCGGTCTGTGTGCGCTGGTACTGCTCGATCTCACGGCGGAGGTTGCGGCTGACGTTCTCGACCTGGCCCGACACACGGCTGTCGCCCGATCCAGGGGTCTCCTTGATGCGCTTGAACTGATCGCGCAGGTAGCGCAGCGCAGTGTTGATCTCATCCTCAATGTAGTCAAGTGTCTGACGCGAAGCCTGGTCCTCCTTTCCGGTGCTCGAGTCCAGCAGGGCCTTTTGCGCGTGGGCCAGCTGGGTCTCGCGCTTCGTGGTCAACTCGGCGATACCTTCGTTGAGTTCCTTGCACTTGTTCAGAATCGCAGTCGGCCCGCCACCGGAGGGCTGGTTGACGTTGGACATTTCTGTTGGCGTCAGCGCGGATCACGACGCGGTCGAATTGAAACATACCGTAGCCACCGTTTCCAGTCTCCACGGCATCGGCCTGGCCGTAGCCACCCCCATATCCATAGCTCTGCTGCTGGCTGCCATAGGGATTCTGTTGCTGGCTGCCGTATGGGTTGTACTGGCCGTAGCCCCCTTGGTTGTTATCCCCCAAGCTCTGGTACTGGGGAAAACCGGGTCAGTCCCATACATCCACATATTCAAGGTTTCACAGGTTCACTCACACTCATGATTGCAGAATGTGTTGTGTAGTAAGGAACAAAGGGGGGAAGATGAAGGAGGGAAGGGTGAGACGGGAGATGTGGAGAGTGGCAGAAGCGCCGGCGGTAGACCAATAACAGAAAGATTAAAGATTAAGGAAATTAAAGGACAAGTTAAAGAATAAAGAATAAAGAATAAATGTTAGAGTAATAAAAGGGATGTCCAAGTCAATTGGGATCCCCCTATTTTATTGGATTTTTGTTCCTGCGTATTCGTACAGCCTCCTTACGTGGAGCGCAGAGATTGACCCTGGCGGTTACTATTTCTGACGGATCGGCCGTTGTACTGAGTACTTGGCTATTGGTAGTGTGGCCCACTCTGAGACATGTACCCAGTACCCACGTCAGGGCCTGGTCTTCACGTCATGATTATGATCTATCCAGAGATACATACCTATGTAATGTCTATTCCAATGTCATTGCAAGTGAACTATACTCTGTTCAATAGAATATTGCAACCTATTCAGGCGGAAATAGCACGCGCAGGCAACTGGATATCGTGGAAGAAGACTCCGACAGTGTACGACTGGGCCAATCAGCTGAAGATGCCAATGCTAAGCCTCGTTAGTTCTCAGATCTCAGCTTGACCTTTCTTGGTGATTTTGATGTCTACTAAACAGATACATATAGAGCAATGGCCTAATTCTAACTGGCAGCATCATTTACGCTCCAAGTCTCCTACAAGGTGGCAAGTGGTGTGGGGACTATATAAGCGCTCTATAGGCGCCAGCCTAGAACAGTCGAACTCTTCTCCTCAAATCCACACGACTAGCGCCAGATTAATATAGTAGCCGCCTACAAATCTAAATATATGGGGAGGTGAATCAAGGCATCCAAATACCTCTAGGTTCAAAAAGTGGGTGGCCTGACAGCCAAAGTATATGCCTAGCAGTAAACTCATCTACCTAGGTATGCTCCAGGCAATTATAGCCGCCCACTTTGGATCAGTCATCTTACCGCTTATAAATCTGCTGAACTCTCATTCAGAGACATTCTATAGCCCGAGACATGCCTATCAACTAGCAAGCGTTTAACAAACGAAATATAACACTTGACCACTATCCTTGTCCCACCATCTATAAAGTACACATGCAGTGTAAGTAGGAGAACCTCAATATCTAACATACTGTATATTATCATGTGAGGCTGCGCGACAGATATAACCGATGATCTGGACTATAGGATGT
>ERZ1673737.2933-NODE-2933-length-13612-cov-4.673674_pt1 | contig 13612 bp, 7 predicted proteins | sample MGYA00580211_ERZ1673737 | MGnify/ENA primary metagenome ERZ1673737 (study PRJEB41218, sample SAMN15661789) | gut metagenome | host: Homo sapiens | place: Canada: London | collected 2015-08-20/2019-03-30 | study: EMG produced TPA metagenomics assembly of... | reverse complement strand
GGAGACACCAATGCCAACACAAAGATAAGTGAAGTAGTGCATCTACAGACGGGCTTCTTTCAAGGTACATTTGGCATCATTCCAATTAAGCGAATCATCACTGCATTTCCAGCTCAGCCTTTGCATCGAAATTGGTAAAAAGTGCTTAGCCTCGTGGGTTATTCTGACCAAATGAGGCTTGCAGAATAGACTTTTCTTTAGCAGTGAGCCACTTTGCCTTCTCTGGGTAACTCGGAAACGGCGACAGCCAAAATTATAATGGTAAGCCCTCGATGATGAACAACCACCGCCAATCGAAGACATGAGATCATCATCTGTGTCGCTATTGAGGACTTTTGCGTTCCCTTACAGGATATGAGTTATATACAGGGATATAGAGGAGACTCGTTGTTCTCACCGATGTTGGTCCGGTCCAGATAGCACAAGAGGTAAGTCAAAGCCATCAAGGGCAGATTTTGACGGTCAATCTTGCTATAAACTCTATGAAATGGTTAGAAGTTTGCCCTCGTAATAAGACAGGAAGTATCTTTCCGTGCATAGTCTTCCTTTGTTGGATACTCCAGATGTATACACCCCGCATCTGTGACTTTTTCAATATCGTCCAACACTGGTGACTGCAGGTGGGTAGGTTGGCTCATGTAAAAAGTGTGTTATTGAGAGTGAAATGTGGAGCCAGAAAGCTGGGCTTCAAAGGGGGAGATATATTTAAACACCTTCGCAGAGCTGACCGAAAAGTATTGATAGACTGGGCTCTAATATGGATACCACGCATAATAAGTCCGGGGTAGCAATGATTGACTGAAGTAGTTGAAAGAAGAATTCAGTAATTGGTTCCTGACAAGAAGAAGACTCGGTTGTAGGCCGCGGACTCATACTCAGAAGCTAGAAATCGGATAACAAGCAGCTGTATAGTTTCATACTAGATACTCAACGAGACAATAAGATGGTGAGATGATTCAGTAAGACGAATAGTTGAGAGGTAATATTGAGATGAGACAGACAGTAACTAAATTCAGTTCTCATTCTGCAGGATCTTCGACAGCGCAGCGCTCTCGCTCTCATACTTGAGGATTTTGGCTTGCGATCCATGAACCTTGCGTAGAAGCCACTCAATCCTAGAAGTGAGCTCCCAGGGATACTTTGGCAAAGAACCGAGGACCTGTAGTTCCTGCTCATACTTGCTGATACTCGAGTTCTCGTTGCTCATAAGCCGTGCAAGAATCAGCATGTCAAGGCGACCCTGTAGGGTCTTGTTCTCGACTAGGCGCTGGAAAGCAGCGCGATAGACCGGCTTTCCGGGCTTGATGTATCGTGGGAATCCCTTATCAGTTCCCACAGAGATGAGCTCTGATTGCTCCAGAGCGTGCAGAGTGGCCTCGCCATTATCTTTGAATAGATCAGAGAGAAGGACTTTGTTGTACAGTAGAGTACCGTCCTTGGAGCGGGCCAGGGACTTTATCAGATGCCACGCTTGTTCACGAGTCCACTGAGGTGTCACCGAGTCTGTACCCAGGATGAATATTTTCAAAATCTCCGATGCCGATTGCTCAATGATACGGTTCACAGCAGCTATATTGATTGTTAGAAGCGTTCTCAGCCGAAACAAAATTTAGACATGCCTTCAGGAGTCTCGCCTGCTTCAATCCGATGAGCCATGAACTCAAGGTCAGTAACTCGGCCGCCCAGTGCCTTAATGCAAGAATCCAAGCCATGAAGTGTTTCCTTGCGTCTCGCATCCTGCTCTTTGTCACCCTCGCCTGCCGCTGCGTCCAGATGACTTAGAACGAAACGACGGCCAACATCGAGTGAGCAGTCACCTAGACCAATTGTGCGGAACACTTGATTAGGGAGGGCCTTGCTCAAAGGCTTCGCAAAGGAGGAGTCAGTTGTTAAAAAGATGACATGTGCAATATTAGCTGAGGTCAGACCAGCCGCCCACTGAGTCATCTTGTCGAGCACAACACTGTTGTCTGCATCATACATGAAGTTATCAATGACGACAACAGGTCTTTTCTCCGGGTGACCCTCCAGGTATTCATCCTCGGACACATTGAAATCTTTGTCCTCCTTGCGTCTTCCTTCCAAAGCAACCCGCCTCATAGCAACAGCTGTGTTCTGCCAGATCTTGCTCAGCTGCGCATCGAGTGTCTCAGAGAATCCAGCCTTGGTACCAATCATTCCCTGTGCAGCCAGGTCAATCAAGCTGCTGAGGCTGTTCATCCAAGAAAAAATCGGTCGGTAGCCGACCTGGGCCGCCGCTCGCGAGATCTTAGCCGTGTCGCCTCGAGCATCTTGGATTTGCTTGCAGTCAATCACGACCTTGTACTTGTGCTCTTTCAGCGCCTGTTCCAAGACCAACTCGCGTTTACCCGAGCCCCGTGGCCCATGAATGACGATAAATGTTTCCGCAGTCTCAGTTAACCAGGCTTGCAGCTGTGAGATATCCTTTTGTCGGTCTTCCCAGATAGCTGCCAGGCCACGCGGGTCTGATTTATTCTTTCCAAAAGAGAACATGTTGGCTTTGCTGGCTTGTGCACGAACCCATTGCAAGATTGGGTTCTCCTCATGTTGCAATGTCGACTTGATTTTGAGTTTGATGAAGAATGTGCGAATCGGATCAAAGATAATGACTGTGATGGTGGCAATCAAGGCAGCTAAAGCGGGAATAACTATTCTTGGATGGTTCAGGATCCAGTCTTTGATCATAGATAGCTTGATCTTGCGTTCGTAATTGATCTTGAACCTAGTACCGGATTTCCCGCCGCCAGCTTCCTCAGAAGCAATAAAGCCATGCATACAGTTTCTTGCCATGACAGCAAACCGAGGTCGTTCGAATCGCAGAGTCGCATACCGAGGTTCCACTTTGGAGTCGGAAGGTTGAGGTTGAATATCCAGAAGCTTTCCATATGGGCGAAACAGCGAGTACAGAGATTCTTGGGTTAGCTGGGCAGCTGAAGTATCAGGGGAAGTAGACAGGAATTCCACCTTGATGGTCTGGCTTGGAATTCGATAAAGGTCTTCGATCCACGGTATTCCACGCACGAGGTCCGCATCAACCGTCTGGAATGGATTGAACCAGGGATTGATAGGATTCTTTTGTAGATGCTCTTTGACTGCGTTCTGGATAGACTCGTCATCCACATCTGGCTTGCGCGCATACTTCACGAATGCACCGCCTTCTTTATACCTCGTGACAACCTCTTTGATCTCCAGATCTAAGCCTTTAGGCAGTGCCCTTTGAACAATCCGAAGCGGATCAGATGCTGCCAGTCCGGGCTTGTTGATCCGTGTCAATATGCCTTCAAGAGGCTGTACGTGGCTGAGGGGTCCCCGTAGGAACCATTGTAACCGATGCGGGAAGATATCTAGGGATGGTCAGCGAAAAAAAAAACAGAAGCATGGACAGTTACAGTGCATACTATTCACGTAGATTATTCCTTCATTTTCTCCTCGTGAAATATGTCCTGACTGGATAGAAGATGTGCAACGTATTGTCGAGCGTCCCCAAAGCGGAGGTCTCCACCCTCGGCCAAACGCATTGGCGTTGATATGAGAGCGTGGAGAGCAAGCCGCCAAGGGAACTCTTGTGAAGGGTGCCTGTCTCATTTTGATAGAAGTGGGAAAAAATATTATTGGAAGAGAGATCCAGTGTCTAAATCGATCAACTGCAAATGAATGACGTCCTTGATGATGGGGCTTGTTATCGATCACGTGATGTTTGATTACGAAAAAAGATAACCGCAGTCAACTTGTCGCGACATCCATCAATCACACCTGGTCTATTGTACAGCGCAAAATGGGCTGGCTATGGGGCTCAAGTCCTAGTGACACATCCAAGAACTCTCCATCCACGACACTTGCGGAACCACAAAAGCAGAATGCACCACCGAAGACCCTGACACCCAACGAACAAGCCGACCTGGAATGGAACTCAATCCTCGCCGACCTCAGAGCAGAGGATGCTACCCTTTCGAAGGGTACCTCTAGTGGTCTCACATCTGATGGCAATGCCTCATCACAACCCGAAACACCTACATCACCCATCGCTCCCGAATCCCTCTATCAAGATACCATGTCCTGCCGCAACGCCTTTGACTACGCCTTCTTCTGCCAGTCTTTCGGAGGGCAGTTTGTGAATGTTTATCGATATGGAGAACTACGGTCCTGCAGCGATCACTGGGATAATCTGTGGCTGTGCATGAAGACGCGCACATGGCCTGAGAACCTGCGCAAGAAGGCGATCCTAGACCACAACCGAAAGAAGGCCATCAAGTATAAGACTGGCCCCAGTAGTGAGGATGTCTGGGATGTACGGCTGGAACCGGCTCGGGACTCGTTCAAGGGGGACTTTGCCGCCTTGGAGCGGGAAATGAAGGCCGAAGAGGAGGAGGAGGCGAGACAGAAGGCGGCTTCATGATACCCCTTGTCTTTTTCCCTTAGGATTTTTGTTACAATATGTAGATATTATTGCTTTTCTCATCCACTCATGTATAATATGACCTTCTCGATTCTCCCAGTGTTTGAGAGTTCTTTGTAGAAACTGTAGACGACTAAACAGCCAATTGGTTTCAGGGTTCATATCCCCACTAGATCTTTCTACATATCTTTCCATCTATATTCAAGTTAGGGGTTTCTATACAAAATCTACACGGTTGTTCGAATAGTTGAAATGAAACAAAATCCCTGAATTGCATCACTGTATAAACAACAGAAAAAACCGCTCCACTGCTATGCGACGCTCCAAAATGCCACGTTAAACACAAGATTGAAGAATTTATCGAAGCCCAGCCACATAATCTCTTCATGAGACACTCGTGTAAACGAAAATCAAAGAGCTCAAAGACATGTCAAATACATGTCTCTGGGTAACAAAAGAACAAGTCAAACAGACTTATGTAGATAGTCTTGGCAGTAAAGGAGCAGGAAGAGGTTGATGTTCCTGGAACCTGTGAGTAGCCGATGTGCATGTATAAAAGCCCAGTTGCGAAGCACGACCTGCTGCAGAGAACAACTCAATAATGTCAGCATCGAAGCGAATGATACAAGGGAAATAGAAAAGCCACGGTAATGTTCCTTTCCAGAACCCCTCAAGCCAGATTAATTAGTGCCTCCTGTCCTTTTCCTGTTGCTCGTTAAATTTCCGCTCTTTATAGTGGATCTTATCTACCTCGTTAGGAACTCGTCTGCTAAGCTCTTTACGCCCGGGGCTTGATGAAGGGCTTCTTGGCTCTGGCTGTGACTGTAGTCTTCTTCCCCTGGCCTCATCGGACTCTTGTTCATGTGGAATGGTCATATTCGGTGCCGACGTGGGCCCGCCAGCACCGCCAGCACCGCTATTATGACCTCCTACCTGTGACGATGTGGATGGATTAGCAGTAGAGGTCTGAGACCGAGCAACAGGAGGCATGTTCTTCGCATCGAGATTGTCTGGGACACTGCGAGGGGTCGGTCTTCCGCCATAAGGGTGATGCCTTGGGCTATTCATACGAGATCCTGTTCTCATTGACATCCCACGGAGCGCTCCCATTCTGCCACCACTGAACGCGGCAGAGTGCCCTCTCTGTGTGGTAGAAGTTCCGCTGCGAGATACTGGCCGGCTTCCATCAGGTAAGGTTCCCGATATGCGTCCGTCATTATAAATGCGCATGTTTACCCGCTGACCATCGATCTCGCGAATAGTAACAAAGCCGTTTGGGTGATCGCTGGGCTCATCACTGCCGTCCTTTGTTGATGTTTGTCTTGTGACCTCTGGCATTTTGAGATTGAGCCTATCGAATCGGCAAATTTGGGATGCTTGATGTTGGATGGATACTGGAGTGGATGTTTAAACGCTTGGATGATTGGATGATTGGATGCTTGATGAATTGGAATGTACCGAAACAGGAGGGAAAGAGAACGCTTAAATACTTTCGCTGGCACTCATCAAAGCCGGCGGTATGAAGCATGTTTGATAAAGAAAAGCTGCAGAAATAGTAGCCACAACGATATCGTCGACTACTTTACTTTGATTTCTTTGTTCTGTCCTCTGCCGTCTCTCTTCAGAGATAATTAAAGCTGTGACGGCGTTTCCGACGAGTTTCATGGTGAGTTCGATAGTAAGAATGGAACAAAGAGTCAAATTTTCAGAAATGGAAAGGCTATTTACAGCAATGTAGAGAGATTACCGTATTGGTAGACGCTCTAAATACCTTGCAGACTTGAAGAAAACAACGCTAGGACAGAAACAAAGAACAAGAAATCAAGAATAGAATAATTGAAGTCAACATCAAAAAGCGCAGTACCAGGGCTTTTGTTGAACTGCTCCGATCATGAGCAAAAAACCGTCTAAATCACAGATGTATCTCATTTGAGGAACTTTTAGCTTCCTCAAAGTTTTGGTCATAGTCGTGGCCGTCAGTCATAAACATGTCCCGAAGGCCCCCAATTTAGGCGACAACTTGGGTCTCGATAGGCTGGGGAACGGTGTCGATGGCAGGACGGCGTACGATACCACCAGTTACAGGAAGCTGGGAGCTGGTGCCGCTAAGGAAAGCGTCCACCTCGCGAGCACACTGGCGACCTTCGTTGATACCCCTAGAACCAAGTTAGTTTATTGCTGCGATGTAGAATATAAGGTTGGGTGAAAACTTACCAGACAATCAAAGACTGCCCACGGCGGCAATCACCAGCGGCGTAGACGCCGGCAATGTTGGTCGAGTAGTGACCGGGGGGAGTTTTGACATTCTTGCGAGGATCACGGTCGATTTCCTCGCCGAGGAGACGGTCCTCAGGACCCAAGAAGCCCATGGAGAGGAGAACAAGGTCAGCAGGGAAGAACTGCTCACTGCCCTCGACGGTCTTCATGTCCCAACCACCAGTAGCACTCTTCGTCCACTCAACACGAACGGTGTTGATGCCCTTGACGCGGTTGTTGCCATCATCAACGAACTCGGTAGACATGACACAGTATTCACGGGGGTCCTTGCCCATGTGTGTCTTGACCTCAGAGTGACCGTAGTCGACACGGTAGATACGAGGCCACTGGGGCCAAGGGTTGTCGCGGGCACGCTCTGGGGGAGGCTGAGGCAGCAACTCGAAGTTGGTCACCGACTTGGCACCGTGGCGGACTGAGGTACCGATACAGTCGTTTCCGGTATCACCACCACCAATGACGACGACGTGCTTGTCCTTGGCAGAGATGTATTCACCATCCGAAAGTCCAGAATCAAGAAGAGACTTGGTGTTCTTGTGCAGGAACTGCATGGCGAAGTGCACGCCATCGAGCTCACGGCCAGTGACCTTAAGGTCACGAGCGACGGTGGCACCGGTGGCAATGATGACAGCGTCGTTGCTGGCACGAAGGGACTCGAGAGAAACCTCGCAGTCTGGACCAACAGCAGTGCTGGCAACGAACTTGATACCTTCGGCAGCCATGAGATCAACGCGGCGCTGGACAACCTTCTTATCGAGCTTCATATTGGGGATACCATACATGAGAAGACCACCCATACGATCAGCACGCTCGTAGACAGTGACACTGTGGCCAGCACGGTTAAGCTGGTCAGCAGCGGCGAGACCAGCAGGACCAGATCCAATAATGGCAATGGTCTTGCCGGAGCGAGTCTTGGGAGGACGAGGGACCATCCAGCCCATCTCGAATCCACGATCAATGATAGCACACTCGATGGACTTGATACCAACGGGATCTTCGTTGATACCCAGAACACAGGAGCCTTCGCAAGGGGCAGGGCAGACACGACCAGTGAATTCAGGGAAGTTGTTGGTCATGAGCAGACGATTCAAAGCATCCTGCCATTGATTCTGGGAGAAAATTAGCCTTACGTTTACGCATGACGACACATTAGAAAAACCACAACACTTACCTGGAAGACCAACTCGTTCCACTTGGGAATGATGTTGGAAATGGGGCAACCAGTGTCAGACTGACAGAAGGGAACACCACAGTCCATGCAACGAGCAGACTGATACTTGAGTTCGTCCTCGCTCAGGCGGTTGGAAATCTCACCCCAGTCGCGAGTACGGGTAGTAGGGTTGCGGTACTTCTCGCTGCGGCGGCTGTACTTCATGAAACCTCTTGTCTTGTCCAGAATCAGCGCGGACCGCTTCTTCTCAGACTTGGAGTCGCTGATGCTATCTTCGATATCAAGCAAGTCGGTCTTCTTGTCATCATCCGCCTTGGTCTTCTCTGCCTTGACCGGGGTACTAGGAAGCTGAGGAAGAGAGAACTCGGCCTTCTTCGCAGCTTGCGTCTTGGCAGCTTCCTCTTCCATGACACGCTTGTAGTCAATGGGCAAAACCTTGACAAAGTGAGGCAGAGCACGGGTAAAGTCAAGCAGAATACGAGCAGCCAGCTCGGAGCCAGTGTAGTGGTGGTGATCCTCAATCAAGCCGCGAACAAAGGCGATCTCGGACGGGTCCTCGATGCCAGATACCTCCACCATCTCCAGGTTGACCTTGGAGTGGAAGTCCTGGTTCATGTCCAGCACGTATGCAATACCGCCAGACATACCAGCAGCAAAGTTACGACCGGTAGGTCCGAGGACAAGGACACGGCCACCGGTCATGTACTCACATCCGTGATCACCCGCGCCCTCAACAACTGCAGTAGCACCAGAGTTACGAACAGCAAAACGCTCAGCGGCCATACCGCGGAAGTAGCAAGTTCCGCGAGTAGCACCGTAAAGACAGGTGTTACCAATGATGACATTCTCCTCAGCCTTGAAAGCGGCGCCGCGCGGTGGGTAGACGATGAGGCGACCACCGGACAGACCCTTACCGACGTAGTCGTTGGCGTCACCCTCGAGCTCAAGAGTGACACCCGGAGCAAGGAAAGCACCAAAGGACTGGCCAGCAGATCCCTTGATGTTTGCATGGATGGTGTCCTGCGGAAGACCATTGTCGCCGTAGCGTTTGCTGATCTGGTAAGAGAGGGTGGCACCGAGGGCGCGGTCAGTGTTGACAATGTCACACTCGATGCGGCAAGGAAGTCCCTTCTCCAAAGCGAGCTCTGATTCTGCGATCAACTTGTTGTCCAGGCGAGTGTGGAGACGGTGATCCTGTTTCCGAACGTTGTAGGTAGCGACACCAGGGCGAAGAGAGTGAGCAGGAGTCAAAATAAGTGACAGGTCCACACGCTCCTGTTTGGCATTCCGAATGTCATCCCGGGTCTTGAGCAGCTCAGCACGGCCGACCATCTCGTTAACCGAGCGGACACCCAGCTTGGCCATAATAGCACGCATCTCGTTAGCAACATAGTAGAAGAAGTTGATGACGTGCTCAGGCGTACCCTGGAACTTCTTGCGAAGCTCGGGGTCCTGGGTTGCTATACCAACGGGACAGGTGTTCAAGTGGCATTTTCTGTATCAGATAGTTAGTTTCTATCATATCTCAAAGGTATTCGAGTTACAAACCTCATCATGATGCAACCCATTGCGATCAAAGGAGTAGTCGCAAAGCCATATTCCTCAGCACCGAGCAGACAGGCGATAGCCAAGTCACGACCAGTACGGATTTGACCATCAGTCTGGACCACCACACGGCCACGAAGATCGTTCAGAACCAGAGTCTGGTGGGTTTCAGCGAGACCCAGCTCCCACGGAAGACCAGCATACTTGATACCAGTCCAGCGCGAGGCACCAGTACCACCATCGTGACCAGAGATCAAGATATGGTCAGCCTTGGCTTTGGCCACACCAGAGGCGACAATACCGACACCAACTTCAGAAACGAGCTTGACGGAGACACGAGCACGCGGGTTGGAGCACTTAAGATCGTAGATGAGCTGCTTAAGATCTTCAATGGAGTAGATGTCGTGGTGGGGAGGTGGGGAGATGAGACCGACACCCGGTGTGGAGAAACGAGTGCGAGCAATCGGGCCGACCACCTTGTGGCCGGGCAGTTCACCACCCTCACCGGGTTTAGCTCCCTGCGCCATCTTGATTTGCAGCTCATCGGCATCTGCCAGATAGTTTGATGTAACACCGAAACGGCCAGAGGCAATCTGCTTAATGGCAGAGCGCATGGTGTCACCGTTCTCCATTCTGTTGCTGCGCTCGGGGTCTTCACCACCCTCACCAGTGTTGGACTTGCCGCCCAAACGGTTCATGGCAATGGCGAGTGTGGAGTGGGATTCCATGGAAATGGATCCGTAGGACATGGCACCAGTCACAAAGCGACGGACAATCTCAGTCCAGGGCTCGACCTGGTCAATGGGAATAGGTGTCCGCTGCTCGAAGTCGAAGTCGAGCATTCCACGCAGAGTGCAGTTCTTAATCTGCTCATGCTCTGCCTTGGCATAGGCCTCATAAGACTTATCGTTCTTTGTGCGAACGGCATCTTGCATGTTGGCAATGCTGACGGGGTCGTTTATGTGGGCCTCACCACCATCACGCCAGTGATACTCTCCAGACTCTGGAAGACCAGGGATTTCAATAATGGGACGCGAAGGATAACCGCGCTCGTGGAAAGCAAAAGCATCCTCGGCAATCAGGTCAAAGGTGATACCACGGATACGACTGGCAGTACCAGCGAAGCAACGGTCGATGACACTGTCATCGATACCGAGGGCTTCGAAAATCTGGGCACCCTTGTAAGACTGAAGAGTGGAAATACCCATCTTACTCATGACCTTGAGAATACCACCATCGCAAGAAGACTTGTAGTTTTGAATGACCTTCTCATCAGAAATGTCCTTGCGGATCAGCTTCTCCCGGTTCATCTTGAGAATACACTCCAGGGCGAGGTAAGGATTAATGGCATCAGCACCATATCCGAGCAGAACACAGTGGTGGTGGACCTCACGAGCCTCGGCAGTTTCGACGGCGATGGCGGCTAGCGAACGCCACTTGTTGCGGACCAGATGGTGGTGAACAAGACCGGTAGCCAACAAAGCAGAAACAGGAACACGCTCAGCGGAGGTAGCGCGATCAGACAGAATAATGATCTTATCGCCGTTCTGGATGGCCTCGGTAGTGGCCTCACAGATGGCATCGAGTGCCTCGATATAACCAGATGTACCCTTGCTCTTTTCGAATGTGATGTCGATGGTGCGGACTGTCCAGTCCTTGTGAGCCAAGTTGACATTTTTCAGGGCGTTGAACTCGGGAATACTCAAGATAGGGGAAGGCAGAAGTAGACGGTGGCATTGGCTGGGATCCATCTCGAGCAGGTTGCCCTGGGGTCCAACGTAACACTCTAGAGACATAACTACTGCCTCTCTGATAGGATCAATGGGCGGGTTCGTGACCTGAGCGAACAACTGACGGAAATACTCGTAAAGTAGACGAGGCTGCTGGGCAATGCAGGCCAGGGGTGCATCGTTACCCATAGATCCCAGAGCTTCCTTGGAATCAGCGGCCATGGGGCCAAGCAGTAAGCTTACTTGCTCGAAAGAGTATCCAAAGGCGCGAAGACGGGGGTCGTTCTGGATGGTGTTTTCATCCAGAGCAAAGGAAAGGTCGACATTGGACTCAAGCAATAGCTTGTTGATAGCGGGAAGCTTCAAGAGCTCCTTATCCAGCCAACCGGCGAAGTCATGGCGGCGGGCGACAGTCTGCTTGAGCTCAGCATCATCAATGATGCGTCCAGCCAAGGTATCGACGAGCAGCATCTTTCCGGGTTGCAGGCGACCCTTTTGCACGACTCTCTCGGGGTCGATATCGATTGCGCCGACTTCGGAAGCACAAACAATGCGGTCATCGTCCATGACGTAGAAACGGCAAGGCCGTAGACCGTTACGGTCAAGGTTGGCACCGCAGTAGCGTCCATCGGAGAAGGTGAAAAGAGCCGGCCCATCCCAGGGTTCCATCTGACAGGCAGCCCATTCATAGAAAGCAGACTTGGCCGGGTCCATAGCTGGGTTGTCCTGCCAGGCCTCCGGGATCATGATCATAACGGCCTCGGGGAGAGATAAAACACCGTTGATCATAAGGAGCTCGAGCACGTTATCGAATGCAGCGGAGTCGGAACCACCATCCTCAACAATAGGGTAAAGCTGGTCAAGCTCGTCGCCGAAAACCTCTGACCGAAGGACACCCTCTCGTGCGCGCATCCAGTTTTTGTTTCCTCGCAACGTGTTTATTTCACCATTGTGGGCAGCCCATCGCAAAGGCTGAGCACGATCCCATGAGGGGAATGTGTTTGTAGAGAATCGAGAATGCACCAGGGCGAAGTGACCCTCATAGTCTACGTTGACCAAGTCGTGGTAGTATGTGTAAACCTGGACGGGGGAGAGTTGACCCTTGTAGACAATGTTCCGGTTGCTGAGGGAGCACAAGTAGAACCAGTTGCCGAGGCCAATGACATGAGTCGCACGCTTCCGTAGGACATACAGCTGAAGCTCAAATGTTCTCTCATCGAACTTTTCGGTGTCGGTGATTTCGGGCTTGTTGCCCTCGCCGTATGCTGATTTCAACACAACGAAGGGCTGCATAATAATTGGCTCCCGTGAAAGGGCAGCGGGACCAAGAATGGTTGAGTCCCGGGGCACCTCACGCCATCCCAGGGTACGGAGGCCCAGGGAGGTAGCCAATTCCTCGAAGCTTGCAATAGACTGCTTGAGTGCCTCCTCATCGGGCTTGAAGAACAAGTTGCCGACAGCATATTGTCCCAGTGGAGGAAGGTCCACACCTACCTCTCGGGCAAAGTTCTTGATGAAGAACTTGTGAGGAATACTGGTCATCACACCGGCGCCGTCACCGTCCCGTGCGTCAGAGCCAACGGCTCCACGATGGGTCATGTTGCACAGTAGGTTGCGGGCTACGATCCAATTGCTGTCAGCCATTTGTCCCAACTCACACCCTCATAGGAAACTCACCATCGCTGACAATCTTGTGGCTCGGCTTGCCTTTGATATGGCTGGTTCTGGTTAGACTTGCTCCCAGGCTGCAATTGGGTTAGGGTTGACTCACGCAGCAAAGCCTACACCGCAGGCATCCTTCTCGTACTCAGGATCATACAGACCTTGCCGCTCCGGCAGGGTATTGGCCCAGCCATAGCCTTGCTTCGGCTGGTACTGTGAGTACTCCTGGGGAGCCTGCTCCTCACTTAGATCTTTGCCATAGAGCTCCTCTAAGTTAAGACCCATTCTTCCGCCGGGAGCCGACAGAGAATGGAATGACAGGTGGGGGATTTTTGAAGTTCTTGGAAATCCCGCCGATTTGGGGGGGCGTATCGATTAGGGAGCGGGCAATGTCGTCACAGGCGTCGCAGCGCAGAAGCGAAAACAATGTTGGCCCGCGAGGTAGATGTAATCAAGAGGAGGGGAAGAGAGAAAGAAACGAGTAAAAGGAGGGGGAAAAAAAAAAGATGAGTGCAGGGACTCCGGGGATTGCAGCGACCCAAAAGGGAAAAATACAATGGTGGGGAGCAGCGTATGAGAATATCAGGGTGGTACGGAGGAGTACAGAGGAGTATAGATTACCTGGGATGTTTCCAGTTGCAAATTACAGAGATTGGCCGGAAACAGGGCATTCCATAGAGCCGTTGGAGGGTAATGATAACCATTACGGCAAATCATCGAGATAAGCATCGAACCAATCATCTTGCACGTTTTACAACCCAAGATTAGCTTTCTGCTACGTCAAGATCCTCGGTATTGTAATCAGAAGTACGG
>ERZ1673737.2932-NODE-2932-length-13618-cov-4.488830_pt1 | contig 13618 bp, 19 predicted proteins | sample MGYA00580211_ERZ1673737 | MGnify/ENA primary metagenome ERZ1673737 (study PRJEB41218, sample SAMN15661789) | gut metagenome | host: Homo sapiens | place: Canada: London | collected 2015-08-20/2019-03-30 | study: EMG produced TPA metagenomics assembly of... | reverse complement strand
TAGTGAATTCATCCGTTTGAAAAACCATGGTTTCGTATTACTTGTACAGTAGCTGCACGTACTCTTGTTACACTTGTTTCCGTATTATATTACTCCCAATGCCTACGCCAGTGTTGCGCTGGCTCCTGTCCCAAGACACAATTCTGCTTACCTAACCGGATAATGGAATAAACTAGTTATATAAAATAAGATCTGTTCTCTCATTTTCTAGTTTCTACGAGCAACTTACAGTCTCATCAGGCTTCAGAACTCCAGTGTCACGTTGGCTCAATTCGACGTATTGAAATACAAGGAGTGATGCACTAAAAGGGGTATCTTAGCCACCAGAAAGATAAGTCATACGTAGTACAAAATAACGCCACCACGCGACCATTCACCATCCTCGTCACAAGCCAAAACTATCATATCACCACCTGACTCTGTTCTTGTATACAGCATCCTCAAATTGGTGAACCATGAGTCCGCAGTTCAGTGATAAGTTTCTCAACACGCTGACTGATTTCGTCACGGATAGCCCGCACAGCTTCTAAGCCTTGCCCGGCAGGATCGTCAAGCTGCCAATCGAGATAGCGCTTGCCCGGGAAGAAGGGACAAATGTCCCCACAACCCATGGTAATGACAACATCGCTGGCCTGTACCGCATCGGCAGTTAGGATCTTGGGGTTTTGGTTGCTGAGGTTGATCCCTTCTTCACGCATGGCTTCGACGACAGCGGGATTGATAGAGTCGGCTGGGGCAGATCCAGCGGAGCGCACTTCAACGCTGTCACCTGCGAGATGACAGAGGAAACCGGCGGCCATTTGCGAGCGACCAGCATTGTGAACACAGACAAATAAGACGCTGGGCTTATTAGACATGATGGGCGTGCTTTTCGAGTGGTTGGTTGTGTAGCCCTAGCGAGTAGCTAGTTGAATAAGAGAGATACGATTTTCTTGGTAGTAGGACTGGTGGTTATGAACAGAGAGTGCCCTCAAGTAAAATCATTAACGAAAGAAAAGTGAATATGGTGATATCTCCATTTCAGGACAAGCAGTAGGGGCAAAGTGGCTGTGGTTGGGATCTTATACAGGATGTGTCGGCGGAAAAAGGGAAAATTAATAACACATCGATCTAGAACAATCTTTTATAGACGATTGTCGTCCGATAAGTCAATAGCTTTCAATCAGGGCCGATTCCCGTTTCGTGAGGCGTCCGCGCCGTTCTTACCGGAATCGTATTCAGGATAGAGCCTACATGGCTATAGTAAATTCTACTGTCTGCTCATTTGAAATATAATCTTAGGCATCCGTCACTTGCACTAGCAGGCAGTGTTATAACTCTGTTACGAGCTACGTAGGGCAGGATGTTAAAAACAGCTTTGCATCGTCAGTTCTATGCTTACCCCTTGATAGAAACCTGTATGTCACTCTGACCCTTTCATTGGTCGAGAGTTTTTAAAGGAAGAATTCAGCATTTCTATTATGACAAATCTCTTGCCTAGCCCTATGTCAGTCCTTGATTATAATTGGACTATTTTAGGAGACTGTCACCTGCTCTATATGATTGGCTAACACAAATCACCACTCTAACTCTATCAAGCAACCATACATTCCCTCTTTAAGACGAAACTCCGGGTTCTGCATGTATAAGAGCCTGCTCCGCTCCGTTGATACAGATTTCCAAGCAATCATTGTCTTACTATTGGATTTCCTCGAGTTTCGTCAATTCAACAGAAGCTATTCGTAGCACCTTACGCACTTAATCTGCCGATGCCTAAGACGGCTACAAGCATTCAGGCAAACTTGCCTATGCAGGCTGAACCGTCCCACGAAACCGAAACAACAGCTATTAATCAGTCAACAAATCTCACGGCCGAGGATGTTGAAAAACAAAGGACAAACGAATCTTGGCAGACTGCAGCCAAGCAATCAACCTTTAAAGGACTCGGCTGGCTAGATCGTTTTTTGGCCGTATGGATCTTCCTTGCCATGGCTATCGGAATCATCTTGGGTAATTTTGTGGAAAGTACGGGACCGGCCCTTCAGAAGGGGAAGTTCGTTGGGGTGTCTATTCCAATAGGTATCTACTCCTTTCTTGGCAGTACCGTCTTTTAACTAACCGTTGCAAGCGATCGGTCTCCTGGTCATGATGTATCCCATCTTGTGTAAAGTGCGATACGAGTCTTTACACCACGTCTTCCGAGAGCGTGGTATTTGGATCCAGATTGCATTTAGTGTCATTGTTAACTGGATTATTGCGCCTTTTGTGATGGTGAGACCTTTTTCGACTTCGTCGCAGTGAAACTTGCTAACAACATACTCCTCTAGCTCGCATTGGCATGGGCTTTTCTACCAGATGAACCGGAGCTTCGAGAAGGTTTGATTTTAGTTGGACTTGCCAGATGCATTGCTATGGTACGTTACTTGTTCTCTACGATCTGCCCGAACTGGACTAATTCGTATTGTTGATAGGTTCTCATATGGACTGGACTCGCTGGTGGCGACAGTGAATACTGCGCTATCCTCGTTGCGGTTAACTCACTGCTGCAAATGGTGCTCTTTGCACCCTTAGCGGTTTTCTTTATCCAGATCATCAGTCATTCTGGCAGCCAAGTGACACTATCTTACTCGACCGCTGCCAAAAGCGTGGCAGTTTTCCTTGGCATCCCTCTTGGTGCTGCAATCGTTACCCGTGTTTCCCTCCGAAAGATTACTAGCCCACGTTGGTACGACCAGGTTTTCCTGAAGTGGGCTGGACCATGGTCTCTTCTTGGACTCCTCTTCACGATCTTAGTGTTATTTGCATCCCAGGGCCGGCAGGTGGTTCATCAAATTGTATCGGTGGTTCGAGTTGCCGCTCCCCTCATCGTTTATTTTATAATCATCTTCTTCGTCACTCTTCTTGTGACTTACAAGCTCGGGTTTGGTTACAAGTTAGCTGCTACTCAAAGTTTCACCGCGGCTAGCAATAACTTTGAGCTTGCCATTGCTGTCGCTGTCGCGACATTTGGTGCTAATAGCAATCAGGCACTTGCCTCTACTGTCGGGCCATTGATCGAGGTCCCGGTACTGCTTGGCCTTGTCTATGTCGTCAGATTTATAGCCAAACGAGTTGGCTGGAAGGACTGAAGCGAACAGGAAAGAAAATCTCCCGTCTGGCAGCTCAATTGAACCTTCAGGACATTTTCGTTTTGTTTGTTATTTCCATCTATTGCGAGTTCAGGGGTCAACGGTGAAGAGACTAGAAACCAGAGGCATGCATGTACTATGGGTAGAACTATTAATAATGCATACTAGCCAATATTGCATGAACAAGGCTTGGTACGATTTATACGACAATCTTATATTATCTGATTTTTAATTTAAATAATTATGGGAAAGCGCAAGTGGCCTTTGCGTTGCATACATTGCAAATCATAAATCGAAGCTTCTTCAGCGTTGCGGATTAGCCTCGATTATCAACTCTTAGCCTAGAGAGTAGGCGCTAGTATTCCATCTCGGGGCTTTGATTGGGTTTAACAGGTTATCAGTTGACTGGAATTTTTTCGTAGTCACCATCTATGCAGATACTATCCATACGCCTTGTTCTAACATTTTGGGGCGGCGGGATAACTAGTCGATGACAAATAGGCTTGGCAGTGACATTCCGTTGGCAAACGGTGACATACCAGAAAGTATCAAATGGCCAATCAGTGGAAACTGAGAGCCACCTTTCTCTACATCGACGACGTTATAAATGTGGCGTAGCAAGATAGACTTCAGATAACACGAGTATATAATTAGGCCTGATCCCTTCACATTATGACCCTGACACGAAGCATTCATATAGTCTCCACTTAACCGATATCCCCCTTTGCTTCCGGGCCCAGAATCGCAAAGTTCAACGGAATGGATTCGAAAGATACCTATCGTTTTGTGCAAGACAGCTACGCTGGAGTCGCTAGGCAGACCGACCCTTATAGCCCAAAAGATCATGAACGCAAAGTCGCAGTTGCGTTTGGGTATGATCTAGAGGATTTGCGTTCTATCCCAGAGAATGCGAATTTAGGTGTCAGCTGTGGGAATCCATTGGCGACGGCAAACATAGCTGTGGTAGGTATTATCCCGGTCGCCTATGAGCGTTGATTTTAATATCCATATATAGGGCGAGACTGTGATTGACTTGGGTAGTGGTGGCGGCATTGACGTTTTGCTAGCGGCAAAAAAGGTTGGAGTGGATGGAAAGGCCATTGGTATTGATATGACCAAGGTACGCACATCGTTCCTTACCTATCTGACTTTAATTCTTACTTAAAACTTACAGGAAATGCTGGAACTATCACGTCGGAACGCAAAGAACGCCGGTGCCAATAATGCATCCTTCATCGAAGCGTTCATTACTTCCATACCTTTACCATCGTCCACCGCTAATTGCATTATCAGTAATTGTGTGATAAACCTAGTGCCGGAAATTGAAAAACCTCTAGTCTTTCAGGAAATGTTCCGTTTACTGAAGCCGGGAGGTAGGGTTGCCATCAGCGACATCCTTGCAAAGCGAGAGCTTCCGAGGGAGATCAAGAATGATCTCTCCTTATATGTTGGCTGTATAGCTGGTGCTAGCCAGGTCGCCGATTATGAAAGATATCTGAAAGAAGCAGGGTTCGAAGGTATCCACACTACATCTTTCGAGGTCATCCTCATTCGATCTTGTCCTAATCTGTATATTATAGATGCAGTGATTCTGAATACTAATGCCGACCTCAATATTTACAAGGAAATGCGGAAGAGTGAGAAAGCCAATGCACCGGGCCCTGCGGGCTCATGCTGTGATCCGATGAACCGCAGTACTAGCAGGAAGGTACACAATCGGCCGGATGTGGATTTCAACCTTTGGACTGGTGAGTGGAGACCTACAAGAAACCTGGTATCGAGGCATCACTAACAACTCCCTGCATGGATCTCTTTGAATAGGCTCTTTCAAAATATTTGCCGTAAAGCCCGACACTCATGACTGAACGTACCTTGAATTAGATTCCAGCCCTACAAGCCTTCTGTTTCATGCAGATGGAGCTATTCAACATAGCTGTTGCGGCGCTGGTAATTAGGTAGCCTTGTGTAGGGCGAAATAATCGTTTTAATATTTATGCTACATGATCAATCTGTGTCGCATCCGATTCATGGACCTTGCTTATGCCGTAATCGTGGACGAGGAAGAATGACAGGCCTATCGCACCCAGCGCTACGCGTTACGAGGCATTTGCAATAACTTCATCAGACTAACATGGAATTTGCGCTCAATATTTGTGTATCAAACAGAAATCTCCGCGAGAACAGCAAACAGAACCCCGATATCAACCCTACAGTCTTCCGATTGCGTACGGCCCAGTCTGAAACCACAACGAATTTTGATGTCGATCTCCATGTCATCGTATTGTCTCTTGTTGAATTGCAAGATGAGTCTGTAAGCTACAGAGCAGAGCATAGATCTGTCCTCTCTTGCCGTTTCGTCTGTTAACAGAGGCCAGAGTGTTAGAGGATATGCTGGTTGAAACCTATCGTAGATCATTGTTTCAATTCCTGCAGTATCTAGAGGATCGTAAAACGATGACAATGTCGGAAAATACGTTGGTGCGTCGACTCTCGCGTCGTGTATACGTGCAGCAAAGCCAGGGACGGCTTGACTAGGTGCAAATACTTGGTTCAACTCCGTACCATTTGAGTGGGCAAGCAGCAGAGGTTGATTGGCAATATTGATGGACGTATGTGATGCTTCTATACCAAGAGACTGTAGTGGCAGTCAGCAAGCTCAGTATTATCCTGTAGCGGAGAGCCTGGACATAGATAAGTGGCGAGGGATTGGAAATATACATTTACCTGCTCCTGAGGTTCTCCGGACTCGAAATTGATGAGACAAGGAGTTTGCGTTCGGGTCGAAGTACCTTCCCAATCCGCATAAGGACATTGTAACAGGTCTGTGAGACTCTGGTCTCGGTGGTCCTCAGTGACGCTTGATGGATCAAATAACGTTTCTAGAACTTCGTTCTCGTAAAGAAGCTTTTGTGCTTTATCTTGAAGTCCTTTACAGCATTGAACCCTCTCTTTTTCATAATATTTCACTTTCTGCTCGAGCTCCGCAGTGTAAGCTCGCCTGCGTTCTCGACTATTTCGCTGGTTGTTACGGATGCGAGCTAGATCTTCGATCTATTGAAAATAGTTCCGGTAAGAGATAAACCGTGGAAGATAACGCTGGCAGCGACGGACCTTTGTCTTCTTCGGTCGAGCTATAGTCGGTCGAGCCATGGGGGCTGATGCGGAGTCACTCCTTTTTCCGTTCCACTGCACTCACAAGCGATACGAGTAAATGGAAGACCTAAGTGATCAGAAGATATCTAATTTTGAAGGCTAGCCCATCGAGCGGAGACAGCAAGCGACGTATGTAGTAGGCGGAGGTGCATGCGGGGCAATGGCGAAGACGAACCTGGCCAGGGTCACCTGACACCCCATGAGTCAACGTTGGTTCGAATCCTGGTGGCAACAATCCGGTCAAAATCGGAAGAAGCCAAGCAAATCAATCACTTACCGTCATGCCATAGGCCTCGAATAGTATTGATCACTGCATCAAGTCATTAGGATGAAATTCAATGCCAACGTCAGCTCCAAAGTATGAAACATCCGAATGTATTACCATTTTTATGTTACACAATGGGTAATAATGAATGTAAGTATCAGTAATCCTGGAAGATGCATCTTCTTACTCATGCCGGGTATCATCAACGCCAGGAGTGCCAAATATAACCAACAGCTCAAGTTAGGACAAGAAAGGTAATCAGGATAACGCACGATGTATCATTTCTCATATCATGTAACAGCGGCTGTCCAATGCCGGGGATGTATGCCCAGCGATAGAGTGTACATTGTATGACGTACACAAGGATGTTCGTATAAATCAGCAAATTAACAATGTAAAGCAGACTTAAGCTTGCATAGTCCGTTCAGTTTAAGTTGCAGTCCTTGTCTGCAAAATGCCGTTCCTGAAAGCTTTCGCTTCAGTGATACGTGAGCCGCAAGCTTGAGGACAAGTTGTAAGGCACCAGATATGTGGTAGGCCAAAGCATTCAAGAAATATGCTCACCGAAATCTTCAAGCACATGCCTGTTATCTGTCCAGAATGTCGAAAATCGACATATTCTTTACCATACACGTAGATTCGGAGCCGCATCCAAGTTCGGATCGAACGTCACGAAATTCCGAATGATTCTGCGTATTTTCGATAATTCTTGCTGCAGTCACGCATGACATGGATTGACCTGTATGTTGAATGCTAGCAACTTGATGGGTCTCAGAGTTACTTCCGACCGCGACGGGATTGAGCTTGGCTGCTCGATTCGTATTGAATTCCTGGCAAGGGAGGATATCCATGTTGGCCTTCGCATCTGACTTTGGTGGTGAATTTCTAGTCTCAATAAATCGAGACTGATGTGGCGGGTTGTCCGAATGCCAATGTGACGAGGTTGCCGGTGAATGATGATAATTGCTAGTAGATTGGTTTGGGGCAGACGGTGGATGCAGCTTTGCTGATGCTAGAGACGCCACTGACATGCACTGAATTTGAGTAGAGCTTGATGGTTGTCCTCGCGACTCCAAGTATTCTTCAACTGATTTTTTCGTGACGCCATGGAGCAGTAGCAGGGATCGGAGCAGTTCATTCTCTCGTGCGACTTTTCTTCCCACTTTTTGAACCTCCTGTGTCGCCGCTACGCCAAGCTTTTCGAAAGACCATAACCGTTGTTCAAGGTGCTGGACGTACTCCTTACGTCGTGTGCGAGAACGCCGCTGGTTTTCGCGAATTCGAGATGCTGCTGATCTTGCAGGGTCATCCTTCGCATTTCCGGAGTTTTTGACCTCCATTCTCGTGGTGGAATTGTATAATACCCCACTGCGAGGCTGCGGGAAGGTTTGGTTGGATTCTTATCGTCCAAAGAGACTCGGTGGAAATTTAGGTTAGTCATCCTCATAACTAATCACAACCAGCCGCTCAACCAATCCAGTATGTAAAAATATAACCATGCGGGCCCCAGGAAGACCCACAGGGCCTATTGCTATACCCTGTCCAATCAGTATTCGCTGGTGATATATTCCTCCCTCCATGCACTGTATCTATAAAAGCCGAATTTTTCTTGGCTTTCTGTTTTTGTTCTCGTTTAACTTCGCCAACTATCGAATACTCTATGCTTCAATGTTCTGTCCGAAGACTGTCCCCGATATTTAGGCCGGCAATTTCTTCGGGACACTTTCTGTTGCCGCCCATTTATTCAAAAAGGATGTGTTCCGCCGTCCCTCAGCAAGTGGTTTCTGCTACCTAGCGAAAAGGTGCCTTCTATCGGACCTTAGCATTGTCTCTGGATGAAGATGACACAGGTATCTGTTAGGAGTACCGACCATTCATTCTTAGCGGCGATGCCACTAGGGACTGGATTAACAACTTAGAGCTGGCCACGGTTCTAGATATAGCCGAGCATCACATAAGGGATACAAATGAGAGACTGAAAGTTCTCGTGCTTTATGGTAGTCTTCGGAAAAGGTCATATTCACGGCTCGTGGCATTTGAAGCCTCCCGTATCCTATTCCGACTCGGCTGTGATGTACGCGTTTTTGATTCTGAAGGTCTTCCTGTTAAAAACGATAACGATACAAGCCACCCGAAAGTATAGGCACTCCGAGAACTTAGTCGTTGCAGTGATGGTTATGTCTGGGTCTCGCCTAAACAACACGGCAATCTAGTGTGTTGCCTCTCCGGCACAATTATTCAAACACTAGGCGCAATAACTAATTACTCGATCTTCCACAATTCTAGACCGCTGTTTTTAAGAACCAGATTGATTGGATTCCTTTGACTATAGGAAGTGTTCGTCCTACATAGGGCCGAACGCTAGCCATTGCCCAGGTTTGTGGTAGATCCCAATCATTCAATGCCGTCAACTCTCTGCGTATCCTTGGTCGGTGGATACGTATGTTTACTATCCCGAATCAATCCTCGATCCCCAGAGCATATACACAATTTCCGGATGAGGGTCAACCAGAAGATCAACGACTCATGCCTAGTGGCAACAGAGATCGCCTAGTAGATTGCATGGAGGAATTTGTCAAATACACGATTTTGATGCGCCCTCATATCGGGCTTTTTGGCGATCGCTTTAGCGAACGTGAAGAGAAGAGGTTAAAGGAGGCGAAAATTAGTGCCGGCATATGAAGCTAGATACATTTACTATATTGCATATTGTTTAGTAGAATGGAAGATGAGAAGTGATGCGACATACATAAAAGTTTTCAGCATTTCGCTCATACTATATGTTACAAACTGCCGGGCAGAAGGGCTGACGGGCTAGGGAGGACAGGAGATAATGCATGGGTGTTACCGTGGAAGCTGACCGCTGTCGGCAGGTCTTTTGTAGTGAGATCTCTTATGGCCATGCATGAGCTCCTTCGTCATGTTGAGACCCAGGTAACCATACAGAATAGGTTGAGACACGGGTTGCCGCAGGAATGCAGCCCTGGTGGCAATTTACCACTCCTCAGGTCCAAATCTCCTTCTATCTGCGATCAACAGTTAGCACTCCTGCCTGTTTCAAAGATCAAGCTTCATTCGTATTCAATTTCGATTGAAACGCATCTTTCAACTTTCTTAGCCCTTCCCGATTAGGCCACTCCCTTCCATCGTTTCAGGGCCGATGCGCGCGACGCATGCGTCCTCCAGTATTTACGACTATGCTGAAATACTGGTAAGAAAGGGTTCAGGGGCAGGGTAACCGTAATAGGTATAGCGTGTTTCGAAAGATCTCTGAGTACATGGTGAAACTGATTTCGATCCATGCTGTATAACTGGCACAATTGGTTGAGCATATAAATCATATCTAGACATAGTGAAATGCAAAGGAAACTATCTATAACCCCAAAAACAATTACCAATCCAGTGAATTCGACGAACTGCCATCCTGCGATCCACGACTAACGCAATCCAGCTCTTTACACACTGTACAAATTCAATATATGTGATAATTTTGGAAATTGGATGAACTCACATTGTTCAGCCTGTTGAAACAAAGTGCTACCCTTGGGTTTGCGTGTAGCTGGTAGAATCTGACTACCTTGTATCTTTTCAAGTTTTGTATGCTCCTGAAGCCGACTCAAAATCTGGCGAGTGTCTGTATACTTGTTAGCAATGAAAGGTACATTCAAGGTCTAAGGTTACCTGTCTTGCTTAAATCCGCATCAATCGAATTTCTATGAAAGGGTGTGTTAGTGGAGAAAAACGGGAATATAAGGAATGACGAGAGACAAACCCATGCTTTGTCAAAATAGCCTGATAGTCGCCCTCAAATTCTCGGGCCAGCTTCTCTGTGACATCGTACGAAGCCTTGGACAGGGTTTCTACCTCTGTCTTGCTTACAGCGGAACGGGCGAAAAGATCGTATCGCATGTTGGACCTCTTCTCCGAAGCTGGAAAGATGGATAGAGCCAGACATAGGTCAGTATGTTCAAATGAACAAAAAAATGTGCTTGGGCACAAAGATGCCTCTGTGCGTGTGCTTTTCTGCATGAAGGATCTGATAGCTTTCAGGACAGGCGAAGGACCAGATAATTCTGGTACCTGACGGCCCAATTCTCTGGTAAACGTATGGAGCTGACGATTTCCCACTTTAAAAGTTGTCAGCAATTCAATGGATTATCCCTGAAATCTTTAATATGCCACTCACTTCCTACTTTCCAATTGAACTCCCCGGTCAAAGTCTGTCCATTCACCCAACTGGAGTTCGCCTCCAAACCAGAAGTGTAGGAAAATGCATCCAAACTCGATACAATCATCTCATCAAATGGCTCCGGCTCCCCGGCATTGAGATTAACGAAGACGAGACCATGGTTAGTGGTACGCGCATGAATCTCAAAGAGACTATTCTGCGACTTATCAAATCCAGGCACATCATCGAACTGAGGAGCCTTAACTAGGCGGCCGGTAGTGTCGTAACTCCAACCATGATACCGACAGCCAAGAACAGTCGATGCGCCACTTTCTTTCCTGGTGATAGTGTAGGCACGATGGCGACACACGTTATGAAAAGCGCGGATCTTGTCATCCTTGCCTCGAATCAGAAAGATAGGATACCCGGCAAGATCAAAAGATTGATAGGCGCCAGGCTTATTGAACTGGGATATGTGCGCAAGATAGATCCAGGCCTATATCTGTTTGTTAGCTGTATTAATATCAACCGAATTTAGCACTCTTACTTGGCTGAAGAGCGCGCGGCGTTCGAGCTCAAACACATCCCGGCCAGACCACCATCCTTCTGGGACTTCAGGCTCCTTTGAAACAACCAAGCCAGGTTCCTGGTGCGTCGCGATAGGATCAGCGAGCTTACTGGTCTCCTTATGCTGGTATAAGTGAGGCCATGCCCGATAAAGTAGAAACACGACTGTCACAAAGGCCACAAGGGTGGAGCCAGGAGAGATTGAAAAATAGGACTGAGTATACTCCATGAAGAGCAAAGTTCAACCACAAAAAATTGCCTGATGATGTTAATTTGCTTCGTGAACTCCCCAAGCTGATATACTTCTCTGGGAGGTCCAAGTCCCCACCCCACCTTATACACTTCATATCCTTGCCGCCCTTAATGCAGACCCCTCTGACTGTACTACCCGATTCGGTTGTTTTATCCTGAGAGTGGGATTTTGCGGATAGTTAGTCATCCCTGTCTGTTTGGATATCAAAGGTCAATAAGTGGCTGCTTGGTTTCTTCAATATCTTATGCTAATCAGGTGCTCGACTCCACCTACACCCTAGAGCAGATAGAAAAGTTGCATTAAATGAACATATCAAGATTTGATTACGATTTAGAAGCTAGCATCTAGTACGCTGCCATTTGGACCATTGGAGATGCTACATGTTCCTCTGCTCCAGACTCCTTGGTTGTCTTAGCAGCTCTATCAGCAGCATGCTGCTCACACACCATATCAAACACTCGTCGCTGGTAGTCTAGAAGATATTAGTACCATATTTAGGCAAGTCAAACAGTGAATCACTCACAAGACACGCCATTCTCCTTTTCGGGGTTAAGAATTCCTTCGTGATAAACCCCCTTGGCCAGGTTATCCTGAGCCTTCTCGCAGAGCTCAAAATCTTCCATGGCAACCTGGCGCACAAACTTGAAATACTCTTCAAATTTCTCCCCCTCGGCAAGATGATAATAGTCAAATTCCATCCGGGTGACGTGCGGATCGGCGGTCGGACAGACCCTGAACGAAGACATGCCACCACCGTAGACGTTCAGCGTGCAATTTGGGAAGAAGTACAGGAACAGGCCGTCATCTGGCTTCTTTGGGTCTGCAATGTGCTGGGAGAAGTTGTGCTTGTTGTGCACACTATAGAAAGTTGGCGGGTAGTAAATCGAGAAAGACGGATGGGTGTACTGGCAGTGCAGGCACTCTTGATATCCGTCCACCCTACACGAGATTAATTATAATGCCGTCGGGAAACTCGAAATGGTAGCTTACATTGTTTTCCAGTTGAAGCGACCCTCGTAGCTGATGCTGCGACGATGCGGCAATTTGGTAAAATCGACTTTACCAAGGAGTTCTTCAAGCTCTGGGAAGAACTCATGGAAGCTGGGTGCGTCCTCGGATATAGTTGAAAACAACAGTCCGGTTGGAGTGACATGGCTACGGACTTCCTCACCCTGTATCATCATGTTAGCACGATGAAATCGTCAATATCACATTTTGTTTGGATGCTGCATACCGTCTTCACGAGCACCACCTTCAGCTCCTCGGGAGTCGGATTCAAACTATCACCGGAAATGCGAACAGCAGAGATAGACTGCTGCGCGACTTCATACGGAACATGTTCGCCCACTTTCTGGAATCTCGTAACGGGGCCGAGCAAGTACCAGGACTATATCGTGTTTAGCTTTGACAGAAGAATGCGACACACCGCACATTCATACTTTGAGAAAGACTGCCCGCCGCTCCAACTGGTAGAGAGAGTCACTGCAGTACCAAGAAGCCGGCAAAGTACGAGTGAGCTCAGACATGGTGTAGTAGTTGTCGTCAGATATCAAACAGATACAGTTGGGGGGTTTGAATCGCGATGGAACAAGACAGTCACCTTTATATCGCCAGACTGTATCTGTTTGTCTTTACTCAACGAACATGTATCTACTGGTGGCACTGTGTTGTTTGCGAAACCTAGTATGACCTAGGGGTTGCGGTATATCGTTTCCCGAAAGAGTTAAAGAATCCCGTAGTTGATGTCACGCACACCTGACTCGGTGCCCTGAGCAGCTGACAAATAGATGCACCTTTGTGGAGATCTACCTGTCAGGAATTATTTGGCTAAAAGATCTCCCTAGATAACGGAAATAGGATCGTATTTTGAGATAGATCTGCACAGGAAGTGTATGAAGCTACATAGATTTTGAAGATATTTCAAGAACCATGCGCCGGGTTGCGAACCACTGATAGCCTAAAATCTTTCAGTTCTCATGCTATGATCAATATGTTCTCTCTCGTGCGGCTTAATCCGTCTTCAGCTATAATTACATTAATGTCCCCTCCCTGAGCGCCTAAAAGATGACCTTTTCAAATGCCTCTTGTAGCCCCTTAGACCCTAA
>ERZ1673737.2930-NODE-2930-length-13635-cov-4.774669_pt1 | contig 13635 bp, 10 predicted proteins | sample MGYA00580211_ERZ1673737 | MGnify/ENA primary metagenome ERZ1673737 (study PRJEB41218, sample SAMN15661789) | gut metagenome | host: Homo sapiens | place: Canada: London | collected 2015-08-20/2019-03-30 | study: EMG produced TPA metagenomics assembly of... | reverse complement strand
ATAATTTTTATTCTATTTTTATTTTCTTCATCTACTATATATTTTTCTATTAAATCCTCCATATACCCAGTCCAATTTTCATGAACTCCTAAATATATAACATCAAACTTTAGATTTAATAAAAATTTTTGTAATGTATGAATAATAATAGGCTTATCTCCTAATTCTAAAAATTGCTTAGGCATATTAGTTAAACCCATTCTACTTCCAGTTCCACCTGCTAAAATTGCTCCAAATATCATTTATTTTCCTCCCATAAACCAACTTCTTTAAGAACTCTCTCAGTTGAGTTCCCATCAAAAGGATTAAAGAAATATCTTGCAAATTTTTCTATTCTTTCTAAATCCCATTCTTGATTCATAATTGCTTTTATTATTTCTTCTGTTGTATAACTTATTTTATTAGGAATAAAATCATAATAATTATAATAAAATCCTCTATCTTTTATATACTCTTCTACATCATATGCATAAAATAGTATTGGCTTTTTCATTATTGAAAATTCAAATATTATAGATGAATAATCACTTATTAAAATATCTGAAATAATTAATAAGTCTGCTGTATTAGAATAATCAGAAAAATTATATGAAAATCTATTATCAACTTGAATGTTTTTACTTTTTATTCCTGGATGTAATTTTAATAACAATATATAATTTAATCCTTCTAAACTTTCTTTCATTAACTCTATATCCAATTTTAAATTAAATTTATTTTTTTCATTATCTCTAAAAGTTGGTGCATATAAAATTATTTTTTTACTCTTAAACTCTGAATAGTTCTTATAAAATTCTTTTTTTATCTTTTGTTTTTCTTCTTCCTTAAAAAATATATCCGCTCTTGGTACCCCTAAATTTTTTACTTTTTCTTTTGAAATTTTAAAAGCGTTTGCATAAATATCAATTACTTTATCAGAGGTTACTGATAGTAAGTTTATTGTTTTATAATTATTCCTGTTCCTCTCTTTTTCTTTTAAATCAAATCCAAACTTTTTAAATGCACCTGCTCCATGCCATAGCTGAATATTTTTTTGATCTGATTTTAAAGGTAAAAAATTATAAAATCCTGAATTTGCAAAAAGATATTTTCCAGTTGCTATATGATAAATAGATAAAATATTACAAACATTATATGCTTTTATTAATTTAGTCTTTGTACTAAATAAAGATATAAAAATAAACTTATATTTTCTTTGCTTTAATAATACTTTATATATTTCTAAATTATTTCCATCAATATCTCCAGTTACTCCATCAAGTAAAATAATTTTATTGTTATTTAAAGGTAAAATACTTAATATCCTAAATATTATAATATAACATAACTTCAAAATTTTTTTGCTTATCATTTAATTCTTTCCTTTTACATTTTTTCTTAAATAAATGTTATAAATTATTTTTCTTAAACTATTTGGTACTACTCTTACTATATTCTTTAAAGTAATATTTCTTAAAAACTCGATTTTATTAATTAAACCTATTTCTAAAAAATTTTTTTGAAGTTCATATTCAGCTTTTATATATTTCCAACCACCCCTCCTTTTATAAGTATCATCATTTACTCTAAAATATATAAGTGGTTCTAATATATTTTTAAATTTAAAGCCCTTTACTAACATTCTTCCCCAAAGATATGAATCTTCATTTAAAAAAATTTCTTGATAATTTCCAGCTGCTAATACACTACTTTTCTTTAAAATTACACTTGGATGATTAACTGGGTCTCTTAATTTCATATATTTTTTCATGTCTATATCATTTGATGGGCAATCTTTTATACAAATAATATTATCTATACTTCCTGAAAATTCACTCATATAACTTCCTAGAACATCAATATCAGGATTTTCTTTTAAATATAGAAATTGTTTTTCAAATCTTTCAGGATAAGCAATATCATCAGTATCCATTCTTGCAATATACTCATACGAACAATTCTCTACTCCAATTTTTAAAGCATTTCCTAATCCCATATTTTTCTCTAAAGAAATTACTTTAAAAATACTATCTCCAATCTTATTTTTTAACTTTTTTATTATTTCATATAGTTCGTCTGTTAGTTTTCCATCCTCAATCAATACAATTTCTTTAGGTTTCAATGTTTGATTAAAATATATGCTTTCTATTGCTTGTTCTAAATATTCTGGTTTTTCTTTCCAATAAACAGATAATAAGACTGAAAAATCTCCTGTCATTATAATACCTCTTTCAAGCACTTAGCTATATATCTTACATCCTTTTCATTTACAAAATCATGAAATGGTAGTGATATCTCTGTACTATACATAGCATATGCTTCTGGATAACCTTCTATTTTAAATCCTAAGTTCTTATAAGCTGTTAATAATGGTAGAGGTTGGAAATGTACATTTGTAGCTATTCCTTTTTCTGCTAGTTTCTGTATTACTTCATTTCTCTTCTCTTCTGTTGCTCCTTCTAATCTAAGAGCATAGATATGTCTTGAACTTACTTTATCCTTTGTTCTAAACTCTGGAAGTATTATTCCTTTAATATCTCCTAAGTATTTTTTATACCAAGTATTGATTAAATCTTTTTTAGCTAGGATTTCACTATCATATCTTCTTAATTGAGCAAGTCCAATAGCTGCATTTATATCTGTCATATTACATTTATATCCTGGCATAGCTATATCATATTTCCATGCTCCAGCTTTCATCTTTGATAGTGCATCTTTATTCTGTCCATGAAGAGCTAATAACATAAACTCTTTATATAGTTGCTCATTATCAAAAACTTCATTCTTTTTCCAAGTAATAGCTCCACCCTCTGCTGTTGTTAGATTTTTTACAGCATGGAACGAATACGAAGTAAAGTCTGCTACACTTCCTACTTTTTTTCCCTTATATATTCCGCCAAAAGAGTGTGCAGCATCTGCTAATACTAATATTCTTCCTAATTTTTCTTGATAACTTCCTTTTTTAGGATTGAACTTACCTTTATTTCTTTCTACTATTTCAAAAATCTCATCATAATCTGCTGGCATACCCCCAATATCTACTGGAATTATTACCTTTGTTTTTTCTGTTATTGCTTTCTCTATTTTCTTAGGATCAATATTAAACTCTCCTGGTTTTACATCTACTAATACTGGAGTAGCTCCGCAATGTACTATTACACTTGCTGATGCTGTATACGTATAAGCTGATGTAATAACTTCATCTCCTGGTCCCACATCAAATAATCTTAAAACCAATTCCATTGCAGCAGTAGCTGAGTTTAAACAAACAGTTTTTTCTGAATTACAATATTTACTTATCTCTTCTTCAAATAATTTTGTCTTAGGTCCTGTAGTTATCCAACCAGATTTTAAAGTATCTACTACTTCATCTATCTCCTTTTGTGTAATATCTGGTGGTGAAAATTGTATTCTTCTCTCCTCCATATTAATCCTCCTTATAGTTCCTTCGGCTCTAACTTAACAAGCCCTAATATTTTTAATATAGTTAAAATTATCAATTTTATATCTGTTACTATTCCTATCTCTTTTATATATTTTTTATTAAGTTCTATCTTATATGGCATTATTTTTTTTATATAAAACTCTTCTGGATTTTCTGCTTCTCCTAAAAGTTCACTTTCATTAGAAAAATATATTGAAGCATAGTCTGTAATTCCTGCTGAAACTTTCAATATCTCTCTTTGCTCCTCTGTATATAGCTCTACATATTTAGGAACTTCTGGTCTCGGTCCTACTAAGCTCATCTCTCCTTTTAAAACATTAAATAGTTGTGGTAACTCATCTAATTTAGTCTTTCTTAAAATATGTCCAACTCCAGTTATTCTACTGTCATTCCCTACAGTTATCTGTTTATTACCCTCACTATTCTCTCTCATAGTTCTAAACTTATATATTTTAAATAATCTTCCATTTTTAGTAACTCTTACCTGCTTAAATAGTACTGGTCCTTTAGAAGTTAGTTTTATCAAAATACTAACTATAACTATTAAAGGAAATAGTATTACTATTCCACAAAAGGAAGCTACTATATCAAATAATCTTTTTAAAAACATTCTTTTCTCCTATCTAATTATATTTAACCTCTTTATACGACACTACCAACTCTTTCATTACCTCTTTTATATGCTCTACATTTGGGTTATGTGTACACTCTTCAAGTTTTGTAAAGAATTTAGTAATATCTACATTTCCATCCTCTATCTTAGTTATAAATATCTTTTTGTTATCTGTCTTTATTGCTGAGTTTACATCATATAGCAACTCTTCAAAAAGTTTCTCTCCTGGTCTTAGTCCTACCACATCTATACCTACATTGGCATTAGATAGTTTTATCATTCTCTTAGCTAGATCATATATTCTCACTGGTTTACCCATATCCAGTATAAATATCTCTCCACCATTACCTAAGCTTCCAGCCTCTATTACAAGTTGGGCTGCCTCTGGTATAGTCATAAAATATCTAGTTATATCTTTATGAGTTAGTGTTAGGTTTTTTCCTTCCTCAATCAGTTTTTTAAATATTGGTATTACAGAACCATTGCTTCCCAGTACATTTCCAAATCTTACAGCCATAAACTTAGTATTTTTTGATACCTTATTCATATGCTCAATAACCAATTCACAAGCTCTTTTACTTGCTCCCATTAAGTTTGTAGGGTTTACTGCCTTATCAGTAGAGATAAGTACCATTCTCTCTACCCTATATTTATCAGCACACTCTGCTACCTTTTTAGTTCCAAATATATTATTTTTTATAGCTTCCTCTGGGTTATGTTCCATTAGAGGTACATGCTTATGGGCAGCAGCATGGAATACCACATTTGGTCTATACTTATTAAATAGGAAATCTACCTTCTCTTCCTCTCTTATATTACAAATCTCAGATACCAAATCCAAATTAGGATATCTTCTCCTTAACTCTAGCTCTAGAAAATATATATCATTTTCATTTACATCTATAGTTACCAATTTTTTAGGGTTAAATTTAGCTATCTGTCTTGAAAGCTCCGAACCTATACTTCCAGCTCCCCCTGTTACAAATACTACTTTATTTTCTATAAGTCCTCTTATACTTCCATCATTTATTACTACCTCATCTCTTCCTAACAAGTCCTCTATCCTTACACTTCTAATCTGACTAGATAGTGGCTTATTATCTATCATCTCTGAGATTCCAGGTACTGTCTTTATACTTATACCCTCTATTCCTTGCAGTCTATCTACTACTCTTCCTAGCTCTGTACCATTCATTGATGGTATAGCTATAAGGATCTCCTCTATCTTTTCATTTCTTATTACCTTATCAAAACTCTCCTTATTTCCTAGTACTGGAATATTGTATATAGATGTTCCTATCTTTTTAGAGTCATCATCTATAAAGCCTATCAAATCATATGGAAAGTTTGGATTTACTAGATACTCTCTTGCTAACATAGCTCCAGCTTCTCCAGCTCCATATATTATTGTTCTCTTCTGTTTAGAAATAATTTTCTTATGTTTTCCATAATATCTTTTTAATCTAAAGATATATCTACATAAAAGTTGTATTGACACTGATAATATATATGTCATTACTATTGTAGTTATTGGAAAGCTCTTATCTTCATTTATTAACATAATTACTACAAATACCACTGCTGTTACTAAATTTAGTACCTATAGGTTTATCACATCAAATATATTTGTATAGCTCCAGCTTCTATCACTCATTTTTATGTATATATACCCTATTAAAAATATAGCCAAATAAGTAGCTATATATTCTGCTCTTAATTCATATATGACAAAAAAATCATATTTTAGTACAAAGGCTAGAATAATACCAAATATGATTCCCAATGAGTCTAAAAACACCTTTACAAAGTTTCTCTTATTTATCCAGTTATATGCAGGAAGATTATTATTTCTCTCATATACCCTTTTAAAAACTTTAAAAAGTAACATCTGAATAAGTGAAAATCCTAAGAAAGCTGTAAAAATAGATATATCTTTATAGAAAAAGAGAAATATTACAAATATCATAATATTTACAAGAATAGAATGTGTCTTTGGTTTTTTAGAAAAATCTAAATTATTTGTCAAATGATAAAAAAAAAGTAGCAAGACAAAAAGTCCATATGCTGCTGTGTTCATACTAAATCCTGTAATCATAAACATTGTCTGATAGGTTATAAAGAGTAGTGCCGAATAAAAAATCTTGATATTCATAATGTTCTCCTAAAAATTTTTTGTTCTTATATATTTTACTACTTTTCTTAATAATGTCAATAGAACAAAAATTATTTTTTAATTTTATTTAAAAATTGTTCATTTCTATCAATATTTTTTATCCATAAATTCTTTATTCTTTTTTGGTATTTCTATATATTTAGGATATAATTATATTATCTCTAGAGAAAATATATTTAAAAGTATTGTACTACCTGATAACTTAGCTATTTAATATAATTATTAAAAGAGGATAGACCTCCCTATCCTCTTTCCCTTATACAACTAAATTATTTCCTAAAGAGAGTTTCTCCTTAATAAAAATTTTTTCCTCAGCTTCCAATTAATATTCTACTCTTTTTGCCAAAAATCTTTTTAAACAACAACACTATTATTGTAGATAGTATAATAGTAACTATTCCTAATTCTAAACTTTCTAACATATCCATTCCATTATGGTATCTCTCCCAAAACATTAAGATAAAATAATTGTGTATAAAAAATATTCCAAAGCTACAATCTGCTAATATACTTAAAGATTTTTTTATCATCTTTCCTAAACTATTCTCTACTTTTTCCAATTTCATAAAAACTCCTAAAAAGAAAAGGCAGATAAAAAATTTTTCTGGAGCTACTAAATCTATTCCTTTTATTTCAAAAATACTTTTCTGCATAGTTTCTAAAATATTATATCTTACTTGTAATGTTAAAGTTATTCCCCATAAAATTCCAAGACATAATATATTTTTCTCTAATATATCTCTTGCTCTCTCTTTATTCATAGATATATATATCCCTAAGCAATAAAATGGAGAGAAATATATAAAAGCTTGAAAAATATTTATTGTAAGATCTCTAATAGGTCTTTGAATTATCATGCTTATAATCAATAATAAAAAAACAATTATCCTCTGTCTTCTATCTTCTAACTCTATAAATTTGATAAATATAGGTGAAGCTATAAATAATAACATAGCAAAGGGAATATACCAAGTAGCAGTAAGAGCATTCCCTGATAAATAATAAAGTAATGTATATAGTATTTTATTTTTTTCATATATAAATAAATCTAACTGGTGCTGATGTACTGCATAGATAAGCCCTGGAATAACTACTATAGTATAAGGAAGCAATACATTTTTTAACTTATTTTTCATAAATTTTTTATAATCAAAACCTCTTCTATAGAATATATGATGAAATAGAAAACCTGATATAAATACAAAGGGACTTGTTCCTCCCTTGATAATTGCTTTTATCAATTTTTCTGTTACTGTACTCTCTGGAAAATATAGAAAATGCCCTAACACAACCAGCAATATAGCAAATCCTCTAAAATAGTTAATATAATCTAGATACATACACACCTCCTTAAATTTCCAAAGATTTTACCACACTTTCTTGTCATAATAAGCTCAATTTATTTAATTTTATATTTTTTATTTCACTTGTGTCAAAATTATGTCATTTTTTTATAAAATTGTTCGTTTTAAATTATATTTCGATATAAAAAGTACAACATAGTTTAACATCACTATTTTTCTATAATTTAAGTTTTACTTTTAGAATAAAGCTTTCTTTTTTTATTACAACCGTTTTATATAATATATTATTTTAATTATATTTAACCTTTAATTTTATATTTTGTTTTTTTGCTGAAAAAAACAGTTGCTTTTTGAGAACGAAAAATATATAATCAAAGCATGTTCTCGAGTACAAAAAACAAAAATAAATATACTAATATCTAAATGGAGGAATATGGATTTATGAAAAGATTAGCATTACTTACACTTTTTTGTTCACTTGCTACTGGAGTTATTGCAGCACCTAATGATGGTTGGAATGAAGGAATGATTTTATTTAAAAAAGGAGATACTACAAATACAAATTATTATAGAATTCCTGCTATTACAACTACTTCCCAAGGTACTATAATTGCAGTAGCTGATTATAGACACGATGGATATGGTGATATTGGATTAAATACTGGTGTTGATTTTGCCATAAAAATTTCTCATGATGGTGGAAATACATGGAGTGATAAAACTATTATTACTCCTGAAAATGGATTAGGAATATCAGATCCTGCTATTGTACACAATAGCGACACTGGTCGAACTTTTCTTTTTGGATACCAAAATGATAAATTTATAACTACTAAGCCTACCAGTGAAAAATCTGATTTTTTTATGTATACCTCAGATGATGGTGGAAAAACTTGGGATAAAGGTCAAAGTTTGAAAGATTTAACTCCAGAAGGATATAAATATATATTACAAGGACCTGGAAGTGGAATGTATTACAATGGTACTATTTATATGCCTATTCAAGCCTGGCACCATGAAAAAGACCAACCTGATAAATCTACTGCTACTTCTGGCTTTATATATAGCACTGACAATGGAAAAACTTGGAATTCAGCAATTTTAAGACCTGAAAATTATCCTGTGGGAGCATTTGGAAAACCTGATATAAGTAGTGAAAGTAATATATTTCACCATAATGGAAAAATATATTTAGCTGCTAAACCTGAAACTAGCAGGGAATCTAAAAAAAGAGTTGTTTATGCTACTTCTGATAATGGAAAAACTTGGGAAAGAGTTGAAGAAAATTTTATTCCTGATGATGTTGCAGCTTGTGAAAGTAGTAGTTTATCCTTAAATGATAAAGTATATTTAGTTGCTTATACTAAAGATAAACCTGAAAGAAGAACAGGAGTATTTCTTACTACTAATACCGGAAAACATCTTCAAATTTTTGATACGAAAATAGATGGTTATACTTCTATGTCTCAGGACCTAGATAATCTTTATATTTTCCATGAAGGAAAAGCAGGAGAAGGAGAAATGCTTTTCAGAAGATTTGATATCTCTGCTAAAGAATATGCTAATATCAACGCTCAAATTCTTAATAGAGGTACTGACCTACTTGATGTACAAGATAAACTGTTTGCTAGTAGATCGTACTTAACTGGAGAATATGCTAGTCAAGATAACTCTGGAGTAGAAGCTGTTATCTTAAATGGTAATTATAAAATTGGGGCTTTTCATAAAAATTCTAAAGAAAATAGTAAAGATGTATATAGAACTATAGAGTACAATACTGAAGATACTACCTTAGTTCTTTCTCAAGATAATGTTATTACAAATAATGATAATATTTTTGCTGGATATCAATATACTAAACTAAGTTATCTAAACGGAAGTAAAAATGATATCAATTCCTTTGTTATTGGTTACTCTTTAAATCATAAATTTGAAAATGATTTTGGGTATAATCTAGGAATAAATGGTATCTATAGTAACAATAAATTAGATAGAAATGAAGCTGAAGGATTAGGTAAATCAGCAAGTTTTGATTCATATAGTATATCTTTAAAAAATGAGATATATAGAGATATAAAAGTTCAAGAAAATACTAATCTTAATCTAGCTACTGGTCTAAGAACTACTTACTTTGGACATGATGATATAAAAGAAAAAAATGGAAATGGATTTAATGATGCTTATGTTGATAGCTCTACAAATTTCTCTAATGAAATATATCTTAAAGTCAGTGCTGAACATGACATAAGATTTAATGAGAAATTTGCTGCTAAAATAGGAGCAAATGTTGGATATAATAAAGAACTTATGAATGTTGATGATTGGAGAGATAAATTTACTATTTTAGATGTTGAAAAAGAGTATGCTAGACCTATTGAAAAACATAGTGCTGGAGTAGCAAATGCTGGTTTCCATCTAACTTTAGATTTTGCTGATAAAGTAGAAACTACTCTTGCTTATACTGTTGATTCTACTGGAGAAGGTATAACTACTGGTAGACTAACTTACAAATTCTAATATTTTTAAAATATAATTCAACCAAAGAGAGAGATAACTAATATCTCTCTTTTTTACATTATGGATTTCTCAGTAACATACTATTTACATTTAGTATCAAATATATGAATAATATCTATTACCTAGATTAGGCATAGCACTAATCTCACTTATTATTATTACTCAATAGAAACTTCTTTATTTTTAGCTAATATATTATATATGGAATTTGATTTTTTTAATTTTAAAACACCAAAAGATATTCAATTAGAAATTTCTAAAAATGTAAGACTTAGAAGAAAAAAGATGAAGAAGCTTTAACTATTGCAAATAATATAAAAAAATAGTTGAAAAAAATTTGAATATTTTTTGAAAAAGAATTCTGATACTATCTAATTTCTTATTGACTTTTTTACTATAAATGCTATAATTATACAATCAAATATGCTATTTTTTTAATAATGAATTACTAAAAAAATAGTACAAATAAAAAATATAGTTTAAAAGGGAGGAAAGATTATGAGTTTATTGGTTTCTTTTATTTTAGTACTTGCAGCTCTAGTTATAGGAGAGATAATTTCTACAAAAACAAAAGCTATCATTCCATCAGTTTTTATAACTGCAGTACTTTTTTTAGTGGGATATTGGACAATATTTCCAGCAGATATCATTGCTAAGGCAGGATTTTCCACAAATATAATTTATCTATCTATGTATTTTTTGATAACTCATATGGGTACTATGCTCAGTGTTAGAGAGTTAATTGCACAATGGAAAACACTAGTTATATCTATATTTGGAATCTGTGGTATCTGTATTGGTACTCTTTTACTAGGACAACTTTTCTTTTCTTGGGATATGCTAGTAGTTGCTACTCCGCCACTAACTGGAGGAGTTGTTGCATCTATAATTATGTCTGAAGCTGCAAAAGCAAAAGGATTAGAAACATTAGCTGTACTAGCTGTAGGTATGTATGTTATGCAAGGATTTGCTGGATATCCACTTACTGCTATTACTTTAAATATGGAAGGAAAAAGATTAGTTGAAAAATTTAGAAAAGGGGAGCTTCAACTTGTAAAAAAAGATGAAAATACAACTACAGAAAAGAGACTTATACCACCTATTCCTAAAAAATTTCAAAGTACTTATGTATTTTTACTACAACTAGGAATTTTATCTCAAATTAGTCTTTTTATAGCTAACCTTACTAACAAGGCAGTATCTGAATTTGTTATCTGTTTAGTTGTTGGAGCTATAGCTGCTGAACTTGGATTTATTGAGAGAAAACCACTTAATCTATCAGGAACTTTTGGTTTCTTTATGACTGGTCTAATGGCTTTTATCTTTGGTGGTCTTGCACAAGCTACTCCTGAGATGATAAAAGAGTTAATTGTTCCATTTATAGGAATTATCGCTTTTGGAGTTATAGGTTTAGTAGTTCTTTCTATCATAGCAGCAAAAATATTTAAAGAGTCTATTCCTATGTCAATAGCCATATCTTTAAATGCACTATATGGTTTCCCAGTTAACTATACACTAACTAATGACGCTGCTAAAGCCATTGGAAAAACAGATGAAGAGGTGGAGTTTTTAATAGAGTCAATGTTGCCAAAGATGTTAATTGGAGGATTTGCTTCTGTTACTATTATTTCAGTTGTTATTGCTGGAGTATTTGCTAAAATGTTATAGAACTAAGGGGGAGAAATATGAATATTAAAGAATTAGCAGAAAAAAATAGAGATTACGTTATCAATCTAAGAAGGGAATTTCATCAAATTCCAGAACCTAGCCTAGAGGAATATGAAACTTCTAAAAGAATCCAAGAAGAATTAGATAAAATGGGGATAAAATACAAAGTGGTAGCTAAAACTGGTGTTATTGCTGAAATAGGTGGAAAACAACCTGGAAAAGTAGTAGCTCTTAGAGCTGATATTGATGCATTACAAGTTACTGAATGTACTGGTGTAGACTATGCCTCTAAACATCCTGGTATGATGCATGCTTGTGGACATGATGGACATGCTTCTATGCTATTAGGTGCTGCTAAAATTTTAAAAGAAATTGAAGGAGATATCAAAGGAACTGTTAAACTTTATTTCCAACCTGGGGAAGAGGTTGCACAAGGTGCTAAACTTATGTTAAAAGAGGAACCTTTAAAAGGAGTAGCAGATGGATGCTTTGCTATACACCTTTGGGCTGATATTCCAGTAGGTAAAATCTCTATAGAAGAGGGACCTAGAATGGCATCAGCTGACCTTTTAAAAATAGAGATAAAAGGAAAGGGAGGACATGGCTCTCTACCTCATCAAGCTATAGACTCAGTAGTAGCTGGTTCTGCAGTTGTTATGAATTTACAATCTATAGTTAGTAGAGAGATTAGTCCTCTAGAATCTGCAGTTGTTACTATTGGTTCTTTCCAATCTGGAACTAGATTCAATGTCATCTCCAATCAAGCTACATTAGAAGGAACTGTTAGAACATTTAGTAAAGAAACTTGTAAAAATATAGAAAACGCAATAAGAAGAATTGTAAAATCTACTTGTGAAGCTTATAGAGCGGAAGGAGAGGTATTCTATACTTATGGAACTACCCCTGTAATCAACGATACAACTTGTTCTAAAGTAGCTGAAGGAGCTGTAGAAAAATTACTAGGTAGAGAGGGAGTAGCAAAATTTGAAAAGATTACTGGTGGAGAAGATTTCTGTTACTTCTTAGATGAAGTTCCTGGAGTATTAGCCTTTGTAGGAATAAACAATCCTGAAAAAGCAGCTAACTATCCACATCACCATGAAAAATTTAATATGGATGAAGATGGCTTAGTATATGGTATGGGATTATATGCTCAATTTGCCATAGATTTCTTAAATAAATAGTAAAAAAAGGGTAGGATGCTTTCCTGCCCTTTCTTATCCATCTACTTTTAAATTATTAATTAAAAGAAGAGAATCTTCTTTTCTTTCTAAAAGCTTTAATTCTTTTAAATATTGTATATCTCTATCTATTGTTCTTTTAGTTATATTTAGTTTTATAGCTAATTCTTCAATTGTTATTTCAGAGTTTTCAGATATAATTTCTAAAATTTTTAATAACCTTTCTCTTCTTTTTTTGGTTTTTACATCTATTTTAATATTTTGAACGACATTTTGAACGACATTTTGAGAATTTTTTTTATTTAAAAAGTTATCTTTAATATATAGTCTTGTTATAAAATAATTTCTATTCAGTTTCAAATTCTGGTTTTGGTGATCCATTTTTTTCCAATGCTCTTAATATTTTTCCAAATCCAGTATTTCTTCCCTCAGTTAAATGTAATTCCTTTAAAAACTCTCCTATTCTGCGGTTTCTATATCTTCTATTTACTACCCGATAGTTTCTTAATCCCTCTATTGTTATAGAACGATCTGGTCCAGGAAAACTTAATATCTCTATCTTATCTGGTTCTACTCTCACTTCAATTGGTTCTTTTACATCATATCCTTTATGATAAACAGCATTTGCTAAGGCTTCTTCTATTGCTGCAAAAGGATAATTGTAATATCTATCACTTTCAGCCCTATCTGGAAATTTAATGATTTCTTCCTTAATTATATTATTTTGTATATATCTCAAGGCATCTTGTAACTGT
>ERZ1673737.2927-NODE-2927-length-13645-cov-4.074319_pt1 | contig 13645 bp, 16 predicted proteins | sample MGYA00580211_ERZ1673737 | MGnify/ENA primary metagenome ERZ1673737 (study PRJEB41218, sample SAMN15661789) | gut metagenome | host: Homo sapiens | place: Canada: London | collected 2015-08-20/2019-03-30 | study: EMG produced TPA metagenomics assembly of... | reverse complement strand
TGTGGATGGTTTGGTGAAAATGGTGTAGGTAGGGTTCGGGGTGTCACGGGACGAGGATCGGATGAATGGCCGTGGCGGTGAGTCAAGATAGGACGAAAGCGGTGGGAAGAGGTGGAACGGATCGAAGGTGAGTTTTTGAGAGGCAGAATGGATGAGGTTTTGATGGAGACGAGGGAAAGAAGCGAGTGTGCTGGCAGAGCGGCGGGCAATCCAGCACAACGTAGACAAACCAAACAGCAGACAACACTCATTCACTGGCAGGTCGCTTGACTTGGCTTCCACTGAGCCGAATCACCCATTTCATCTCCGATTCCGTCTCTTTAATTTTAGCCAAAGCTCCATCGATCTTGTCATTGTTTGACTGGGCCGACCCGAGCGTATCCCGGAACTCAACCTCCTTCATATCCTTATAGGCAGTATGTTTAGCCAGCAATTTCTCATACGAGTCCTTGAGAGCTTCAATCTCGCGGTTCTTCTGATCCGCAAGGACCTCCAAGCGTTCCGTAGAGTGTATATGTGTCTTCTGCGCATTGGCTATGGACTGGAACTGCCCGGAGATAGCATTGATGCGTTTTGTGAAATCTGCCTTGTCCCGTTTCGATGTGGATGATAGCACCTCGTACTGTGTCTCGTGGTGCTTGGAGATCTCCTGTAACCGGGCTTGTTCGCGGTTGTGGTTCTCGCGTTCCTCCCGCATCATCTCGTTGGTTTGGTTGGCGTCCATTTCGGCTTCCTGGCGCTTCGAGCGTTCATTTTGTAGGTCTCTTCGCAATTCTTCCAATTTGCGGTCCTTGCGCGCGATTGAGTTGAGATTCGTCTCGTTGACTTGTTCCAGGTTCCGTAACCGCTCATTCATATTTTGTTGCTGGATCTTGTAGGCCTCGTTCGACCTTTGGAATTCCTCGGCGCGGGACTTTTGTAGAGTGCATTCACGCGTTAGACGCGCGATTTCCTCTTGGAGGTTGTGTATGACCCGTCCGGACTTGCCGGTTGCTGCATGTCCGACTGCTGACCATTCTGCCGTTGGTGTTTCACCATTGCTCGTATCTGTTGTAGCGGAGGGATTCGATGGCTGGGAAGGAGATGGAGAGGCGTCATTGGACGTTCCTGGGAAGTGAAGAGAATGTGTCAGCTCTGGAATGGCCGTCAACGAGGTCAAAAGTACCAACCGTTCTGACCTGAAGCCGGGGACTCGTCATCCAAAAATCCGTTGTGCATATTTAGCTGAGTGTCCACATGCGGGAGATTGACCTGCGGTGCATCTGCATGAATAAGGGGGTCAGCACCTGGGGCTAGATTCTTGCTGGAAGTGAATCGCATCATGGCCTGTTTGAAGCCCCCCATGCTGTCGGAACATGTCCGGAAGTAAACAGGCCGGAAGATCGGACGAACAGGATCAAAATGACACAAATACGCGGAGAAGGCTCGTACCGATATTAAGTGTCGCAGGTGCTGCTAGCTGTGTCTTATTATTGCTTAATCATCGAGACATCGCAAGGGACAAGCTTTCAATAAAAGACACACTATATTTTTCAATAGTGCAACAATGGCCCCTCAAGCACAGATCTCTGCAGTCGAAGTAGCGGTAAAGAGAAGAAGTGAAGTGGAAACGATCTTCTTTGTGTTCCCGCTCCGCTGTTGATCCGCTGTTGACGTCGCGGAAAGCAGCGGGGAACAGGAACAGGGGTCTTTTGTTTATCATAACCGAACTCCCTATAGAACTACAATGAACATTAATCCAATTTATCCAACATACAAAGACGATTTCGTCTTGATTGCGGAGAGTATTTTGACACCTGACTAACTGGGCTACAAGGCCGGGATAGTATGAAAGACTTGATTACTTCCTCAGCGCCTCATGCCACCTCTATATCGACGATATCCAGGGGTACTATATATACACGAAGCTATCTTGACCAGTTTTGCAAAACGGAGGACGTGAGTATGCCCACCCCCCCAAAAAAAACCAAAGAACCAAAACGCCAACAAACGGCTTTCTACTGAACAAGGTAGACGAGCAGACCAGCAACCCCCAGTACGAACTGCATTGAAGACTGAGGAATAGAAGCAGCAACGTTCTGTACGCTGTTGGTGGAAGAGGCCGCCTTGCCATTTCTAATGTCAGTGATCATGGGAATATCTGTGCTGCTTGCGCTAGATGAGCTGGCAGCAGCCGAGCCGGATGGGGTGCTAGAGCCGTTGGCCGAGGAGCTGATTAGGGCCTTGCTGCCGGTGCTAGTAGCATCGGTGGTCCGAGTGCCAGCGGTGGTCTGGCTATTGGGAGCAGAAGTGGTACCGGCACCGGTGGTGCTGGCGTTGTCATTGAGGGTATCGGCGGGCTTGTCACCGGCAGAGTGAAGCAGAGCAGTGTAATTGGTCTCATCTTCCTGGGAGATCTGGAAGGCGTAGGTCCGACCACTCTTCACGTCGTTGTCCGGGGTCCAGGTGAAGCTGCCATCCTTGGCTTGGTCGGTGATGACCTTAACATCCCTGAGGTTGCCGGAGGGTCCTTCGCGGAGGGCAATTGTCACGGGCTAGTGTGTAATGAGTTGTCTGATGTTTGCACTTAGGACCAGTTGCTACGTACCTTATCAGGGTGGGCACCACCAGCCCATCGAAGGGTGACGGGCTTGCCAGCCTCGAGCGGCTCAGTAGGCCAGGCAGTGAAAGAAAGAGGGTCAGCGAGACCCAGAGTGACGAGGGTTGCCATGGCGGCAATGATACTCTTTGAGAAGATCATAATGATTAAAGATAGGAAACTTCGGGTTGGGGTTTAAGGAAAGTGGGCGATATTAACGAAATCGTAGAATGGCGGATTGGCGACGTGAATGGCGATACAACTTTCAAGAATCTGGGTGGCGCATCAAGATTCTTATCTACTGGAAATATTGCCGTGACCTCTCCCAGCCCCGCAGAACTGAGCTCGAATATCGCATGTTGGTATTCGTAGTGAGACCAAAGGGCATCTGGAGAGAATGTTGCATTCTTCGAGCCCTAACGGTAAAGCATCAGCATATCGCCCAAGGAAGCATGTCGTTTGCCATTATGGGGAATTCCTGTTAGAGAGCATTGGAAATTCTTGACATAAAGCTAATCTGTGTTGATCTGAGGGCTGTTAGTTCAACCATGAAGGCGTGGGAGTAGACTGTCACTCAGCGCCTTGTATGTATACCACGCCGGGTGGGTGCAGACTGGCATCCTTCATTTTCCAATTGTTGAAGCCAATGATCAGATATTCAACCATCAAGCCCATAAGTCGCCAATGGAGAGATCAAAGTCTCGAGGCCCAATAACATGACTTGGTGGACATGCTGGAATGTCATCCCTTCCCGAGTTGTTTGTTTGGTACTAGTCCGTAGGGCAGGATATACTGCGATATCGATCTTTGGGTCCATAAAGCATTTCTCAATCCTTGATTGTACAGAAAGCCCATACCAAGGGGTGTATTTGATGGTAAAACGTCGGTGTCGGGAGGTTGAGGTAGCTTGATCGCCATTCACAGAACAACATTCAATACTCACTCCGACCTACCACCTTCAAGCAACGTGAGCTGAAATGGATAGGTAGGATTTGAATATGTTCGAAAGTAATAGTAGAGCTCTGCTAATACTCTTAGTGTGTTTCGCCTACATGATCCACACAATATGATCCTTCCTGGGCAGTTATATATCTCGTCAGAGCGTAACACGCTATTCTTCAAAATAGAATAGAAGCGTTCATAGACCTGAATCTGTCCTTGTATCGAACTGGAAGCCAAATAATACACTAACTAATCCACTAACCTGTCAGCCGGAGCTGGCATGACTCGGTGGCTTCCACCGGACATTCAGAGTTTGTACTCGATTCTGCACGCTTGAATGGAAGCAAGGGGTTTGTTTGTTGAGATGATCATTCCCTCTAATGCAGCACGATACTTATACCCCGCAACATCTACTTACTCCCTTGGGGAACTTTGCCAAAATGCATTGAATAGAATTGGTATACGCTGATAATTTTTTGAACACTTAGAAATCCCACATGCCACGCATAAGACACCCAGCACCAGAGTCCACCCCGCCATCCTCTTCTAATAGACGATCTGTGAAGATACGCTTGGGGATCTGGTACTCGACAACAGGAATCTTGCGGATATTCCTTTCCTCCAACCCTAGCTCTGCTGTCACCATGCCCTGGTATGTGTGGTCGAGGAAGTCCTCCAGGCTGTAGGCCTGCTTTGTAAATTGTTCCGAGATGATACGGGCAATGGCAGCCACGTTGGGGTGGTAGTGAGACTGGAGAGTCTCGATCTCCCACAAACTGCTCTCAATCGCGTTGGTCATGGTGGGGTCGGCCTCTGTGGCATCAAAGGGGTCGTCCATGCCTTCTTTTTCCACTTCTGCGAGAAGATCCTTGTCACTGATTGACCGGTGCAAGAGGAAAGATGTGGTCGGGTGGCTCTTGAAGAAGTTGTACATGAACGGAACAATGACCACGATGGCCGAAGGAGGGGCATTGAGTGCCAGCCGGGAGAGACGCTTCATGAAGCTTGCAACCAGGGTGGCGGGAAGATGGGATGAGGACAAGAAGGTGTTGAGCAGACGGAAGAAGCGTGACCGGTGCTTGGAGTGCAGGAGCTCGGCGTCCAGGAGAGAGTAAAGCTTTGCGTAGAACTGAGGGTAGTCCAGGTTCTTTTCCTGGATGAGGTAGAAGAGGCCGGACAGAGCGAGGAGAGATGTGGCGCCGCCGACATTGAAAGAGTCCGTCAAGAAGTCCATCAAGAGTTCTGGCCGGGTGAACCAGGGCTCAATGTTGTGGACCATCATGCGCAAAAGACCCTTTCGATGTGCCTGCGAGAGGTTGTTTCGGAGAATAGCCAACCAAGCCTCTTGGGCTTGCTTCTTGTGAGAGTTCACCGAAGACAACCGCTTGTTTTTGATATCCCGGTTTGCGTAGAAGTTTTCGAATTTGTGCTCCGCTCCGGGCACTTCGTCGCAGGTTTCAAGCATCGTGATGAGGATTTCGAGGATGGCCGAAGTTCGCTTCGTTGCGGCATATTCTCTGTAATGAGTCAGTAAAAGAACCAGCCAAAAGACGAAGAGGTACATACGCCATCTGGGTGAATGTGTAATATCTGACTTCGTCATACTCCTTCATGAATTTGTTCACAAATTCAGTCTGCAGATCCTGGCCACCGCGGGCCTCGACAACGGCCTGGAAAATGTCCTTGAATCCGGTCGACCAAATTGTGCTCTCAGCGCCGGGGATGTGAGCAATACGTTCCTTGATCAGGCGCATACTCAGCGTCAGGGCAGTGATCTAGAGATTGTCAGTAAAAGCAATTGAGCAACCAGTTAGTATACACACCTGAGAAGTGCCATCAGCCTCGCGCATAATTGCCAGAAGAGCATTCTGATACTCCATGCAGCGCTCTTTCAGCCATGCCACAATGATCTTCTCGTTCTCAGCGGCGCGAGTTGATTCCGTGAGATTTCCTCCAGCAATCAAGCGGCTGAACACACGACAGAGGGAGACTGCCACGGCCAGATCGGGCTTCTCGGCAGATTTCTCGACATTGAGCATAGTAATCAGAATTGCAATATTGTTGTAATGCTTCCGCGACTCCGCAATCTGATTCTCTAGCTCTTGAATAGTCGAGAGTCGCTCGGCGAAATCGTCCTCGGCGACAGCGCGACGCTTGGAGGATGGGACGCTGGCATTCTTGCCACTCTTGCGCTTCTTAGAGCTCGAATCCGTCGGGGCAGGCATGGTGTTCGTTATACAACAAGTGGTGATCGTCGCAACTTTTTTTCTGGGCAGATTCGGGATGCGGGTTTTTCCGTGCACGGCACCAATGCCCAAAGCGGCTAGCGTCTTCACCTCCTAGCCATTCCGAACCTCAAGTCTCCTCAGTTCCGTTCACCCACCCCATTGAATCAATATCTTTCCATCTGCAACAATGGCTGCACGTCTCGCTAAGAGCGCCATTGGTACGCCCCTTACGATCCACGACCGTCTGATCGACTCGATGCCTTCAGTTGCTAACTTCCCCTAGGCGCATCCCGTCTTCGGCCGGCTATTCCCGCCCGTGGTGTCCCTGCCGTCACTGCCAACCTGACCTCCTCTCGCTCGGCCTCTAACGTGCCCGCCGAGGATCCCGCGAAAAAGGCTCAGTCGATCCTGAATGCTGTCCCCGGCAACTCCCTGGTCACCAAGACCGCCACCCTGTCTGCCGCCGCCGGTCTGTCCATCGCCGCCATCAGCAACGAGCTGTACGTCATGAACGAGGAGACCGTCGCCGCCTTCTGTCTGCTTTCCGTCTTCACCGCTGTCGGCAAGTACGGTGGCCCTGCTTACCGCCAGTGGGCCGAGGGTCAGGTCCAGAAGCACAAGGACATCCTGAACGCTGCCCGTGCCGACCACACCAACGCTGTCCAGCAGCGCATCGACAACGTCTCCCAGATGTCCGGCGTTGTTGATGTTACCAAGCAGCTCTTCGCTGTTTCCAAGGTGGGACTTTTGGTTCGTTCTGGTATGTGAGTTGGTTGTTGACAGGTCGTTTCAGGAAACCGCCCAGCTCGAGTCCCAGGCCTACGAGCTCCAGCAGCGCACTGCCCTCGCTGCCGAGGCCAAGACCGTCCTCGACTCCTGGGTTCGCTACGAGAGTCAGGTTAAGCAGCGCCAGCAGCGCGAGCTTGCCGAGTCTGTCATTGCCAAGATCCAGAAGGAGCTCGAGAACCCCAAGGTTCTGCAGCAGATTCTCCAGCAGAGCGTTGCTGATGTTGAGCGTAAGTTATCAACACACCACTGCATGTGAATCTTACTAACTTTGCGCAGGCATCATGGCGTCCAAGGCCCAGTAAATGGGTATCAGCTGCTCACTGCATTCGGCATTGTGTACAAAACTATAAGGGCTATTTGCATTTGCCGAGTTAGACCTTGCAATACCATTCGAATTATTATTCTATATGCATGCGACAAGGAGGCGAAGAATGTGTTGAGGACCGAGGCTGCAATACCCTTAGCCTAATGTTCTCACATGGAGCTCGGCGACATATTCCGTAGACCACCCACCAGGGATCAGGGAATTGAGCCACCGTAGCTAGACCCTTATTACTGACAAAAGAACCAGTTATGGAGTCCCTGACACGTAAATATAAAAACTACTCTGTCTACTATGTATCTGTGTGGAACAGCTGGCACTATGACCTGCACGGACTAATGCAGCAGCCACCCGTGGAGACTGATAACGATCTATATCTACATCTAGATCTATCCTCCATAATCTCCATCAAGTCTGGGGTCAACTTCAAACATACATGTAGCAGCCATCTGTGTCTCATTTGTGCGCGCATGTAGCCGCTAGCCAAGACCCATGAGACCCATGGTACACATCCGCAGCCGCCGGACACAGCCACTGACATTTGTATGGAGTTGATTGTTTCTATTTTAGATCTTCACATCTACATCTACATCTACATCTACATTTACTCCGACTTACCTGATTTCCATCCCTTTCTCATTAATCCAGCTGTCACCACCGAGATCCACCCACGCATCAGCTAGCCCATGCGCAACCATGCCCTCCCTCCGCAACATCCTCCACAAACGCGACGAACTCAGCAAAGAACCAGAACCCAAAAATGACCAACCAACAGCTCCCCGAATTCACACTCCTTCGCTCAGACACACCCCCCCAAGAACTCCTAACTCCCCCCGCCGACCCACCAACCCCAACCCTCCAAGAACCCGACACCAACACCCTCTCCCCCTCCCCACGACGAAGCTTCCAACTCTTCACACGATCACGAAACAACTCCGTCTCCTCGCCATCCCCACCGCGCCGCGAACGCCGCCTCTCAAACCTGCTCCACCTCGACCACCGCAGTCGCAGTAACTCGCGCGACTCATCTGCTAATATCCCAGCGGATCTACCGCAGAGTCTGGATGATGGTGGCGCGAGTAAACAGGAGCGGGAGGCGCAGTGGGAGAAGAGGGCTACTGTGCTTGTTCAGCAGAATCCGCAGTTTGGGACGTCTGGATCTGAGTTGGCGGGGAGTGGGAGTTGGAATGAGGATGGGGAGGAGGGTTCGTTAGGGTTGGGTTTGGGGATTGAGAAGACGGGGGCTAGATCGAGGGGTTCGAGTCAGAGTCGGATTTCGGTTGGGCCGAGTGAAGATGTAAGTTGTGGATGGTAATGGGGGGATGTTTTGTTTATATATTCGGGTTTGGATGGAATGTGGGACTGATGTTGCCTACAGGTTAATATTCAGGAGGCGATCCGGCTGCATGAATCTGGGAGTGAGTTCTAAACTTGTCATGGTTGGAGGTATATGTTCGTCGATACTAACCCTGGTTTATAGATCTTGAACGATCAACACAGATGTTTGGACAGCTTGCAGATGCAAATAACCCACTGAGTCAAGTTCTTTATGGTCTTGCACTACGGTAAGGGCATCTTTAATTGGCATTTAACTGCATATGCTGATTCTTCTTAGACATGGATGGGGCTGTCCCCAAGATCCAGCGCGTGCAGTAAAATATCTCTCCGCGGCTGCATCCAACTCAGCCGCAGTAGAAGCAGAGGCCCTGCGTGCTGGTGTGAAAAAGGGTGGATCCGCAAAAGGCGAGCTCGTACTAGCTATATTCGAGCTTGCCAATTGCTTCCGCAATGGGTGGGGTCTGGAAAAGGACCCTGCAGCTGCTAGGCAGTACTATGAGACTGCAGCGAATTTGGGTGACGCCGATGCTATGAATGAAGTAGCCTGGTGTTACTTAGAGGGATTTGGCGGGAAGAAGGACAAGGTATGTTGTTTACCAATGTATAGTTCTATTATGCATGCTGATATGTTGGTTCATAGTTTAAAGCAGCCAAGTATCTTAGGCTTGCCGAGGAGATTGCCGGCCCTACTGTTGGCAATTCTTGGTATGTTTGATGACCATGATAGGAGTTCCTGGCTAATGCTTTCATAGGATTTGGAAGGACAAATATAGTCCTAGATGACGGATTTGGGTGTCCTAATTTTGTTCTGTTATGAGCATCAGCGCCTGCGGTTTACGAAAAAGGTCTTCTGTGATTTATCTTCATACATATATTGTGCTTATACTACGTGCTATATCAAAATATGATGCGTGAATGACTTTCTAATTATATCTGCGGATCGATTTCAATGTCTATAACGCCATGATCCAGATCTTCTATGATATATAGACCTCTCTCATACATCCTCTCTATGTTCAATCCTCCCTCCCTGTTTCTCCTCCATAACTTTAACATCAGATACAACCACACGCGCATTTTCTCCATCAAAAATAACTGCAATCTCCTCAAGTGACCTTCCCCTTGTCTCAGGATAAGTCCTCCAGACAACAACCAAAATAAAGAGTAAAACACCCAAAAATACAAAATAATACTTCCAAGAAATACTCTCAAAAGCAATTGGGTTAATAAGCTGATTAAAAGCCAACGCCAAATAATTCGATCCCATCGAGAGAGCAACACCCTTGGCACGCATTGAGAAAGTCCATATCTCAGCTGGATAGGCCAAGAGCAGAGGTGTGAAGGCTATATCGTAGCCGGCGTAGTAGATGAAGAGGAATGGGATGACGGCTGTTCCAACAGCACTTGTTTTGGTTGTGGTGAAGCTGCCCGAGAGTGCGGTGATGAAGATGTAGCTGATAAGCATTATCACCGTTGACGTGATGAAAAGTGCGCGTCGGCCTGCGCGATCAACAAGGCATGCACCGATTATACTCATTATCAAGTTCCAGAGTTGGAGGAACCCGTTTATGAGAGTTTGGTCTGTTGTCGAGGTTATACCGATTGTGTTGAGGATGAGGGTCAGGTAATATGAGACCACTCCACTGCAAGAAGAGCACGTAGTCAGTAACAAAGAACCCACAAACACAATCACCCAAGTCAATACTAACCCGCCATTCCACTGCGCAAAGATCCCAAGCGAAACACTCAAAAAGAACCTATACCGATTCCCAGGTGTGGTAACACAATCAATCCAGCGCGACTCAGCCTGAGCTTGCTCTTCCAAAAGCAAACCCTGGCTAATCTCCTCAATCTCAAAAGCAACCAACTCCGAAGCCTCATCCCCGCCAGCATGAAATCTCACCAGAACATCCCTAGCCTCATCAACCCGACCCTGCTTAATTAACCAACGCGGCGACTCGGCCACAAACGACGTCCCCGGCAATGCCAACAACGGCAGCGCAACCTGCATCAAAACCGGCAAGCGCCACGCCCAATCCCCCGCCACATTCCTCGTCCCGAACGAGATCCACGCAGATAATGAAGAACCCATGTAATACTGACACATATAGATAGCGGTGACTAGCGAACGATGCGTCGGATACGCAATCTCCGTAACGAGAATGACACCACTCTGGAACCAAGCACCGGCAATACCAACCAGGAGTCTGGAATAGATGAACATATTGGGATTCATCGCGCCGGCTTGGATGCCCACACCTAGCGCGAGGAAGATGTATCCTGCTAGGATTGTTGGCTTGCGGCCGAAGCGGTTGGCGGACCAGGCTTGGACTGGGAGGAAGAGGATACTGCCGATGTTTTGCAGGGCGTTTATGAAACCTAGCCAGATTCCTGTTGGGTGGGACATGAAGGTTTGCCATTGGGGAAGGGATTGGAGGCTATTCATTAGTGAGATGTCGTAGCCTAGGGTTCCTGAGAATAGGATTAGGCTGGCTATGTAGGTGTTTAGAGATAGTAGGTGGGCTGTTTTCCACCATGGTTTTGAGTCTGGGGGGAGGACCTGGTGTTGTTAGTTTGTTGATGAGAGCATTGGGAGGTGATTCATACTGAGGCTAGGCTATTGCTAGGCGCTGTGTTGGGTGGTTTTGCCTTCATGATGGCTGTCTGTGCAATCAAGGGTTACTTGATACCGGGAGCACTTCGGCACTTGGGATTGGAGCTATTGGACTGTCTTTATACAGCCAGCTGAGGCATTTGATCAATCCATTCCGTCTCCTTTGCAGTGAGGCATTCCACAGAGAGAGGTGGTCAGGGGAAGATCGCTTGCGGGTATTTGAGTTTGTGGAGATGTGGGGGGGTTTCGGCTGGGGATGTCCCGTAGTTAGTCATCTTATAGATATAGAGTCAATTTGTCCTATATTGACTGTATATATATAAAGGCTTGATTTGTGAGACGGGAGGTAAATGTACATGCATTCTTGAATGCCAGGGGTTGCCGAGGATTAGCCGTGCAGCCACCAACCACGTGGGAGGCGCCACATGTTTCACCTCAAGTATGTACGGGTAATGAATACAAACTAAATCACTGATTCTCCCGATTTCAGTTCTTTTCAACTCCAGATATTGTGCGCCTTTTTGTTGTCACTAGAAGCTCACTATTCTCGGCATACCTAGTCATCCCACATAGTACCTTTAAAGGAAGTGATCAATTTGTGAGCTCAACCCTAGCAAGCCCCTTCACCCCTCTGCGCCATACCTCCAACTTGAGGTATCCTCGGAAGAAAATTCCAAAGTACCAATATAGCACCCGAAAGCGCCAAAATGAAAGGCATCAAAACCTCAACGCCCTTGGCCTGCGCAAGAACACCAACGATAAAAGGGAGAACAGCGGCTCCCCCACCTCCAAATGCAGCACAGGATCCAATTGCACTGACATGGAGATGCTTTGGCAAGAGTTTTGTAGTAACAACTACAACTGCCGGGAACAACGGACCTAAGAAGAATCCTTGCAGGGATACTGCGATTGCACCAGCGAAGAAGTTCGGAACCAAGTATAGAATGAGGCAAAATGCGATCTCAAGCGAGATATAAACCTGGGCACGAATGAGATAGAGCCCATGGAAAAGGTCATCACCACAAGAAGAATAGGGTCACTCACAGTGATGGCGATTTTCTCACCAACCAACGGAGTCACAAATCCAAGGATAATACGCCCAGTGGTAATCCCAAGCCAGATTGAAAACGGCGCAGCATGTCGTACTTCTTTCATGAACGTCACAACCCATCCTCCCAAGGCGACTTCGATACCGACGTATCCAAGAAGGAAGATAGAGCAGATCCAACTAACTGCGCAGCAGGCATCTTAAACAGAATCTTTCGTAGTCCTCCTTTCTCGACGTCATCTGGATGTTGCTTTTTGGAGAGTCGGAATGAAGCACCGGTTGAATCCCAGAAACATGCAACACAAACCAGAAGTTCTATCGCAGCGCCGCCAATCTAGGTAGTGTAGTGGTGGAACCCATGACAGTAGCGTATAGCAAGAGGTGCCAGGCAGACACCTGAGAGAGAAGAGTCGATGCTCGTCGGGAATAGTCTGCTGCCGAAGGAAAAACTGCTGCTGCGCGAGCTGTTGTTCAAAAGAGAAGGAGTGCTTGCCTGGTCATGGGAACATATGAGCCGGATCCGCGAAGAAGTCATGCCGCCACAGCGTATCAAGACGGTGCCTCATGAAGCATAGTAGCACCCTAGGTTCAAAATACCTCGTGCGCTCGGCCTAGTTATCAATGAAATGCTACGCGACCGGCTGAAGAAGGGAGTCCTCGAACCTTGCGACGGTCCCTATAGGAATCCCTGGTTCTTGGTGAAGAAGAAGAGTGCTAGCAAATACCGGCTAATCAACGTAGCGTTGTTGATCAACAAAGTGACTAAGAGAGATACAAATATGCCACCCGATACTAATGAATTCGCAGAGGAATCCGCTAGCATAGCCCTCACGTCTCTAGTTGACATATACTCTAGATACGACCAAATTTCCTTGGCACATAAAGATAGGGACCTCACCGCTATTTAGACCCCGCTCGGCCTTCTTCGTCAGACAACGACCCTACAGGGTGCAGCAAATTCTGTGGCCCAGTTCCAGCGCGTTATCTCATGGATCCTGCATTCCATTTTTTGGCATTATTGCTAGATCATTCCTTGACGATGTTGCTGTCAAGGGTCCACGGACCAAATACAACAATGAATTCGCTAGGCCGGGCATTCGGAGATATGTCCTAGAACATCTACAGAACCTGGACGGGATGCTCTACCTCCTAGAGCTCGCTGGGGCTGCTATTTCGGCTGAAAAGTCCTAGTTCGCTATGTCCGGAATCGAGGTTGTTGGTTGGATCTGTGACTTCACCGGTCGCCATGCCGAAGAAGGCAAGGTCGCAAAGCTTGTTGACCCCAACAGTCAGACGTCTCTCCTATCGGGTTCGTATCTGTAGTCGTTTCTGAGGTCTCTGCCAGCCTGTACCTTGAGGGCGAGCGCTTCTATTTGCGACTGCATCTCTTGAAGTCTTCGATCCTGCTCATCCTGACGGTGATTCTGAGTGCTAGCGGGCGGTTGATATCCGTGCGGTCTTGCTGTAGAGGACTGCTGCTGTGTTTGCTGGGACAGCGCATAGGTCTGCTAACGGTTCGAACTGTTATCTAGGGAGTCGACTGTTAAGAGGTATCTTCGGATCTCAGTCTCTTCTCGGATGTACGACCTGACTGATATAAAGCATCCTTTGCCTATATCCTCCCGAGCAGAAGATCATTTATATAGCTATCGCCGACTATGGTGTGAGACTATATAATAATAATCTCCGATATTGATCGGTAGGCTTTCCACGTATGCCCCGACTACATATTCTCCTCTGTCAACTATCACGTACTCGGAAGCATGCTAGTCAGTCAGGTCGTACA
>ERZ1673737.2926-NODE-2926-length-13647-cov-4.959976_pt1 | contig 13647 bp, 12 predicted proteins | sample MGYA00580211_ERZ1673737 | MGnify/ENA primary metagenome ERZ1673737 (study PRJEB41218, sample SAMN15661789) | gut metagenome | host: Homo sapiens | place: Canada: London | collected 2015-08-20/2019-03-30 | study: EMG produced TPA metagenomics assembly of... | reverse complement strand
TAGTAATATCTAGCAGTAGGAATCCCCTTGCTTTAGCAAGGGGAGGAAGTCAATCTGTCTGAACTAGGCTAATCCGTAAAGCCTTTAAATTTGAAATTAGAGTCAATAGTGAACAGCAACGTAAAACTACTTAATTTTATCAATGAGTTGGCAAAAGCAAGAATATAGATCTGATGAAAAAAAAGTTTTTGGATTTGAGTATAGATTAAAGAGTTGATGCAGGAATTTTTTAGAGAAAGATGGTGCGCCTGGTCGGGCTCGAACCGAAGACCCCTACCGTGTGAAGGTAATGCTCTAACCAACTGAGCTACAGGCGCAATATGTGAAATGAATAATAGCACAGAAATGTTTTTTGACAATATATATATATAAAGTTCGCTTAAATTAGATTGCATCATCTCAAAGCAATGCTTCATTATCGAGCAAACTTTAAGTAAGCTTGGTATACTTTTTTCAATATCGCTAACGTAACTTATTGCTATATAAGGCTAGAGGGATTCAAACTATCCTATTAAGCAATAAGAATATATAGTTCACTTTATGCTTTTATAGGTTTGGAGTTATAAATGGCATTTGAAAGTAAAGTTGTTGTTCCTTGTGAAGGTAGCGCCATTGAAGTTGATGCTTTAGGTAAGCTTAATGTTCCTGATAATCCGATTGTTCCTTTTATTAGAGGTGATGGTATCGGCGCAGATATCACACCTGTTATGCAAAAGGTAGTTGATGCTGCTGTAGACAAGGCTTATGGTGGCAAGCGTAAATTAGCTTGGATGGAGATTTATGCTGGTGGACGTAGTACTGAGGTATATGGCGAAGGTGTTTGGTTACCAGATGAGACCTATGATTTAATTCGCAAATACCATGTTGCTATTAAAGGACCTTTAACTACACCTGTAGGTGGTGGTATTCGTTCTTTAAATGTATCTTTAAGACAGACTTTAGACCTTTATATCTGTTTACGTCCTGTACGTTATTTCAAAGGCGTACCTTCTCCTGTAAAACACCCTGAGCTCGTTGATACTGTAATTTTCCGTGAAAATGCTGAAGATATTTATGCTGGTATTGAGTGGGAAGCCGATTCTGAGGGTGCTCGTCGTGTCATCGAATTTTTAGAAAAGGAGATGGGGGTTAAGAAGATTAGATTTACCGAGCACTGTGGTATTGGCATTAAACCTATGTCTCGTCAAGGTACTGAGCGCTTAATTAAGGCTGCCTGTGAATATGCAATTGATCACGACCGTAAATCTGTCACAATCGTGCATAAAGGCAATATTATGAAATTCACTGAAGGTGGTTTTAAGAAGTGGGGATATGAGTTAGCCGAGCGCGAGTATGGCGCTAAAGCTGATGAAAAGGGAATTGTAAGTTTTGTAAATCCTAAGAACGGTCATAAGATTGTAGTTAAGGACTGCATAGCAGATGCTTTCTTACAGAACATCCTCTTATATCCGCAAAACTACGATGTAGTCTGCGCTATGAACTTAAACGGTGATTATATATCCGATGCCTTAGCCGCAGAGGTTGGAGGTATTGGTATTGCTCCTGGTGCTAATATTGGTGCAGATAGTGCTATTTTTGAAGCTACTCATGGTACAGCTCCGACTATTGCAGGTACCGGTAAAGCAAACCCAGGCTCAATTATTCTTTCAGCTGAGTTGATGTTGCGTCATTTAGGTTGGAATGAGGCTGCTGATTTGATTATTGATGGTATGGAAAAGGCTATTTTTGAGGGTAAGGTAACTTCTGATTTTGCAGCATTGATGGAGAATGCACAAAAGAGAACTACTTCTGAGTTTGGTGATGAGATTATCGCCAATATAAATGCAAAATAGTGTTAAATTAGCAATACTAAGAGGCTGTTTTTACAGCCTTTTTTTATAAAAAAGAAGGTATCAAAAGATACCTTCGAAAGCACACTGCATATAGTTTTAACATCATCGTCTTAGATTATAGTTAGCATAAGCTAACTATATAAAAAAGTCAACTATTAAAAATAGTTAACTTAAGGCCACATCTAAGCTCATCATTAAGATGAAACCTACTAATACAGAAATGGTTGCAAGATCGGAATGGCTATCCTCATCATGAGCTTGTGGTATTAACTCTTCAGTTACAACATAGAGCATAGATCCTGCGGCAAAAGCTAAAGCCCAAGGTAAGATATTATTAAAAGATCCTAATAAGAGTACTGTAATAATAGCTGCTATTGGTTCGACAAGTCCTGAGATAGTTCCTAATATAAAGGCTTTGCGTTTCTTCATGCCTGAGGCAAAAAATGGTAAAGATACGGCAGTACCCTCAGGGATATTTTGGATACCAATACCTAAGGCCAAAGCAAAGGCGGCTGTAGCCATTTCTGGGCTTTGCGATAAAATGGTAGCACAAGCAACACCTATGGCCATGCCTTCGGGGATATTATGAATGGTAATGGCTATAAATAATAAGCTATTGTCATTAAGATGAATATGAGGGCCATCGGGATTCTTAGATAAAGGGTGGATATGAGGTAAACATTTATCAATGGTAAATAAAAATAAAGCTCCTAAAACAAATCCTCCACAACTTGGTAGAAGTTTATTCATTCCAAGGCTTTCGGCATGATCCATGGCAGGAATTAGTAAACTCCAAATAGAGGCTGCAATCATAATGCCGGCAGCAAAACCTAGGGAGATTTGCATTAATCTTTTATGAGGTTGTCCCTTTATGACAAATATTAAAGATGCGCCTAAGCTTGTCATTAAAAAAGTAAAGCTTGAAGCTAAGATGGTTGTGATAAGAGGATTCATCGAAAACATAGTTTATCCCTTATGATATTTATTTGTTAATTAATGGATTTTATTTAAAAGTTGAAGTTTATTTAAAAATATTTTTTGAGCTGGAAGATATTGTTCTCTTTTTTTCCAAATAATCATAAGAGAAGATTTTATACTAGGATAATAAGGAACAAAGACAAGATCGCTTTTTTCTAAATTTACTATTTTGTCTAGGCATAAAACAGCTCCTATTTGATTTTTTGCCAAAAGCGAAGCATTAAAAAGGAGATTGTAAGAAATAATAATATTTTTCTCGTAATTAGGTTCTTTTAAAAAAGAAAAATCTTGTGAATTTTTTATATTTTTTAGCAATTGTTGAGAAACAATTAAAGGTGTATTTAATAGATCTTCTTTTGTGACAAATTTTTTCTTTGCCAGTGGGTTTTCTTTATAGATTAGTATGCCCCAGGAATTTTTATAAGGTATGACTACCTTTTCATACTTATCTGTATTCATAGGCTCAATTACAAGAGCAAAATCAATTAAACCATACTCGATTTTTCTTACTATGTCATCTTCAGCACAGCTTTCTATTTGGAATTTTATTTTAGAATTCTTTTGTCGGATATCTTTTATAACATTAGCAATAAAATTAAATCCTAATGTTTCAGCACATCCTAGATATATATGTCCTTCTATATCTTCCTCATTTTGAATAAATTCTTCTTGAGTTTTTTTTAATAAAGAAATTATTTCTTGGGCTCTTTGTTTAAATAAAAGACCTTGTTCTGTAATTATTACCCTATGGCTTTTTCTTGTAAATAATTGATATCCAAGCTTATCCTCAAGATTTTTTATGGTTCGAGTTAAAGTTGGCTGAGTTAGATGAATAGCATTGGCAGCTTTGCTTATATTGTTATATTCAGCTACGGCAAGAAAATATAAAAGTTCTTTTGTATCTAACATTATTGGTTCTCTATTATACTTTTTTTGTATATCACCTTATGAATAATAAGTATTTTTAATGATTTTTTTAATTATATAGAATTATGCTCATAGAATGTTTTGAGGAAAATTCTTTATGAAAAAAAAGTTTTATTTATCTTTTTTATCTTCTCTAGTATTAGCCAGTACAACTCCAAATGCTCAAGCTGAGCCATTACCCCAGGAGTTTTCTATGCAAAATGTTACTGTAACTGAACAGTGGGATAAAACATTTAAATTAAGTGATAAGGTTGTTCATCAAAAAGTTCAGTTCCACAATAGATATGGAATAACTTTGGTAGGTGATCTGTATATTCCTAAAAACAAAGATGGTAAATTAAGCGCTTTGGCTATATCAGGTCCTTTTGGAGCCGTAAAGGAGCAGTCCTCAGGCTTATATGCACAGAATTTAGCAGAAAGAGGTTTTATTACTTTATCTTTTGATCCTTCTTTTACTGGTGAAAGCGGTGGAAGTCCTAGAAATATAGCCTCTCCTGATATTGATACTGAAGATTTTAGTGCAGCTATAGATTATTTGTTAAATCGAGATGATGTTGATCAAGATAGAGTGGGTATTTTAGGTATCTGTGGTTTTGGCGGTTTTGCTATCAATGCTGCTGCAGTTGATACTAGAATTAAAGCTACTGTTGCATCAACTATGTATGATATGACCAGAGTTACCGCTTACGGTTATAACGACATAAATGATGCTGACGCTCGTTATCAAATGCGTGAACGCTTAAATGAGCAAAGAACCATTGATTATAAGAATAATTCTTATGCAATGGCTGGAGGAAATCCTGATGTTTTACCTAAAGATGCACCGCAGTTTTTGAAAGATTATTGGGATTACTACAAAACAAGTAGGGGCTACCATAAAAGATCTTTGAACTCTAATGAAGGCTGGACTGTAACTTCTAATCTATCTTTGGCAAATGCAAAACTTTTAGCTTTTGCAGATGAAATAAGATCTCCTGTATTAATAATTCATGGTGAAAATGCACACTCCCGTTATTTTTCTGAAACTGTATTTAAGAAACTTAAGGGAGAGAATAAGGAGCTCATGATAATTGAGGATACTAATCATGTAGATCTGTATGATAGATTGGACAAGATACCTTTTGAAAAAATTGCTGATTTTTATAAAAAATCATTTAAATGATAGATATTTATTATTAAATCTCTTTAACTTTTAATAAGTTTTTTTATAGCCTTATTATAGAAAGAAAAATAAGGCTATATTTTTTTTAAGAACTTAATCTCGTATTCAACATACTAAAAGAAGTTCTTGTATGAGTAATTAGAATTATTTGCTATTTTTTTCAACAGGTACCTTTTTACCAGTTAATAGAGGTGTTAAGTGCATAAAGATTGGAATGAATAAATGTACTAAAGGACCTGTAGTTAAAGCCGAGAATAATGTTCCCTCGCGGACGCCTTCAATTTCAGAGAAGCCTGTAACAAATAATGAGATTACAACAGCTGTACTTACAAGGAAGATATCGAAAAAAGTTTTTACATAGCTAAAAGTACGATTTACTAAAGGATGGAAGACACGTATAAAATATTCTCCAGGTACCATGCATACTGAGGCTACAACGGATAAAGAGATACTAATAGCTAAAATAATTGTACCTGCAATTACTAAAAGCCAAGATAACCAATAAGGAGTTTGCGCTGGTAATACAGCTTCAATGCCACTCATGGCAAAATCAATCATCCAAGAAAAAATTATAATTACTGGAACCTGCATGATTAGGTTTAGCCAATGATCCATAATTTTTTTACCAATGATCATAATCTGTAATATCACCAAAAGGATATTAAAGATCATGGTGGTATCTCCCAAAGTTAGAGGAGTATGTAGTGAGATTACAAAATTAGGAGAGGAGATAGGGGTAGTTCCGATATGAGCAACAGTAATTGATGCAATTCCTGCACCTTGCAATAAGACGGAGATAAAAAACAGGATATAACGTCTTATATGCTCACCTAAGGGCATTTTATTCATCTTAACCTCTTATAAATCGTTTAGTACAAACAAGTAAGGCCGAAAAGCTTCAAGCTTTTCGGCAGGGAGAATATATTCTTGTAAGGAATGGTTTTAACGGGCGCGGAAGGTGATACGACCTTTACTCAAATCATAAGGAGTGATTTGAACGGTAACTTTGTCACCAGTTAAAATTCTGATGTAATTTTTACGCATCTTACCTGAGATGTGAGCCATTACAATGTGGCCATTCTCTAATTGTACTCTGAACATAGTGTTAGGTAAGTTCTCGAGCACAGTGCCCTGCATTTCGATATTTTCTTCTTTAGCCATAAACTCTTTTAGTGTCTAACAATATAATAGCCGGATTATCCGGCGCTTTTTTTAGGTGCGCTCATTATACACCACAATCAGCTATAAAAAATAAAAATTGCTTTAAACGGCGTAAAAATGCATTTTGAATACACAAAGTCTTATTTTAAAAGGGTTTAGATGATTTTTTTGCGCTTTGACGCATGTTTTATTTTTTGATTTTGCATTAGGATCTTGCATGGAAAATGTTGAATTAAATAGTTATTAGTGTTTATATTAAATCTAATTACTTGTAATTTATAAGTTGGAGAAGAAGAAATATGTCCCTGCGTAAGGTAGTTGTTACCGGTCTTGGAATCGTTTCAAGTATTGGTGTCGGATGCGAAGCGGTTTTACAAGCTTTAAAGCAAGGCAAATCAGGTATTGTTTCAGAGCCTGACTTTATCGAAAAAGGCATGCGTTCACAGGTTGCCGGCTTAGTCAATTTAGATTTTAAAGAGCATATTGATAGACGTCTTTTACGTTTTATGGGCGATGCCGCAGCTTATGCTTATATTGCAATGAAAGAGGCTATCGCTCAAGCAGGTTTAACTGAGGAACAGGTTTCAAATGAGCGTACTGGTTTATTTGTAGGCTCAGGTGGTGGCGATACTGCTGCTATTGTTGATGCAGCTGATACTTTACGTACCCGTGGTATCAGACGTGTAGGTCCTTATGCAGTTCCTAAAGCTATGAGTTCTACTACTTCTGCAAACTTAGCTACAGCCTTTAAGATTAGAGGCGCCTCTTTAACTGTAAGTTCTGCTTGCTCAACCTCAGCTCATTGTATTGAACTTGCTTGCGATGAGATCATGTTAGGACGACATGACATTATGTTTGCAGGCGGTGGTGAGTCTGCGAATTGGTCAATTTCCTGCCTCTTTGATGGTATGGGAGCATTATCTAAGAATTACAATGAAACTCCAGAGAAAGCATCTCGACCATATGATGCAGATCGTGACGGTTTCGTTATTGGTGCTGGTGGCGGTATCTTAGTTTTAGAGTCTGAGGAACATGCTAAAGCTCGTGGAGCTAAGATTTTAGCTGAGGTTGTTGGCTTTGGAGCCACTTCAGATGGTTATGATATGGTTGCTCCTTCAGGTGAAGGTGCAATGCGTTGCATGAAATTAGCTTTAAAAGACTGCCCATATCCTATTGACTATATTAATACTCATGGTACTTCTACTGTTTTAGGTGATATTAAAGAGTTAGAAGCTATTGCAGCGGTATTTGGTGATAAGCGTCCGCCAATCTCCTCAACAAAATCCATGACCGGTCATGCCTTAGGTGCAGCTGGTGTAAATGAAGCTATTTTTTCAATCTTGATGATGCAAAATGATTTTATTGCACCGTCAATTAATGTTGATAAGCTTGACGAACATTGTGAGGGTTTTGATATTGTTGCCAATGTTGCTCGTAACTGTAAGCTTGAGACTGTAATGTCCAATAGCTTTGGTTTTGGTGGTACTAACGCTTCAATTGTATTGAGAAAATATGGCCTCTGATAAGCTACGTTTAGATAAAGCTGTATCTAGAAGCTTTGAAGTATCGCGTAAAGAAGCAGGCTATTTGATTAAACAGGGAGCTGTCAGTGTAGATGGCGAGGTTTGCTGTGATCCAAGTATGAAGATCTCAGCTACTACGCCTTTATCTCTAGATGGTAATGACTTTGTTGCCTCAGATTATTTAAAAAAGCGTGTCTTTATGCTTAATAAACCTGAGGACTATGTCTGTGCAGATAGGGATAGTCGTTATTTAACTGTAAGTTCCATTTTCTCTCAAGAGCCACATTTTACTGAACTTCATTGTGCTGGCCGTTTAGACGTGGATACTACAGGGCTTGTGATTGTGACGGATGATGGCGATCTTGCTCATAAGATCACCTCACCTCGATATGAGATTGAAAAGCGTTATCTTGCGGTGGTTAAAAATAAGCTTTTAGAGCGTGATATTGAGCGTTTTGCTTCGTCTTTAAAACATCCTCAAGAGGATAAGCCTTATAAGAGTGCTAAACTTGAAATAGTCTCAGATAATGAAGCTATAGTTACTGTAACTGAAGGTCGTTTTCATGAGGTAAAACGTCTCTTTGAATGTGTAGGTAATGAAGTTTTAGAGTTAAAACGTTTATCCATTGGATCTTTACTTCTAGATGAGAGTTTAGATCTTGGTGAGTACAGACTTTTAGATGATGATGAGATAAGTCTTATGTTTAAAGACTAATCGTCTTAAAGAAAAATTTGTTATTAGGCATGAGCAAAACGATAATTAGGTTCGTCTTTACAAATATGGATCTAAGAATATTATTTGCAAATTAGTAATGTTTCAAAGTAAAACCGCCTGCAACAGGCGGTTTTTTGATATCTAAAGTGAAGACAACGTAAAGTATAAATTAAGTAATACTTCTAGTAGTTTTAAACATCACTAGTCTTTGATGTGCTTAAATAAACTCCCATTTTGCTTTAGCTTCTAATGGTTTTATTGGGGTTACTATATTTGGATTAGTATTTACATCATTGGGAACACCTGTAATTGTATTTACACAAGTGGCATCAGGCTGTTTATCAAACACAATCAAAGCTGGACAATTTGAAGTTATATTGATTAAGAAATCATCTTGATATTCTAATTTAGCTCCTGCATTATAGTTGTCAAAATTAAAACAATCATCATAAGGTCCTTGTGTTACAGCTAACTTTCTGGTTGTTGGCAACTCGTCTATAATTTCTTCCATAGAGTCAGCCATAAAACTTACATGAAGTTCATTTTTACCTGTATTTTTAGGATCTTTTAAAAACCAAGGATGCCAGCCTACAGATGCAGGAAATGAGGCTTTATCCGTTTCCACCTTTAAGCTCATTTCTAATATATTATCTTTTATTTGTAGTTTTTCATAAACTCTGCCAGACCAAGGCCAAGGATTACCTAGTGTGAACATTAAAACAATAGAATGATCATCACTGGAAATTACCTGCCAGTTTTCAAAATGTGCTATGCCATGCATAGCATTTTTTCCTTTATTTTGATATAGATGGTAAGTTTTTGAGTTAAATTTAATATCACCATTTTCTACACGACCAACCCAAGGAATCATAGGAAAACAGCCGTATTGGAAGGCTCGTCTCTGTTCATTGTATGGTCTTAAGATATTTATTCCTTTGTATTTCAAATCGATAATACGCGCACCATCTTCAGGACAGACAGTAAGTTCTAAAAGATCTGACTTTAAAGTATATTTATTACCTTTAGGTCCTGGCCAAGGGGCATCGAAAGCTTTCATTAAACCTTGAATATGAGTATCTGAAATAGACATAAAACACTCCTTATTTTAGATATTACTGTCAATTGGTTTTATTAGTTTTACTGATATAAAGGCAATTAACGATATAAGTAAGAAAAATGCAGCTACAAATTTATAACTATTATCGTTAAGTTGTAACAATGTTGAATTTATAAGAGGAGTAAAACCTCCTAAAATTGCAGAAAATTGGTATGCAAATGACAAGCCTGTATACCTTACGTTAGTACCAAACATTTGGCTGAACATTGTTGGTTGTACGGCAAACATGGCTGTTGGTCCTAAGTTATATCCAATGATTAAAGCGATAACTATAATTGTTGGATTTTGAGTCTCCAAGAGCATGAAAAATGGAAAGGCAAAAAGAATACAAAATAGAGCACCTGCCATATATACAGCTTTCTGACCAACCTTATCAGATATAAAGCCAAAAATAGGACAAGCTAAAATACCAATGGCTGAGGCTATCATCATTCCTGTTAAAGGAATATTTTTATCCATCAGTAATACTGATGAAATATAAACCATTCCAAAAGCATTGATTGTATTTGAGGATACAGTTTCAGCGAGACGAGCTCCTAATGCCAACAGAATATTTTTAGGGTGTTTTTTGAATATTTCAACAATTGGGGCTTTTACAATTTTAGAGTTATCTTTTACCTTTTTGAATTCATGTGGTTCTTCTGTATGAATTCGAATATAAGAGCCAATTACCAATATAACAGCTGACAATAAGAAAGGAATTCTCCAACCATATTGCAGAAATTCTTCTTCTGAGAATAAAGCATTACATGCGGCAAAAACACCTGTTGCAGTCATAATGCCTACAGAGGCTGCTGCTTGAGGAATAGAACCTAAAAAACCACGTTTTTTCTTTGGTGCTGATTCAATTGTTAATAAGGCTGCTCCTCCATATTCTCCTCCAAGACCAAAACCTTGTACTAAACGGCATATCAATAATAAAAATGGAGATAAAATTCCTCCCTGTTCGTAAGTTGGTAGTAAACCTATAATAAATGTTGAAATACCAACAATAAGTAAAGTCCAAATAAGAGTTACTCTGCGACCAATTTTGTCACCAAAATGACCAAAAACTATACCTCCTATAGGCCTCATTAAAAATCCTACACCGAAAGTTGCAAATGAAGCTATGATGCCAGTGATAGGATCGTATGAAGGGAAAAATAAAGGGGCAAAAATTAAGGCTGAAGCAGTTCCAAAGAGAAAAAAGTCATACCACTCAAGCATCGCTCCTGCAAAACTTGCAGCTACGACTCTTCTCATAGCCTTACCATGAAGACCATCATGTTCCATATATGACTCCTAGGTAAAGCCCTTACAGAATGTAAGGGCATAGGAAATTATTACGACTGTTTGTTATTTGGATAATGTTTTTAAGACTTCTTCATCTTCGCTATCAACGTTATAACCTACAGGTTCCCAATGAATTAATACACAGGTTAGGAATCCGATAAAAGGTACCAAGCTTAAGTAGAAGAAAGCATCAGTCTTAAAAGTTCCCCATAAAATAGGCCAGAAGATAAGGCCAGCAATAGCACCAGTTCTCATGATGGCGCGGGCAAAACCAATTCCAGCAGGTCTAATGCAAGGAGGATAAGACATAGTAGCAATGGTCATTCCTAATCCACCAGGACCTGAAGAGTGGAAGAAGATGATCAAGCCTAACAGAAGGATTGATAACCAAGGGCTGCCACCAGAACTAGCTCCGAGGGTGATTAAGAGTACGGTTACTAAGAAGAAACCAAATATGGACAACTTTCTAGAGCCAAATTTTGTAATAAAGATAGATCCTAAAGCACCGCCTGTGATACCAAATAGGGCATTTACTATGGCACTACCTCCTAAAGCAGCGGTGAGTTCATTACCTAAAATGCCACCAAGTGTTAGCGGAAGGTATACACCAACGGCGTTATATTGCCAAGCCTGCATAGTTGCAACAACACAACCTAAGATGGTTCTGCCTCTATATTTAGGGCTAAACATCATCTTATAGCTCTTAATAGAACCAATTTTTACGACATTTTGTTGGGCTTGTTCTGTAGTTACCTTATCAGAGACAACTGCATCAATGTTGTATCTATTTTTAAGAACTTCTTTTGCTAAGCTAAATTTGCCAACACGGGCTGCCCAAATTGCTGATTCGCCGATATATACATATCTTAAGATCATGATAATGAGAGCAAATACAGCACCAACAAAGATACCATAGCGCCATAATAGAGGATCAGCTAAGCCACTTAAATTCAAAGGTAATAAAACTAAGAATACGATAGTTGTAGAAATATACCAAGCCATCTGCCATAAGTTTACAGATGTACTAGATTTTTTACTCTTAGCACCTTTAAATTCAGCAACAGCACTAGTTGCTAAAGGGAAATCAATACCTAAACCTATACCCATAATGATACGGCAAAGTAAAACTACCCAGATGTTAGGAGCAAAAGCTACAGCAAAAGCACCTAAAGTTGTAAGACCCAAACCTAAAATAAAGGATTTCTTTTGGCCTAATTTGTTGATAATACTGTCAGCAACAAGACCGCCGATTAATGCGGCAACCAATACGGAGGCATTAACTGTGGCAGCTAATCCTTGTGAGATGCCAAATTGTGCTGCAATATAAGAGTTACCAAAACCAATCATTGCGGCTTGATAGGCATCGATCATGATACCTCCAAGAGCAATTAAGGTAATAAAAAGGGATATTTTTTCAGGGGCATGTTCGTTAATAATATCAACTACATCCTGAGGTTTTGAAATTACTAAATTTGATTGCATAATTTAGATCCTTGATGTTGTAATTAATCTCTAAATTTAATTAAGATCTTGATAGAATCAGGATCCAAAGCACGTTTAAAAGCGTTAGTAGCTTGCTCTACAGGGAAAATTTCAGTGATTAAATCACTTGTATCAAATAATCCTTCAGCCAACCACTTTACAGCACCGTCAATATCCGAAGGGATATACATGCCAGAACTTAAAAGATCACATTCAAATCTATTCATTCGCGGAAGAGGAACTTCTCTCGGACCTGATGGAACTCCCATACATAAGACGGTGCCACCAGCTCTTAAGTGCTTAAATGAATCTGTGATAGTGCTTTGAGCTGCTACAACATCAATTACACCAGTAAATATTTCATCGTCAGGGATTTCATTTACACCGTAAGCTTTAGTTGCACCGAGTTTTAAAGCTAATTTACGTTTATTATCATCAGGTTCAATAACACTAATGTCTTTGCAACCTATAATTTTTAAACCTTGAATAATAGATAAGCCTATTGTTCCAGCACCGATAACTAAAACTCGGTCTAAAGAATTTTTGGGCATTCTATGAACAGCGTGATAAGCACAAGATGCAGGTTCTGCAAAAGCTAACACATTCATTGGCAATGAATTTGGAGCTTTGTGACAGTTTCTTTCAGGAACTACGTGTGAAGATCTTGCAAATCCAGGAGCTCTAAAACCGGCTACGTGTGGAGGTTCACATAAATTAAAACGACCTGATAAGCATGCAGGACATTCCATACAAGCCATAATTGGATCTAAAGTTACATGATCACCTACTTGTACAGATGAAACAGCAGATCCTACTTCTACAACATAAGCTGCTAATTCATGTCCAGGAACTACAGGAGGTTTTGCAAATGGATGTTTACCATGCAAAACATGTAAATCAGATCCGCAAATGCCATAATAAGCAGGCTCAATTCGAACCTCATTAGGGCCTAAATCTTTTTTCTCAACTTCTACGGTCTCATATGTGACATGATCGATAGCATCAAATAATACATGAGTCTCTTTCATTTTTATTCCTTATATTTGTTTGTATTAAAACTTTATTTATAACGATCAACATCTATTTAGTTAGATGTTGTCGTTTTATAAATTAGTTAGATCTTTTAGCCATAGCTTCATCAACAATGTTGCCTAAGGTTTGAAGTCTTGGAACAGACAAATCCTTTAACATCATTTCCGGATCACAAGCTCCTACAACATTGGCCCATACAGCACGACCTGCGAGGAAGCCTCTAGCTCCTGATTGCATAGCAGCACGAACTGCGCGAGGGAAGAGATCTGGAGCTACACCTGAGGATAAAATTACCCAAGGCATCTTGATTAAATCGTTAACTCGAGCTGTAGCATCAACTAATTTTTGGAAAGGACCTACGCCACCTAAAGGCATTTCGATCTTGTAGATATCAGCCTCAGTATCACCTAATTCCTTAGCGGCCTTTAAAATGCACTCTTCTTTAT
>ERZ1673737.2923-NODE-2923-length-13661-cov-4.339850_pt1 | contig 13661 bp, 11 predicted proteins | sample MGYA00580211_ERZ1673737 | MGnify/ENA primary metagenome ERZ1673737 (study PRJEB41218, sample SAMN15661789) | gut metagenome | host: Homo sapiens | place: Canada: London | collected 2015-08-20/2019-03-30 | study: EMG produced TPA metagenomics assembly of... | reverse complement strand
TGCCTTAGGAAGCTTGCATGCAGTCTTTTCTTAGAGATAGCATCATCCTACCATCCTCAATATGACTACAGTTTTCCACCAGATTCTTCTTTCATGATATAGCTTCATTTCTAGTGCAATAGTCACTTATAGAGACTGCTCTCTACGTCTGTACAGGACATGGGAGTGGTTGGTTGTGCTGTCTCCATCGATATCGCCCCGTCTGCTAGATCAGACTGCCATCGTGCTATCCCCATTTCACTATATAAAGATATAGTATATTGAATGTAGTAGCTAGGAAGAGATCTTCGTTGATAAATCATAGGTTATATAAATATTTTGACTGCGGATCGAATAAAATTCCCCAAGTAACATACAACCGTAGTCATATCAAATGTCAAGGGTAACAACCTTCTATCTATACCATGCCCGGTCGATTGCGTTAGCAAGCATCAGAAGGGGCTGTTTCTTTCTAGGTCCTAGACGTCCGCCAAACCGGGTATGCAGCGAAGAAGGACAGCCGTCGGGCCATCACCGCTTCAACTAGCTTCCCCAGTGTGTTAAGTGAGATCAGGCGGTAGGCTCCCGGTAGCTAGTAGTCTGGCTTCCCGGGCTTCCGCAACTACTTAAAATAAATCTATGAAGATGAGTCCATCCACACCACTGAGCAGCCGTCAGATATAGACTGGATATGAAAATGGCGAGCTTCTTGTGTTAAACAGAGTACTTAGAGAAGTAAAGGAGTAGAGCTGATCAGTGACACTGTTTTTATTTGGATGATTAGCAACAAGACAATATAATCATTTCTGTGCCCACTGTATCATGCCCATATCGAGTCTTCGAATCTGCTCGAAGAATATGTTCTAGTCACTCTATAGCTGCACCCGCAGTGAGTAGAGAGAAATTACAATTGCAACCTGAATGTGGCAACTTCAAACGCACGTAGAGCGATGTTGACTTTCCCATCTTGGATTCCCAGTGGCTCCTCGTCGTCCTCCAAGGCATTGCACTTCCACACTTTGGTAACTGGCAGGGTGGTTTCGATGATACCGCTTGCATGCCCTCCTAGGCTCTCAAAAACGCGGAGGATGATGCTCTGACCCTTCCTACTCTCGAAGTCACCCAACGAGACATCTTCGTCATCTTCTCCACGTTTGATAGCATCAAGTATCAATGATTTGTTACCGGTCAAGTTGATGTCGTTCAACGATGCTGAGCCTGGTCCCGGAACCAACTTCATTGGATTGTTGAAGTTGTATCCTGCACGAACTGTTCTAAAGTCCAGAGGGCCCTGATGGGGGAAAATCGCGTACCTGATATGGTGATGACCTGCCGAAACGTTAGCGAGATGAAATTGCAGGTTGCAAAATGTGTCTGTAGCTACTAACCCATATCAGCGCAAGCATCGGGGGCCTTGGGAGAGCGTAGGAGAGACAAGCGCATGAGATGACCACAGGTAGCAAAACCATATTTGCTGTCGTTCAGAATGGAAACACCGTAGCCGTTTTCGGAGAGATCTGCCCACTTGTGACAGCAAACCTCAAACTTGGCCATGTCCCACTGTGTGTTGTAATGTGTTGGTCTTTTGGCAATTCCATATTGAGTTTCGTATGAAGCCTCAGTGTTCGTCACGTTGACGTCGAATTCGACCTTCAGGAACTTCATGTCCTCGTGCCATTCGACCTCGGTGTCGATTTCGATACTGGAGGGTTCACCATCTATCGGAGCATGGAGACTAATGGTCGATTTCAGCCAGCTCTGTTCGCTGATGATCGTCTTGGTGACAATGCTTGCTTTGTACGGGCCCTGCTCAGCGATGGCCGAAATTCCACCCTGCAACTCCTTTCTGGAGTTGAGATGGTATACCTCGACATCCCAAGCCTGACGGTACAGAGGCTTATCATCAAAAATAACGAATTGATTAGCCCTGCCGCCATTGGCGAGAACCTGGCGGTTATCTGAGAGATCAACAAGAGAGATAATTGACCCATTCTTGATCTCGAGCTTGTACTGCCCGTTCGATAGTTCAAACACGCCTTTTTGGACTTCGTCAACGCTAACAGCAGGCCCAACTGGTGTTGTTGGAAGCTCTTCGACAGAAGCCGCACCAAGACCTCCCTTGATCACAGCATACTGAGAGGACGGAAGTTGAACCAATTCCTTGCGGGACCATGGCAGGGTGTTGAGAGCAATTCTTCCCTGCTCAGAGGATGCGTCATGCAAGAATCCGAGTGCTGAGAGTGCATTTTTGAGCAATCTTTCTCCGCTCGCAAACGCCTCAGCGTAAAGCTTATCAGAGTCATCGTAACACATCCTGATGCAGCTCCCTGGTAAACAGTCGTGAAACTGGCATAATAGGATGCATTCCCAGATGTCATCAATCTCTGTTTTCGGATACTGGTAACCGCTGTTTTTGATGCTAGCCAGAGTCGCGAGATATTCAATATCGTGGACCATGATTTCTGCTTTTCGGTTGTTCCATTTGGTTTTTGCCTGTGTAGTATAGGTTCCTCTGTGCAACTCAAAGTAGAGTTCTCCGTACCAGGTAACGAATTCAGTGCCACTCGCCGCTTTGTTTTCTAATACCTGGAAGAACTCGTCCACTGACTTGCCCTGGTGAACTCGAGGCAGGAGTCCGACTTTGTCGCTCAAGCCACGGAACCGACGCAGAGCTTCAATTTGCTGGAATGTCGGACCGCCTCCACCGTCGCCTTTCCCGAAGATCAACAGAGATGAGGCGTCTTGATCCAACGATTTATGCTGATCAATGCTGTTGACAAGTTCACTGAACTGAGCATCCGCGTTGTAGGTTTCTGAAGGGGGCATATGGCATAGTACTTGACTTCCGTCAAGAGCGACCCAGTTGAAAGTTGTGTGCGGGAAATTGTTAATGTTGTTCCAGCTGAGTTTCTGGGTCACAAAACGATGCATCCCGGCTAGGCGACACAACTGCGGAAGCTGACTGGTATAGCCGAAGGTGTCTGGGAGCCAGAATGTTTGAGATCGCTTCCCAAATTCTCGCTGGAAAAAACGCTGGCCATAAAGAAATTGGCGAATCAAAGATTCTCCACTGGGCATGTTGGTATCATGCTCTACCCAACTGCCACCGATAGGCTGGAAAGCTCCTTGCTTGACTTTTTCCATGACCCTCGCATACACTGAAGGGTAATACTGCTTGAGCCATTTAAATTGCTGGGCGGAAGATGCAGTAAAACGGTGTTCTGGGTAGCGATCCATAAGATCACACTGATTGGACCAGGACCGTGCCACCTTTCGTTTCGTCTCTTCCCATGGCCATAACCAACAAGTGTCAATATGGCAGTGCCCAATAGCATAGACAATTGGCTTGGTATTGGAATCATAAACCTCTGCCCGATTAGCCTTGTCTCCTAGGTACTCATGGCTTATCTCCCTGGCCTCGTGAATGGCAGCGTCGCTCCCTTTGCCAGCCGTAAACACATCAATGATGGCGTTGGCGACCTGTAGCGCCTTGTGGGCCTCCCATGAGTGTTCAGGAAATTGGCGCGCCGCGTCTATTGTTGCAGACGGTTAGTGATCCCTGACCGGGCACGCAGCGAAAACCATGACATACCGCTAATGACAGAATAGTCAAAATACAATGCTCGTGCTTCTTTGTTGACGGCCACGATCTCAGCTTTCTCCAGAGTAAAATAGCGGTCAGGGTCTGGAGGCTGGTTTCTTGCGCCTTTCCCAAGACCAAACATCCCGTTGCATGCCATTTCTAAGTAGAATGTGTGTTCTTTGCCGTCTTTGAAGCGAGGGCGAATAATCCATTCTACCCGCTCTCCGTCTCCACTGAGGCCCTGCAGCGGGTGCCCGTCTTCCGTCCAAATCATACCTTCGTTACTGGCCTCCCAGTGTAACTCTATGATCTCTTCATTCAACATCTCATGAGGCACTCGCAGTTGTACCTTGAACCAGTGAGTCGACCACCCAGGCCCGAAGGATCGGCCTCTCTCGGTGGGTTGGAACTGTTGCGATATGGCTTCCTTGAAAGTAGGCCGTGAGAGGTTTGGGGCGGACCACACAGATAGTTTTATGGTCGGCTCGCCAATAAACCGTGCCTTGTACAGCGATCTAGCGGCAAGTGGAGAAGATGTTTAGCGTTCGAAGACGAAAGATGCGGAAAGCGATAGCTCTTACGAGAGAAGATTTTGCGTCTCATATTGACCGGGCTGGATGAACGTCTCCAGACGATCTCGGTAGATGCTATGGATTTGTTTGCCAACTGGCCGTGCTGAGAACCTCGGGTAATTGCTGTCTTGACTCATTTTTACAGTCTCTTTCCTGCTCCTGTAGGGATACGAAGTTGTGACCAGTATTCAGAGCGATCGTTGACTTGTACTTCGGATCTCACTGAAGACCGGATTGAAGAAACTTAGATACGGATTGTGCTTGGGTAGTGCTTGATTTATAAGATCCAATAGGTGGACCTGATTGTCCCTCTAATTTCCAAACTTGGACGACTGGACTATACCAGAACAATATCCACGAATGGCCGTGTTGGTGTCTCTGCTGATTGCTGGTCAATAATGCCCCCTTATCTAATTAGCCGGTCGGCAAATGAACTCAATCAAGAACTCACTGAATCCACGGCTCTACAGTAGTAAACATCATGTGGCCAAATGGGTTTAAAGTTGCGGCCTAGTCCTTATTGAGGACAGGAGCCGAGTCGTCAGCAAAAGGCCTGAGATCAAAGGCGGGGAAGACGGGGAAGACTGTGGTAGCCAATGTGCAGACCAGTATGATTGCGAACAAACATGGATTTCCCCTTTACTTTCGGTGCCAAAAAACCCGAGAAAGTCCAAACGCGTTGCGGAGAGTTCCTTAGTGTTTTGGTTCAATTCCCGCGGAGGGTTGATGTTCGCCTCTTCTTTCACGTGGTGAGAGAATAAGCCTTGGGAAATACGCGTCGACCCGTGGTCGGGAAAGCAACTAGTCTCAGCCTCATTCGACCGTCTTCAACGTTCCTGTGCGGGGTACTCCGTGGTGATTGTACAAAAAAAAGCCAAAAGTTAATTCAGGCTCTGGATTAATTCAGGCTCTTGAAATTTTAGTAGATTTGGATCAGTAACCACCAAACGCCGAGCTGATTCGCTTTGTATTCTCCCGAGGTATAGGGAGGGGAATCAGGATCTGTGTGGATAGTCAACCCTTTTGGCTGGGGAATTCCGTAGCCTCAACCCAGTTGAATGATAGTCATGCGTCAATACCCCTCCTTTCTTGTGACCAGAGGGTTGATCCATGCCTTTTACGGTCGGATAGAGTTTTGGATCAATAACCTTCAAACGCCTGGCGGCTGGTAAATTGTGCAATGGCATTGGAAGGAACGGGTCAGCTCTCTTAACGGTGGTGCTGGGGTCTTGCCCCAGTGTAAAGCGTTAGTTTGCGGGGAATCCGGGGATAATCTGGGGAATAATCTGGGGAATCGTGTCGGTACATAGCCAAGTGAGCTTAACCCAAGAAAGCATTCCTGATAAGCAACTTTAATTTTGGCGTTTACTTATAAGCCCAGTCTTTTTCTCTCCGCCGGGATTATTTCTCTTGCCAGAAAATACACAACAGCCGAAATGGAGTCAACCAAGCCCATGAGTGAGAACATCGAGCATACTATCCCCACAAAGGAGATGGAAGCTCAGATTGAGAAGGGAAACACTCCCATCATGCGAACCAAGGAAGATGACCTTGGTGTATGGCAAAGCGTGAGGAGATACAAATGGGTGTCTACCTTGGCAATGGTTGCAGCTTTTAGTGCGTCATTGGATGGCTACCGTAAGTATCAACTCGTCTTAGAATTGGCCCACTCCCTCCTCTAAGTGTCAATAGAAATCAATCTGAATGGTGGTATCGTCGCCAACAAGGGTTTCATTCGTCAGATGGCCACTCCTGGGACAAAGATCATCAACAGTAAATATGTCTCTGCTTGGGGGGGTATCCAGGCTGCTGGTCAAACCATTGGGCAAATTGTGCGCCATCTACCGAATTGCAGATATATTCAGGCATCAGCTAACATGTTTCCTCGCTCAGTTTCTTCAATACGCCACTGAAAAATATGGTCGAAAGGCAGCTTTTTACACCCTAACTGTTTTCCTTACAGCGGTACAGACCCTGCAATCCTGATAACGTTTATGGAGGCACCGTTTCCTTGAGACGAAGAAAAGGTGCCTTGAGACGAAGACTAAATTTGCTGATCAAATTGTGTTTCTACAGAGTATCTTCGCAGAGACATTCAGCACTTCTTGGGCCCACTGGCTGGTGGCAAAACTCCTCTCAGGCATGGGTGTCGGCATGTTACAAGCCACTCTGCCGTTCTACATCTCAGAGATTGCACCAACCCAGTTGAGGGGCTTCCTTATTAATGCGTACACTTTGTGAGGCCAATCCTTTCTCGAGCTTGCGATGGAGTCGTCTACTAATACTTATTCAAACTCAGTTGGTTTGTTCTAGGGCAGCTATTTGCTTCAGTAGCACTCAACAGACTCAATGCTCATAATCCGTACGACTTCCGAACTGCTATTTATAGTCAGGTACAGAACAGATATCAAGGCGGCTTTAAGGGATCCGAACATGCTAACACATATCTACCAGTGGGCTATGATTGGTATTTCCGTCATTATCATTCTGGTTATTCCCGAATCGCCTTGGTGGCTAGTCAGCAAGGATAAGCAAGCCCAAGCAGCCAAGATTCTTCAGCGGTTTTATGGTCGGGTTGAAGGATATGATATTCAGGAAAAAATTGTGCGATTTTCCCCTGGTATGCCTTTGATGGCTGCCTTATTCTAACTTGTTGATAGAATGCAATGACGGCCACGGTCGCTGAGGAGCGTCGTATTGCGAAGGAAAACGCACAAGAGGGGATGTGGGCTATTTTCCGTGGTCGAAACCGTGTCCGATTTATCATTGCAGCATGGCCAAAAATCACACAACAGTTCGTTGGACTGTCCGTGTTCAATACTTATGCTACCTACTTCTGTACGTGACTACTCTCTTCCGGGTTTCGTTGCTGGAATATCTGACTCAAGATATTCAGTCCAATATGCTGGCAACAAGGATCCATTCTTGGTGACTCTCATCCTCTCTTGCTGTCAAATCATCGCAATGATCTTCACTTCGACACTCACAGATCGCTTTGGCCGTCGGCCCCTTACTGTGTGGCCCTATGCTGTCACAGTGATATCTGTTCTTTGCCTCGGCATTATCGGATGCTTTGACTACACGCAAAAAGCTACCAGTTCTCTTCTGGTTTGTTTTGAATATCAATTCAAACATTTAATGGTGGCTAACGATGGATCCAGATCTTCTTTGCGTGCTTGGCAACTTTTTCCACTACTGGTGCCTCCGCTATTGGATATGCCTATGCCGCCGAAGTCCCTAGACAGTCTCTGAGAGCGCAGACGGCCGGCTGGTCTCTGGCTTCTTCAAATCTCCTCTCAATCATGTTCAGCTTCTGCACACCCTTGATGATCAATGGGAATGCTCATTGGGGTGTCAAGACCGGTTTCTTGTAAGTGTGCTATCTTGGAGACACCCTATTGAAGTAGAATGATTCAAAATCTGCCTTGATTAGCACTAACTCTCCAAATACAGCTTCGCAGGTACTGGCGCTGTTGCGGTGATCATTGGATGGTTCATTTTGCCTGAAGTATCACTCCGAACCCCCGGCGAAATTGACGAATTGTAAGTTTATAAGCACTCTAGTGGAGAGGAGATGATCGTAGGCACGCTAATACTGATATCTTGATAGGTTTGAAAAGAAGGTGAACTTCCGCAAGTTCAAGGGACACGTCACCGATGTTGAGATTATTGCGAGGGCACACTCTGGAACAGTCTCCCAGGCTTATGTGTAAGCACATGCGTAGCTAGCATGTTGCATGGCAAGCGTGACGAATATTGGCTGTTTCTGTCTTACACTCGCCGTATTGGAAACTAGTTCCATCAAAATTGTAGATATTGCGTGGTGGTATACTATTTATCTCACACTCCAGGGAAACAACCCAGTTGATAAACGCATTCTTCTCGCATTTAGTATCGAAACGCTTGCGACCGATAGGCTTTTGCTTAATTTGGTGTGAATCATTAGGTACTCGCTCAATATAGCGATATTCGACTGCGGACCCGAACTTCGCTTGCCGGCAGATTGAAGCCATGTGCCAGCCAAGAATTAGGAGGTTCATCTGCTGTAGCTCGATACTGTGCTCCCTCCTTGGCCCATGGACGAGTTTTGGGATGCGCGTGATCGTAGAATGAGAGTCTTAAACCAGCAATGGATCCAAGTTCTGCCGTCGGCCTTGGGGGCAATGTAGTCCAATTTGTGGAGTTTTCGCTTCAAAAGGGTACTGTATCAAAGATGAGTGTAAGAACTAGAACAATTCCATCACCCACAACCTCCGCCACCATTACCCCCATCGCCAGTTCCTGCACCCGCATCCAGACCAACAAACCCACCGACCAGTCCACCAAGAGCTATCCCAGTCAGAGGCGCATTTCTTTTGCTGTCTTTCTTTTTAAGGCTCTCATGACTATTAGAAGTGACTGGCGTTTTATGCCGTGACGCAGGCGGGTATGACCTGGTCTGGAACTTTGGCCCCTGTGGCTGTGATACTTGCTGGTTGGTCATGCACCGAGGTTGTGCCAGCTCGATAGTATCTATCCGGAGAGTCTCCTTTGGCTGACGTATATCTCCGATCGCGAGACTATCTTCCGCATGCTGCACCTGCAGATCAATGATATGCCATTTGACTCCGTGGTGGACCCTTGTCTCTATGCTGGCTACGACGAAGTGTTTGGCGAATGTGAGGACTTGCCCTGGTGGCTTAGGATCGAAAGATTGCTGGAACCCCTCCATCAATTGGTCTTCAAGCTTTCCTGATATGAAATCGCTCGATATTTCTGACACGTCCACTCCAGCGTCGAACCGTCCCAGAGACCCTAACATCACACACAACATCTTGTCACTGGGATCTCTTTTGAACAAAACAACTCCAGAGAGCCTCTTTGGTGATTTCTGAATTGGAAAACTACGGCGGTGACTCGTGTTCGCCCATTTTCTAACCGCCTCATTTGATGACTTGATGAATTCGGGTGTCGGTGCTGAATCAGTGCTCAATTCACCGAATTGCTTCATATTAGACAGAGATCTGGGGAAAGTATCCACGATGCGATACCCACCCGATGGATGGGGTCCTTCTCGGAGATGAAATCTATGGTACGGAAATAGAGCTCTGTGCACCTCTGGTACACTTCTCACCATCTGTCGAACGAAAATGGTCTGCAAATCCGCTCTGGGTGTGTGGAACTCGATGAAATCATGTGCTCGTACGCGGGCATATTGCTCGTCGCCAGAAGAGAGCTTTTTGAGATAGATACCCACAAAGGTGTTGTCTGCAAACACAGGAGGCATAGGACAGTTGAGGGCCGCAATGTAAATGTCTCGCTCGTGGGGCGACTTTACTAAGCGAAGATCGATGCGTAGACCTCGGTTCGTCATTGTGTGGGGAGGCAGCACCTCCCAGTTTTCATAAGGGAAAATATCCTGTGATAAGGCAAATCGTCGAGGTGTTGGGGCGAGGAGGCCGTGAAGGGTGTCAGACGGTGCGTCCTCTCGCCAGGCAAAGATTGAATGGTCGTCCGACTGTCGCATGATTTCTTCTTGCAGACGAATGAATGCCTTCTCTTCTCCCTCACCATAAAGAAGTGGGGCATGTTGACATTGAAAATTCCTAGAAGACAATATGCGACATCTTCAGGTCGAGAGGTCTGTCTTTTTGCCGCCCAGGACATCCGTTCGGCTATACACGCAGAGAAAATAGGCTCCTGATGGCAAAGATATTGAACACTTATACCGGTGATTGTGGATAGTGACTCCTGAAGCTCTATCTTACTCCCAATAGCAATCCAGTCACGAGAAAAGAAGACGACCTGAGCAGGTGCAAGTAGCTCCTGGAGGGTGAAACCACGCGTAAACCATAAGCTGCGGGCAAATTCTGAGTCCGAATCCGTGACATCAATGTCTGCTGTGACATCCGAGAGATACGCATAGCAGATAGCAGCATTCTGATACCAGGCGTACATCGAATTCAAGCTTTCTGAAAGCTCTGCACTGCTACTCTTATCAATGCAGCAATTGTCCACCCACACATACCCCAAGCCACCTTTCCTAGCCTGATGTACTGCTGAGCGGACTTTGGCGAAAGAAGGCTTCTTTTGAGCAGATTGGTTGACCATGTCCTGCAATAGAACCTCGTGTTTCTCCCAAGTATGTGAAAGAATGGCATAGGGAGGGATCTCATGCGGACGGAATTCGACCAGCTCAAGGTTGGAAGTTGTCAGAAGACGCATTTTGGTATCTGGTCAAATGAAAGGGGAAGAGCGCCGGTACAAATAATACCAGGTTGTCACTGTGCATGGACAATGCTTATTAAGGCTTAGCCTCACCAAACCCCGCCCAAAACTAGGTAGCCGCTAAGGTCACCTTATTAGGTGCGAGGGTTAGTCAACGCATCTAAGCGGGATTTAAGTTCACGTCGGGCCAATGCCTCTTCTGCCTACGCGATCCGGTCTCTAAGCTTATCAAGAGAAGGCTTAGGTAGGGGCGCAGGTGTAGATCGAGAAATATTTATTTTGTGTGAAGGAATTACTATTGATTGTCGGTGGAGGGCACAAAGCATATTTATAGATTCACGTACCACTAGAATCTTAAGCAAACTAGCGAATGGGACGTATTAGCGTGGCGCCCTACTATAAAATGCCTCAGCAAAACGTAGCCACCTTATGACTGGTTATAGTCGATCGCCTAACTTAAACAATAAAAATAAGTAATCATCATCTACGACTTCAGTCCTTATGATTTTCTTTTATCGTTTTTCCTTTCCGTTTAGATCCCGTAGTATTAAAGTAAGCTCCATCAGGATCACGTAGAACGAGACGTGAAAAGGTATTCTTCGTTTTCAGTAGTTGCCATGGTCTCCCGGGCGGGGGACACGTCAACGAAATGCTGAATTGTTTTCCAAAACGGAAGGTCCTTTGTCCAGAGAGGGAGCTTCTCCTAGGCTCACACTATACTGCCTGAAAATGGAATTAGTGATCTACACTCCTATACTGTACTTACCTAGTGCCTTGACATCACTGCTCAGAGGTGAGGCTGAGCATTGTTTGCCCCGCACGGTGTCCGTCAGATCAACATCGCGTTAAGTTCACGAAGCCTCAACTTAACCCCTAACCATATTGCTTTCCCATCTACAAAATACCATTGAAAATGTCTGGCGGTGCCCTTTTAAACAAGCAGAGCAACCTTTGGAGGGATGCTTGCAGTATTCTCAGCCCAGATGAGCAAACTTTCGTCGCAAAGTTCTACGCAGAGGATGGAATCAAAACAGTGAATGAAACACTGGTGTTGGTCACCGAGAAGCAGGATTTATGCATGCGCAAGCGCTGGACCATCAACAACTTTCGAGGCCAAAAGGTCATTGTCCGCGACATTCTTCATAAAATCGCCCACTGGATCAACAAGTTCAAGGCAGTGGGCGATATTGTGATCCAAATTGACCCTACCCACGCCGCCATTCCGTGGGCAGCAATTCGCTTTGCACTTCAGTGGTCAATCAACGATCTTCAAACTTTTGCTGTGGTTGCAGAAGGTCTAGAACTTTCTTCCAAAATTGTTGCACGGTATGCCCTTTTCGAGTCGGTATTTCTTCCACGGAATGGTGAGACCCCATCGACCGTACAGTCCAAGCTATCTGCAGCGCTCTTGCAGCTATATGCAGCATGCATGAAGTATCTCATCAGAATCTCGAGATATTACGAACGTCCCACTGCAGAGCGTCTTGCGCGTAGCCTGATTTCATCATCGGACAGTGGAAATGACGAGCTGGAGGCAATCCGACAGCGCGAAGTGGAAGTTGATCAAGTTGCAAAAATTGCGCAAACCGAAATTTCTCGTCAGTCAAATGATGCGATCCACACACTTCAAAACCAGAATTTGTTGTCCTTCCAGTCATTGGAAAGTCTTGTCCGCTCTATAGAGGAGCCTATTGTACGTCTGAGCGGCTCTCTTGTGAAGTTCGAAGAAGCAATATCCGCTGAGGAACGCCGCAAGGCGTTGCTTTGGCTCTCCAGAGTCAACTGTCGAGAGCTCCATGAGTCTATCGTTTCCGACGTGATCCCAGGAACAGCGGATTGGATATTTGACAAGCCAGAATATAAGGACTGGCAAGGCTCGAGTTCATCGTCTATACTTTGGCTTCATGGGATACCAGGATGCGGAAAGACTAAAGTGACATCCAAAGTGGTCCAACGACTTTTGGAAGCGAGCAGCAAGGACCCGAATTCTGCTCCAATTTCATACGTCTATTGTTCGAAGACCGGTAGCAAGTCCCTTACGCTTACGCCGGTCGCAGTTCTGAGGACAATAGTCAAACATCTCTCTTTGCCCTATTCTGAGGATCAGATTCGACAGCCAGCCTGGACGAAGTACATCAAGAAAAAGGAAGCCGCTGAAATTGACGGTCTAGATCCCTCGCTACTCACGGAAGAAGAGTGTATTCAGCTACTTCTTTCCTTGGCCGAAGACTGTCCTGCTACGATTGTTGTCGATGGTCTCGATGAAATCGATGGGAATCCGCGTGATGTTTTGAGAGTACTTCGTGCTGTGGTCGAGGATGCACCAAACGTGGTCAAAGTACTTGTATCAAGCCGTGATGACGGTACCATCTCGGAAGAGCTTCGGGATTTTCCATCTATAGGTGTATCCTCTGCAGACAACTCTCCCGATGTCGAGAAGTTTGTTCGTCAGCGAGTCAACACGGCGATTGAGAATCGAAGTCTTCTTGGCGGGAAGATCTCATCGTCTGCAAAGGATCGGTTGATAGACTATCTCATTCGCGGTGCGGGTGAGATGTTTCTATTACCATCTCTCCAATTGAAGTATCTGTGTGATCACCAGAAATTCAAACTTGAGTCTGATGTCCTCGCCGCCATGTTGTATCTTCCTCCGTCGCTGATGAGTATTTTCGACGCCATCTACGCTCGAATTGAGGAGTATGAAGACCGCGCCCGGCAGGTTACAAATGATGTTTTTGATTGGTTACTTGCAGCTGAACGTGAAATGACCGCTTCAGAAATCATGGCAGCCGTCAACTTCACTCGACCATCACAGACACTTGATACTGATCAAATTTTGGATCTATGCTGCAACTTTGTAACATTTAATCCCGAAGCAGGCCAGTTCTTGTTTTCGCATGCCTCTACACGAGAATATTTACAAAAGCGACCAGAACATTCCCTCTCAAACAGCAATCTGACCGCCGCTAGAGTGTGTCTTGAGCTTTTGTTGTCGGGTGACTATGATGAAGATTCATTCAATGCGTAAGCTCATACCATCACGATATCCCTTGAACTTGGTTAATCATTAAATCTATAGAGACGGGAAACTAGGGCCAAACCAGGCGTCCGACGCTGACAAACAAGGCAACTTTCGAAATTATGCAACGTGTTACTGGGCTCAGCATTATGCAAACGTTGATGAGGATGTCAGTGAATCTCAAATTGAGGATATGATGGCCACTTTCATTACCGAGGACCAAGGTATCTGTTTTCGTCAGTGGCTTGAGGATGTCAATGACCTGGTTGAACCAAGAAACCTCGAGCAAACTATTTGGACA
>ERZ1673737.2922-NODE-2922-length-13665-cov-5.221896_pt1 | contig 13665 bp, 15 predicted proteins | sample MGYA00580211_ERZ1673737 | MGnify/ENA primary metagenome ERZ1673737 (study PRJEB41218, sample SAMN15661789) | gut metagenome | host: Homo sapiens | place: Canada: London | collected 2015-08-20/2019-03-30 | study: EMG produced TPA metagenomics assembly of... | reverse complement strand
AAAGCTGGCACGACTTCTCCATACTCCTTATACAGTGAGTCTCTGGCAAGCTTTACAACCGGTGACCTTTACGACCATCACGATGCAGATGGATTCATTACATTATTCGGTCTGCCGTTAAAAGTTCGTGCAATGAGAATGCAGGAACTGGCAAAAGAAAACCAAAAATAAGTTTGTACTTTGCACAAACGATAACTTCTTGAACAACAGTTCAAAAATTTCCCCCGGTAACAGAATGTTCTTATCACTCTGCTGCCGGGGGGTTCATTATAGAAATCAATCCTCTTCCAACGTCATGTTTGATTACTAAAGAGAATCAAAGTTTATTTCTTCTTATCTGGAAACTATTCCAAAATATCTATCCTGTTTTTCCTTTAATAAATAAATTCTGGATTCAAAATCCGTACATGGTTCTGCACCTTGTGGAACTTCTCCTGCACTCACATCCGTAGTGATCAATCCAAGGTTCATCAGTTCATCACCATAATGTTCTGTATTTGCCAGTTCATTCTCATACAGTTTATCCGGATCCAATCCCCGTAGTTTTACGCAGCTATATGGCAGATTTACACCATTCAGAACTCTGTAATAGCCCACAAGTGCTTTAGTTTTGTCTTTATTGACAACCATCCAAACTGTTTCATTTCCTTCAAATGAACTTTTTAATCTGTAAAATGTACCGAATTGAAGTAATTCACGATATTCTTTCATAAATCGAATCTGTGCTTTCACTTCTTCTATCTCTGCATCTGACAATTTATTCAAATCCAGTTCATAACCAAACGTTCCAAAATATGCAACATTTGCCCTTGTATGTAACGGCGTATTACGATAGACCTGATGATTTGGTATTACAGATACATGGCTTCCCATACTGCTGAGCGGATAATACATGGATGTTCCATATTGTATTTTCAACCGTTCTACAGCATCTGAATCGTCACTGCCCCATCCCTGTGGTGCATAATAAAGCATCCCTGGTTCAAACCGTCCCCCTCCGCTCGCACAGGACTCAAAAAGCACCTCCGGGAACGCTGAAGTCAGACGTTCGTACAGATCATAAACGCCCAAAATATAGCGATGAAAAATTTCTCCCTGCTGATCCGCCGGATATGCGATACTGTAACATTCCGTAATGCTCCGGTTCATATCCCATTTTATATAGGATATGTTTGCCTCAGAAAGCAATTTTGCAATCATCCCATAAATATAGTCCACAATTTCTTTCCTTGAAAAATCCAGTACATATTGATATCTTCCATGAGATACTCGCCGTCCCGGTGTCTGTAACATCCAGTCCGGATGTTTTCTGTATAGATCAGAATCGGTCTGCATCGATCCCTCCAGTAGCCTCTGGCCAGACGTCTTCCGTAAAGCTTATGAAATGTCTGACTCATTCCATTTAATCCGTTCTCTGAATAGACCATGACTGCTTCCGGAGTTTGGAACATTTCTCCAGCTTCCAGTTTCCAGTCAAATCCTTCCGGATTTATTCCCACTGTTACTCTTGTTACGTTGTGCGTGTCTACTTCCGCCTGAATACGGAAATTGCCACTGTAGATCAGACCGAATCCGATTGCTTCTCCCCGATATTCATTCGTATGTTTTCTCCGTAAAATCATAAACGGATTGTGTTCATGAGAAGAATTTCCGCGCCTGCTGTCAATTGCTGTGACGTCCTGTTCCAATGTTCTTTCTTTTATATAGCGTTCTCTCGCCCATGCTCCTGATAGCTGCATGCAAAAATCAGTTAAAGCAATACCGCATCTGTTCTATCCCCTGTAAATTTTTCCATATAAATTTGCCATTTTCAGATATCATATATCCATGCCAACTTTCCTCTTTTGGAATAGAAACAGATCCAGGATTCATATAAATATAATCCGGATGCTCTACGCATTTTGGTACATGGGTATGCCCATTCAGCAAAATGTCTCCTTTATGAAGCGGCGGCAGATTATCCTCGTTAAAATGATGACCATGTGTGGCATAGATCACATTTTTCTCATCTGTGATCACACAATAATCTGCCAGAACCGGGAACTCCAGCACCATCTGGTCTACTTCCGTATCACAATTTCCCCGCACACAGAGAATATCCTGTTTGTGTTGATTTAAAAGTGCGATCACTTCCTTTGGATTGTAGTCTTTTGGCAGATCATTTCTGGGGCCATGGTACAAAATGTCACCAAGCAATAATAACCGGTCTGCTTTTTCTCTGTCGTATGCTTCCAGCAATTCTCTGCAATAATATGCTGATCCATGAATATCTGATGCGATCATCCATTTCATAAATAATATCCTCCACGTATCGTATTTATTAAGTCTATCTATATTATTATGTTTATGTTCTTTTTGTTTTTATAAAAATAGTGACTAGATAACGTTTCCTTCTATTTTCTTTAGAGAACCAGCGTCTCTAAATCTTCCGGCACAAAAATAATTCCATTGAAATACTTTCGTCCTTCATTTTGATAAAGTTCTTTTCTTCGTAGCAGATTTATGTCTTCCGTATGATATAACAACAGATTTTTTACATGCAATTCTTCTGCCAGTTTGCTTGCATCTGCCACTGTGGAATGATGCTTTTCATACGGATGAAAAATATCTGCTTCGCTCTCCAGACAAAATGCTTCATGCAATAACCATGTGCTGTTCTCTGCAAACTGTTTTTCACATGGATTATATGGCTCATCACCGCAACAGGTAAGTTTTTCTCCATTACCAAGTTCCATGCAGAAACCGAATTGTTTCGCTTTCGTTGACTGGATATCGAAGAACGTAACTTTTTTAGATAAAATGCTGACAGACTCATCATCTGCAACGGGAATGAGATGCAGTCGTTTTCCAATAAACGCAACATCTTTCTTTTGCAGAAGTTTCACTGCCAGATTTTTCAGCAGTTCAATTAATTCTTCATGCGCATAGACCGTGGCCTCACCTTCATATTCGCCCTGTCTCATGTGCTGACAGATCATACGCAACATCCAAATGATACCGGTAATATGATCAATATGCTTGTGCGTCACAAAAATGGTTTTGATGTCCTTCCAGTTGATTCCGGCGTGTTTTAACTGATGCAGTATCGTACTTCCTCCACCACCGTCTACCATAAAATATTGCTGATCTTCCTGTAATACAAAGCAGGTGTTGTAGCACTCCGTCACAAGCGCACTTCCGGTTCCAAGCATTGTGAGTTCCATAATTTTCTCCTTCTGAATCCAAAAACTATAGGGATATTATAACACATATGATTTGCAAATACATATTTTTTCCATTCCTCTACTACACATTGCCAACATGCAATGTTATAATAGACAAACATGATACTAAAATATTTTTGAGGTGAAAAAATGACCATACGAACTGCTACTATGAATGACTTAAATGCGATCACTGCTGTGGAAGCAGAATGTTTTCCAGCGGCAGAAGCGGCTTCCAGAGAAGAATTTTCCAAACGACTGACATATTATAACGACCATTTCTGGTTGATGTTTGATGAAGATAAACTCATTGCCTTTGTGGATGGATTTGTAACAGATGAGGAAACTCTGACCGACGAAATGTTCCATGACGCTTCCCTGCACAACCCTAACGGCGCATGGCAGATGATTTTTGGTGTAAATACGATTCCTGATTATCGCAAACATGGCTATGCCGGTGAACTGATCAAATCCTGCATTGCAGACGCAAAAGCGCAGGGCCGAAAAGGACTTGTTCTGACCTGCAAAGAAAAATTGCTGCACTACTATGCAAAATTCGGTTTTGCAAATGAAGGACTTTCTGAATCCGATCATGGCGGCGCAGAATGGTATCAGATGCGTATTACATTTTAAAAAGGAGCCATTTTCGGCTCCTTTTGCTTCTCATATAGAATATTTTCTAAAGATAGCATACTAAGAAATTTTATTCGCTCTACCGTAAAATGTAATAGCAACTTCCTGCTTATAGGACTTAATTCCGGGTAGCTGACGTTAGCCTTATATGACATTCTACTTCCAACGATAATGTCCCACAATATCATCCCGTTTTTCCAAAATATCCTGTTCATAGGATTTCTGCCACGGATCATTGTGATGAATCACATATGAAACACCATTTTTATTTCTCCGGTCTGAAACAATCCCGATATGCTTTTGAAAAATAATGATATCTCCGCCCTGCCACTGCTCTGTTTTGGAAACATCGGTGGTCAGGCTTTCTCCATTATTGGCAAAAAACACCTGTAGATTTTTCACTCTGCGAAAGTCAATGTTTGAATCTGGCTCTTGGATATCATAATCTTCCGGATGATTCTGAATGTCTTCATTTACAAGCTGCATCAGATCATAACCGGCAGCCTGCATTGCAAATGCTACCACATCCGTACACACACCATAATTATCATTCGAATAACCACTGTTATAATATTTACTCTTATACTTCGGTTTTGTGTTAATATAATCCAAAGCTCCCTGAAGGATGTCTGTCTGATCGTCAATGCCATCCTGATCATAATCTATGGAGCTGTGCACTTGTTCATATTTTTGTTCGGATAAATCAGGTAATCTTTTCGGAGAAGTATGCTGATATCGAAGGAAAATGCCAATAACTATGACGACTACTATCACAAGTATGATAAAAATACATTTCTTCTTTTTCATATAATCTAACCTATAATTTGTACAAGTCCAAGTTTCATGTGTTCTTCTCTCCAATTCTTTGTAAATGCTGGATCTACTAAGTTTGTCTGCTATTAGAATATCATCAATCTCAATTTTTGAGTGCATTTATTTCGTTTTGCAGATATTCAAAAAATAACCCGATATGATAGCCATCCGCTACAGCATGAGCAATCGTAATATTTACGGGCATATCTATTCTATTACCATTCTTTTCATATTTTCCCATCGTAATAATTGGGAAAAAAGCCGGTTCCCCATTTGCCACTCTGCTTCCATAACCAGTAAAAGCCGTCCAAGGTGTACAGGAGATACAATAAAAATTTGCCGGTTGTTGTTCTTTTACTTTAATTCCTTTTTTGTCCTTATAAGTATGCATATCTGTTGTTATATTCTGAAAGCATTTTTCAAAATCTTCCTCATATTCCGACCAGCAATCGGAAAAAGTTTTGTCATCCTGATGAAAAATTGTATAATTTGGATTTATTTTATCCCATACGCATAAATTTCCTTCGTTGTCCCGAAACATCTTGAAATTTTCTATTTTATTAAGAACTTTGGTAACAATATATATTACAGTCGGATAAAATTTGTAGTTGTGAATATAGCAGAAATCCAATAAATTTTTAACATCAATTGGTGCTGTCATATTTACTTCTATTTTCAATTTTTCTGTATAATACCGATAATGTTCTTTACGCGCCCAATTTTCAATATCTATCTTTTTAAAATTCATAAATTATGCCATCCCTTTTCATTTAGTTCTCTCCATTCGTTCACTTGACGCGGGGGAATGCTTATTTTTGCGTTCAAATTTTATTTCATATCAAGTAAAATACCATACACCGTTTCGTTCCCCTTAACAACAAAAGTCAGATTTTCCTTTGCCTGATTCAACAGGTGAAATAAGCTCCGTACTTCAGATTGTCCATTTCGCATCGGATGTATGGATCTGAAATACAGTTCATCGTCATAGTAATAACGTTCATCTAACACTACAACCATTTGCTCTGTATCACGAACCGCTGTACTACCAAGTTTTGCACCTTCCATCTGTGGAAAATACTGATATCCCTGCCGTACATAATCCTGCACCAACGTATCTGCTTCTTTTGCATCATTTGCATACACCACAGACACATGCGGAAATTCATTTTGATTTTTCCTTACAGGCAAGTGCATCATATTTTGAATAAAAGAAGAAAGTTCCGCATTAGTTCGAATCCGATTTGTCAAGCGGAAGATCTGTAGGTTCGGCAGTTCTTCCATTCGTTTCATGGTACTCTGATCTATTTCTTTCGGTGAGATCATTTCTTCTGAATCACTGGAAAAAATGATCGGACGATCTTCACTCATATTCAGTAATACATTTAATTTTTCAACCGAAAGCAGATGTGCCTCATCCACCAATATTGCATGATAATCCTCTAACGAAATTTGTGTTTCCAACTGATTATCTGACAAAAAATCAATTCGCTGTAAACGTTTATGTAAAATTTCCCATTTCTTTCCTGCTTCCCCACAATGAATGATACAGACCTGCTGTCGGTTGGATAATTTCATGGCAATATCATAAAGAAGCAATGTCTTTCCGGTCCCAGGCAGACCACTGAAAGAAAAATATCCGGTCTGTTCCTCGCAGATTTTCTTTAAAATCTGACGTTTGATATCCCGCTGCTGTGCCGTCAGAAAATATTCTTTGTTTAAAAATCGATTCGGTTCTGTCAACGGCGAAAACAGATACCATTCTGCCCGAAACAGATTTTCAATATCACCAGAATAGTCCTTGCCCTCTTTTTGCAAAGCTGCACACAACTGATTCCAACTTGCCTCTATTACATGATCGTGATTTGTCAACCGCATCAGGCGATTCTGACTGCTGATATAGGTATAAGACTGAATCGGTTTACCAAGTGCGGACAGATAATATCGATTTTGAATTAATTGTTTTTGTATCGCTTCCTCAGAAACTGCTCCACTTTTCAGCTCAATGTTGATGATCTGATTTTCTCTGATCTGCAACAAATCAAATTCTTTGCCTAGACGTGGAATCTGAAAAGAATAAAACAGTCGAAGTGCTGATACATCCTGCATATGAAGTTCCAGCCGCTCCACCAGTGCGCGCATACTTTCCAGTTCCCACTCTTTCATTTTCAGCATGTGTTCTCTGCCGGATAACTGTTGCTCCAGTTTCTGTAAATGTTCAATATTCTGTTTTCTGGTTAATGCATAAATAGATATTGATTTCATAAATTACCCTTTATTTATTGTACAAAGATTTACTGCATTGTATCATTTTATGATTTCATTTCACTGTTACAATAATTTTATTAAAGTAGCACCAAACACCATCACGCAAACACCAACGATTTTCTGTACATTCATCGTTTTTTTCGGAGATTCAAATAACCCGAAATGATCTACCAGTATGCCGCCGGTTGTCAGACCGATCAGAATAATGATGACTGCCAGTCCCGTTCCAAAAATTTCTGCCAACTCTACGTTTGCAAGTACATAAATGCCACCGAATACGCCTCCGATCCACATCCACCATGGATTTTTCTCATTCATATGTTCCCGTGTCTGCACCACCGCACATTTCCCCTGCATCAATCGTAAACCGATGCAAATAACGCATAAACAGCTTAATCCAACTGTAAATGAAATAGCAGACGCTTTGATCGGAGAATCGACAACTTTTCCCAGATGTCCGTTAATGGCAGTCTGCACACCACTTAATGCACCGGACAATACACCAAATATTCTCCATAGCCAGATATCCGCATGCGCATTTTCTTTCGGATTATTTTTGCCGGCTTCTCTTTTTGCCAGAGATACAATTACTACGCCAGCTACGACCAAAACCGCTCCAAAGATCCGAAATACGGAAATCGGTGTTTTCAATGAATAAAAGAATCCAAAATGATCAATTACCAGCCCCACCAGAATCTGCCCCAGAACCGGCAGTATAACCGCAAGCGTTCCGCCCAATTTTGCAAACAGTAAAATATTTCCAGTAACATATATAAAACTACAGATTCCACCAAACCAAATCCAGACTGGCTCCTGCAACATTTTATCAAATGGAATATGTACACCCTGTCCTAAAATCAATAATAACAATACTAAAAATATCAATGAAACTGCAAAAGATACAAGCGATGCCCGATAAGGGGAACCTACTTTTTTCCGTAATCTTGCATTGATGCTTGTTTGAATCGGGACACCAATACCTGCCAGTATTCCAAAAATAATAGACATTTTCCAACCTCTCCTCTACTTCCTATTTTCTATCATACACCAAAAAAGACTATAAACCAAACTGTTATGTTCAGAAACAGTAAAATTTATAGTCTTCTTTTATGTTGAGACAAACTTATTATTCATTTATTTCATTTATTTTTTTATATTAACGATGTTATATGTATTTGTCAATCATTTATAGCATTTCGCCTTCATATACCATTCCAGGAACGCATCTAACGTAAGCCTATTATCCAGATTTTGAATCTGTCTGGATCCAGATTCAATGTTTTACTGATAACTTTTCTTTCTCAAATTCACGGTCAGTTTTGATTCTATCATATAGTAATCCACTCAATCATACATGTTTTCCCATATCATATGCCTGTTGTAAAACCTGTGGACATTCTTTTACCAATCCGGCCTCCATGATATTTGGCGCATAAATTCTTCCCTTCACCACAGAATGATCCAAATGCTCCACAAATCCATCCAAATCTCCAAGGGAACGTTCAATGATATCTGTTCCAAGTCCTGCTGAAACAATATAATAAACATCCTTATGTCCAAGATTTTGCCAGATTGGATATGTTCTGTCGATACTTTTTGTTTATTAAAATAAATCCAACATACTATCCAGATAAATTGCTTCTCTGACCTGCAGTTGATACTCTGGTTTTGTCATATAATACAATAAAAATTCTAATACAATGGCACTACCTAATCCCCGGCCTTCAATTTTAAAATTTGTAAATCCCATTGGCACATACACATTCTGAATATCGCCAATACTGATAAATGCTGGATTTTTCATCGCCTCTGAAAAACGATATCCATATGCAGCATTTGGTGCTGTACAACGATGATCTGGACAGTTTTCATCCAGATTTTGTAGACTGACCGTCTCATAACATTTCCTTCTATCTTTGCAGCCAATCCAACAACACTCATTGCACAAAAATTCTACTTTGTCTTTTCCTGATAGCGTCAATGTATTTAACTGATCAAAGGATTTATTTAATCGAAAATCAGGTACGATATACTGAAACTCTTTTCGTTTTACTTCTTCCGCAAATTCGTGAAAATCGGTCAATACTTTCGTTGTGGAAGATACTAAATAAAGATTCGGATAGTTTTGTTTTAAATAATCCACCAGTAATTCCGAATGGACGATAACACCATTTTTTACACTATTATTATCTGAATTACCATCTTCACTTCCTTGCTCAAATAAGGCACATAATTCGTTGCACTTTCTATCTGATAAATGTGCTTTTCTAAGCATGGAATTACTGAAAGTCAATCGGGCAGATATGCCATATTCATTTATCAATTTTAAAACTTCTTGCGGATTTTCATCTCCACATCCGATTCTTCCACCGCCCCAGAGACAGCCTTCCGGTGCACCGTAAATGGAACTGATCTCGCACCAGTCATAAAAATACTCTCTGTGCTCCTGATAAAGAGGAAGGAATATTCGATATAGATCATAAAATTCAAACAACCCCGGTAAATGATAATATGCTTTTTTCTTAACGACATTCATTTTTCATCACTCATCTATTCAAGAATGCCCTCGGCATTCGTACTGCGAGATGCACGTCATGCAGCGCATGACATATTCTTCTGTGCATCTCTGCAATTCTGCCAGAGGCTATATCAGATGGGAGATTGAGTCCCATTACTGATCTACACTTGTTGTTTACCACCTATAAAGGCGTTATCTCCCATCTGATATATCTTTTATCTTTTTTGCAGGAACTCCGGCATAGACGGTATTCTCCGGCACATCTTTTGTTACCACAGAACCGGCACCTATTACAGCGCCATTTCCAATAGATACTCCTGCTAAAATAGTTGCATTTGATCCAATCCAGACATTTTTACCTATGTGAATTGGTTGTGCAATCATTGATGCGCGCTTCGTCGGATTCATATCATGATTTAATGTCGCAATCACTACATTATGACCAATCAGGGCACCATCATCGATAAAAATACCTCCCTGATCCTGAAACTTACACCCACTGTTAATAAACACATTTTTTCCGATGTGGATATTAATTCCACAGTCCGTATAAAATGGTGGAAAAATTCCAAATGTTTCATCAATTTCTGACTGCGTCAGTTCACTCATCAAGCTTCGCAATTCTTCTGGTGTATGATAATTGTAATTCATTTCACATGTTAGTTTCATTGCACGTTGGGAAAATGCATGGAACTCCAGATGCAAAGGACTTCCACCACCAATATAAGATTCGTTTTTTATTGTATTTCTAAATTCTTCTGCTGTCATTCTCGTTACTCCATAAAATTCATATTTTAATCTACATTTTTTTCAAATCTTTATTTTAAATACATTTCAAGCATTCCATTTATACAACTTTTTATCTCAGTTATGATATCCATACAGAGTTCTTTTTTCATTCCAGCCATAGTTCCAACTGCAAGAAGCTCTTTCTTTCCAGGATTACGACCATTTCCATCTACCGTAGTCGTATGTTCCCCATAATATGTGTTGCTGTATGTGAGATCATATGCCGGACTCAATCGCCAGCTATCTGCAGATTCATCATACAAATAGGTGAAATTTTTAGAATGATCATCTCTGTTATGTGCAAAAACATTGAAACACATACGTCGGAACATATTTTCAACATCATCTTTGTTATCTCTTGTAATTATTTTCGTTAATTTCATCAAACTATGATAATCCAGACTTGGTTGCTCAAAATCTAACTCTAAAAGTGCTGCTGCTGTCACCATATGCACCCTTTTTGTTCCAGATATATCCGATATACGATCAAATCGTTTTATCCCAAAATATCCTTCACAGACCTCTGATGGGAACAATTTTGTCTCACTCATTGTAATTCCGCATTTTCTGGCACAACAGGAATAATCATATTCCATTTTTCCTGCATTCTCACCATCTACATGTGCTGAAAATTTAATGATCCAATCCTCATCATTTATCGTAGTCATAATTTTAGGTCTGGCACCACCACTCGTTCCACCCAGGCGATATAATTCATCAAGCTTATCCGAATATTCTGTGTGCAAAATCTTCTGACATTGAAAAGCTAATTCGTCCAAATCCGTATTGTCATTCTCTTCCGAAAAACTTTGCTCTGGATAATAGGTCAATGCACCCATACCCGATTTTCCAACGATTGCCAGTCTGTCAATCACCGTTAGTTTGTCAGGATTCTGTTCATGTTCCAACAACTCTGTTATCAAAAAGCACTTGTAATGCTTTATTTTGTTTCATTTAGAACCTCCTGTATATTTCTGTAAGGTACCTGTAAAAAAAGACTTCTGAGTTCATCTGCAATATCCAGCGCCATTGCTATTTTCGTCAATGAGATCAGAGAAATCTGCCCGGTAGTTTCAAATCTTTTTATTGATCCGTGGCTGACTCCACTCATAGCTGCCAGCTTTTCCTGTGAAATAGATCGCCTTTTTCGAATATTCCGTACTCGCTGTGCTAGCTTTTGATCCAATTCTTCTGCTGTTTCCCATACTAACCGCTCCATATGCCACCTCATTATATAGATAATATTTTATCTAAAATTACATATTTCTATTCAAAATAGATAATATTCTATCTATACAAATTTTATCATATGATTCATACAACATCAATATCAGTCCGATAAATAATAGGTTGTAAAAGATTAATCAAAATTTTTTTCAAAAGTATATCGTGGTTTTCCTTCGCTTTTCTTTCCATATTCGATTGCTTCTGCCGGGCAATAACAGATACATGCCATACAATGCGTACAATTTGAACCCCATGCAGGTTTTCCATTTTTCAACTGAACATTGTTTAACGGACAGACCTGTACGCATTTGCCACAACTTATACAAGCATCCGTAGCCATAAACTTGTCTGCTTTTACAAACATTGGATAAAAAATAGTATTTACCGCGCTGCTCATAATTTTATCATACATATTATTACGCGGCTTTGAAAACTCCCGTTTTGCCTGAATATCTTTTATTACATCATCAATCGACGGTTCTGCTTTTGCAACAATCTCCTTTGCTTCCGCTTTACCCGGAACTCCAAACATTGCGATATAGTTTTCCGGCATCACAAGCTGTGCAGTTCCCATATAAGAAAGATGCAATTGTCGACTTAATTCCTGATTGTATTTTGCTGCATTTCCAATTTCGCCACCACAGTCCATCACAAACCAGATTTTCTTCGCTTCTGGAAATTTTGTCTGCTGTAACCAGTTCAAAACAACACGCGGAATTCTCCATGCATAAGTCGGAACAACAATCACCATATTTTTACCAGTCATGACATTAGCCGTATTTCCTTCTTTTATCCGATCATTCATACTCAATATGTCTTCATTTAGTGCTGTTGCAATTCGTTCAGCAATATATTTACTGTTTCCAGTTCCTGTAAAATATAAAACCATTTAAAAATGCTCCTTAATCTATATTTTTCATATCACTATTTTTCATTTGCCATCTTTTCACTCATTTCCTGACTGCTGGTATTTTCATCTGGCACAACAGTTTCAAAATGTTATTGTAAAAATAATAGCAACCCTATAAATTACAACAGATTGCACCTCGCTTTACATAAAATCAGCCAATGTCATCTGACCATTGATCCAGCTTTTCTGCTCCGCCTTATGCACCCTATCATCCGGCATCCGATTTCCAATCAAAAACGGTGAGGTCGGATCATGTCTGGCATAATTTGCATTTACCGTATCCGCATCATAATTTGCATAACAATACCGACACAGATGCAGACAAGTATTATAGGCTCCGATATCTGCTCCCAACAAACAGGCACATTCTTTCCGAAGCTGATTTCTCTTTGGAAAATCCATGCTTGTATGCAATGCCTGTTCATAAATCTGTTCTGTCATGCATCCGCTGCAGTCTGCTCCATATACTGCCAGTTCGTCACCTTCTCCACATGGGCGGACCGTCATACCATGTTCTGCTGCAATCTCAATCATTGCCTTACCAAGATACAGACGTTCTTCTTTTTCCACTGCCCGAACTTCCGGGAAATTCTTTCGCACTTTCTGATACAGATCAATAAAGCTGATCACACAGTTTTTGGTATATCCTTCCAGTACAGATGCAATATGCGTGAATTGCCGGATATGATAATCTGCCGTATAAGTGTCATCTCCAAAAATGGGATCATATCTCCAGCCAATTGAATCAATTCCTACAATCTCAGATAATTTCTGAAATGACAAAAGCACACGCTCTTTATCCGGAACCATCGGTTCAATTTCTTTTCCATAAGGTGTAATTGTTACATACCAATACATGCCATATGGCTGCAATAAATCCATATATTTTAGCATTGGTTTCGGATTCTTTGTACAAAATCCGATCAGATCTACAACGGAAGGATCTAAACTGTATTCCGTCACTTGAATTGGATTATAGGGATTTCGCACACAGACAAATCCTTCCCGTATTCTGTTCGCAAACCAGTCTGCATAAAATGCTGGAATGTCAGTACGCATCCCTGTATGAATAATCATAATTTCTGTCCTTTGCAAAATATAGTATAAAGACAGTATAGCATAAAATTTTCTGTTTTACTGTATATAAAATTCGTACTTTTTCAAAAATTTCACCATATTTGTACGGTAATTATTTATATATATACAAAAACAGACCCACATTTTTGCGAATCTGCTTTTTCACCTGTATATTCTTCTTTCTACTACAATATATTTATGGTTAATATCCCTTACAGCCAGTAAGGAAT
>ERZ1673737.2918-NODE-2918-length-13683-cov-4.239434_pt1 | contig 13683 bp, 11 predicted proteins | sample MGYA00580211_ERZ1673737 | MGnify/ENA primary metagenome ERZ1673737 (study PRJEB41218, sample SAMN15661789) | gut metagenome | host: Homo sapiens | place: Canada: London | collected 2015-08-20/2019-03-30 | study: EMG produced TPA metagenomics assembly of... | reverse complement strand
GCCGGGTCAAATTGTAGTGGGGCAGTGGGAAGAGACTTTTGACCTGTATCTGTATGATAAATAGAGGACTATTCCGTGGTCCTTCTCTATCTAAAGGAAGTAGATGGGTTAGTATCTTTATTAGGGCGGGGAATCTATATACTATATCCTTCTAAGACCTTTAATAGCTCGTTGCTTTAGATATTAACTTCTGTCTATCGTGTATAAAAGTTCAGAGTTCTCCTATGAACTAGCACCGGAATGTATCTTTGAAGAAAAACGGAACATAATATTGACCTTATGGCTGAACAGTATGAAAAACATCAAAGCGTAGGAGGTGCAGTTCAGTACTTATTTGAAGCTATACAATTAGGGCTAGTTTGTCACCTTCCCTCCGGGAACCAAGGCTCATGCCGGAAAGTGATGCTCAATGACCCCCACTTAGGACGAGTTGAAAGGACAGTGAGATATTTGCGAAGCTCGCACAGATCATCACACAGATGCAAAGAACTACTATAGGCGAACTCGGTTCCCGCTAACTCAAATCTTTTCCGCTCGTATCCAGAAGCAAGATGAGCGCGATGCTCAACAATGGTAAGATCCACTGGAGGGGGAGGAATAACAACAGAGAACCTAGACTTGCCTTTACAAGAAGCAATCTGAGCCCTAACCTCCGCGTACTGCGGCTCCCGGATTTTGAACATTTCTGTCCATTTGGGGTCGTCCCCGTTCTGTGCGAGCGCAGAGCACATCTCCCAAACAAGGTGTGATGCGCACACGAATTTGTGCATATCTTCTACCTTGATCCCTGTCACAGGACCTTTCTCACGTCGAAGTTCAAATAGCAATTTGGGCAAAGAGAGGTCTCTGATTTTATAGTTAGTAATCGCTCGTCGCATAACATGGCAGAGTGTCTGGGGAGTCCGGGCCTTTTCTTGGGTCCTCTCTGTGGCTTTTTCACGAGTACTTTCATGAGTCCTTTTTATGGTCCTCGTTGGGGCCCTCTTTGTGGATCTTCCTTCTAGGGCTGCCAGGGCATCTCCATGATACGCAGGTTGATAGGGGATAGAAGACCAAGCGCGGTAAGCCTCTTCGTGGGCCCTCTCGGAATTCACCCTAGTTGGAAGCTGTGCTCTAGGGCCGGGGTTGAACTCAATAGGGAGCTTGATGTCCTTCTTCACTTTAGGTTGAGGTGGCATAGTTGAATATTTAGTCAACGTGGTTATATATTATTTGTGGAACGGAAATGTATAGGGTAACGAAGCTCACTGTGTAAAAAGTGAAATGGTAAGGTATATGATCCTATTTCCTGTGGAGAAACCAGGGCTTATATATCTACCACATCCGTTGTCTGCGGGGCTAAATTTGATCTCAAAGAGGCGTTCTCCTCTTTGCTCTTGTTCATTCAAAGATGATCCCAAGACAATGCTTATTGTCAACGAGTCTTATTATTCTTTGTTCGAAGAACATCAAGTTTACAAAAGAACAAGGCCATTCTTTGTTTTCTATATATCTCAACCTCGGATTCAAGGATATAACGCGCTCTATTGCAGGTTTGATACAACAAGGGTCATAAAGAGTATACGTACCACTGATTTCTACGCGAAAGCCTCGAAGCGAGTATACCGTTTCATTGGCCTCTCTTTTTTCAATTTCCCTTTTCCCATCATCGAGTTCTTTAGAAATAGTGGGTTGACTTATAGATTATATAACGGTAGGGGTTTCAAAGAACATGGCTCATGTTTATAATCTGAGAAACCTATTATTGGGTCTAGTTGTCTCTAGTGATTATTCATATGTATTACGACCACTCTGCCTATTTAGTAAGCTTGGATGGAGGTTTCTAAGAAAAGAACTACATAGATATTTGGAATTAGAACCAGAAAAGTAGAACTGTCAAGGCTGGCGGCGTAACGCCCCAGCGGAATCAATCGCCGCCGAGCCACCAATGACACCAGACAACGTGGATACACTACGCGCCATTCCCCAAGTGTCACCCGTATCATAGCTATGGTGCAGTCTGAGAAAGACAAGAACGCATTGCTAAACCACCTCTCATACCAGGGAGGATTTCTGTCATGGAACCGTGGACACGAGGATTTACGAGGGACAGAAAGGGGGATTTTCGATAACATGGCGCAGTATCTTAAAGGGTTGTCTTACAGTGAGAAAGGCAAGGGGAAGGGGGAGGTCAACGAAGAGGAGTAGCAATAAGAGGAACAGGAAGAGCAATAGCAATGGTGTAAACCGTTTATATGTTCGTCTATATTTTATCTTTCAATTTAACGCTATACACAAAAGTCCAGTCCAAAAAGCCACAAAACCCCCAAATATCAAGTCTCCAACGACTGATGAATAACATTCGTCCGATAAGACTCACTAGCCTGAACAAGCTCATCATGAGTCCCCTGCTCAACACAACGCCCATCCTCAATAAGATAAATGCAATCAGCCCGATGAATAGTATTCAACCGATGCGCAATAGCAACGATGGTCGTACGACCAGCAAGCGTAGCCAGCGCCTCCTGAATTCTCTTCTCGGACTCAACATCTAACGCACTAGTCGATTCATCCAGAAGTAACATGCGCGGCCGACGAACAAGCGCTCGGGCAATTGATAGCCGTTGTCTCTGTCCGCCGGAGAATTGTTTTCCGTCGTGGGTACATTGCGTTTGGTATCCTTGAGGTAAACCCATTATCACTTCGTGGACATTGGCCATGTGACATGCTTCTTCGATTTCGGCTTGTGTTGGCTGGTGGCCGGGTCGGGCTCCGAGGCCGATGTTGAATGCGACTGTGCCTTCGAACATGACGTTTTCTTGTGGGACGAGTGCAATGTCGTCGCGGAATATCGTGCCTAGTTGCCGGGTGATATTGACGCCGTCGATTATTACTGCACCGGACTCTGGACGGTAGAAGCGCTCCAGCATGGCGAATGTTGTTGATTTACCAGAGCCGCTTGGGCCGACGAGAGCGCAAAATTGACCGGGCTGAATTCTTAGGCTTAGACCGCGGAGGACGGGCTGGCCGGGTCGGGAGGGATACTCGAAGTGGACGTTTTGGAGCTCGGCACCGATACCGCTCATCATTGGAGGTGCTTCGGTTGAGTTGAGCAAACGCCGTTCTGGGTGTGCTGCTTCAGGGTCAGGTATCTTCTCTTCAAGAAGATTGACGTCGACTTTCTGGCCCTTCGTCTCAAAGTTCAGCTCCTCGTCGCTGGATCGGGTGGTGAGCAGCTCAGCAATGTTCGATGCTGCTAGTCCAGCCTTGGAGATATCAGGTGCAAGGGCAAACATCTGTCCGCAAGACTGGGTACTGAACAAAAGAGCCGGCAACACAATGAAGAATTGAGTCTGAGAGTAGAGTCCAGCGATGATCTGCCGGGTACCCCACCAGTAGGCTAGGGCATAGACAAGATTGCTAATGCTGAACGCCGTTGCAAGGAAAACATTGCCAAAGGCAATCGACTTCAATGTCTCGCGGTACGGGGCTTTGAGTGCCCGTTCATAGACTGCATAGGACTGTTTCTCCAGGGAAAATGCCGACACAGCCCGTATGTTACTGACAGCTTCAACAGTAATGGCTGTCGCTTTCGCAAAAGCCTTCTGGTGTCGTTCAGCGAACTGGGCCTGGGTGCGTAGCTTCATCATGCCCGCGATCAGGAGCACAGGGATCGTGGGCAGAAGAACGATAGCAATCTTCCACGCAATAGCGAACGATATCACCATACCAGCCACCAGGTTGACGGCAGTAGCCAGCAACAGCCCGATGGTTGTTCCAGTGATGCTGCTCAATGCAGTGGCATCACCGGTGATGTATGTGATGAGAGTTCCCGGAGAGCGATCGTCATCACCATGCCACGTCATAGTCTGGTTCAAGAGAGATCGTAGTGACAGGACTCGGATCCGGTAGAGGATCTTGTCGGCTGCCCAGCCATATGCACAGCCGCTGATCACATTTGCGCCTAGCTCAACCAGAGCCATAATGAAGAATAGTAGTCCGTACAGGCTTCCACCTGATCGGATACCGTCTGCTCCACCACAGGGACTCAATGCGCCAACTGTATGTCCGAAGATGACGGCCTCGGCGGAATAGCTACCACCGATGATGACGGACATCAAAAAGCCTATTAGGATGAAGTGCATGTTCGGACGCAGTAGAGACCAAGTGAACTTTGTGGTGAACCAACCCGAGCGCTTGGGCTTTTTCTTTGCCTTGAGCTCTTTCTCGCGTCGTTTCCGTTCTTTTTTGGTCTCCCTTTTGACGACACCCTCGTATGCAGGCAAAGTTTCATCCGTGACATCGGCACCAAGAACATCCAATAAAGCCTCCTTGTTATCCACTGGCAATGTCTCGATAATGGCCGTCTCTCTGGTTTGGCGGATAGGATCCTGTTTAAGCGTACCGATGCTCAATTTCCCAAGATTCTGAAGGCGGACCATCTCAGCATATGAACCTCCTTTTGCGACTAGCTCTGCATGAGGTCCTTCTTCAACCACTCTGCCTTTTTGGATGACTACAATTTTGTGTGCATCCTTTGCCGTGGCGAGACGGTGTGCAATTGAAACAGTAGTCACACGTTCCGACACCTTGGCTAGTGCCTCTTGGATTAATTGTTCACTGGTGGAATCCAATGCTGCCGTCGCCTCATCGAGGATGAGCAATGTTGGTTCTCGCACTAGAGCTCTAGCTAGGGCAATGCGCTGCTTCTGGCCTCCACTCAGCATGTTGCCAGATGAGCCTGCGGTTGTAGCAAGGCCATGTGGTAGGGCGTCAATGAAGTTCAAAGCATTTGAGCTGGTGGCGGCCTGTCGTACTAAAGTCACGATCTCGGCCACTTTAGGATCATGACCTTCAAGTGCTTTCTTTTCTGAAAGACCTGTGCGAAGTTGGGCGACTAGGTCAGGGAGAGTGGAATCGAAGATGAAGGGGGCCAAGGATTGGTGGTGTTCAGCTGCGGAGGTGACGAGTCCATAGGCGATGTTTTCCAGGATTGAGCGGTCCAGCAATGATGGTTCTTGTTGTACAAAGCCAATGTTCCCTCTCAGATACTTCACGTTCAAATCACGGAAGTTTTGGTTTCCAATGGAGATTTCTCCAGACAGGGGATCATAGAAACGCTCCAAAAGGGCCACAATGGTCGACTTGCCTCCGCCAGATGGACCAACAATTGCAGTGTGTTTCCGAGGCGGAATGGCAAAGTCGACGCCTTTGAGAACAGGCACGTCCGGGCGAGACGGGTATGTGAAGTGCACATCTCGGAAAGTGATGTCTCCGGAATTGAAAGGTGCAGACTTATCACCAGAATCGGATGTTCCATCAATGTTCGATTCACGATGGATGACCTCGAGTAGTCTATCAGCTGCGCCAGCCGCGGAAGCGAAGACGTGAACAAATGGCGCAACTTGACTGAGAATGAACGAAGCATCAATCAGGACGAAGATGACCGTGTATACCGCACCCACTGACACCCCGGTCCCGCCAGCTTCCACCGAGTCCGCGATCAAACGGGCACCTTCCCAGAAAGCCAAGGCATTGGCGCTGTAAGCAACGAAATAAAGGAATCCCAATTGGCAAGCATGGGTTGCAGCCTTCTTAAGAGCATCTATCCGAGACTCGGAGAGATAATCCGCAAACAACTTTTCTAGTCGATCGTGCGCGTTGAAAGCATGCACCAGCATCAAATGCGACAAGCTCGAAGAAGCAATAGACGTAGCAGCATTAGCACGCTCGCTGATCCGCCCACCATATTTCTTGATATAATACCCTCCCACATAAGTCATTGCAAAGAAACATGGCACCACCGACATCAACATACCCGCAATCTGCGGGACTTTGATGAACGCAACGACATACGAAGTCACAAAATATGAAACGGTAGAAATGACCAAACCGACTTTCTCCGAGGTACCCGATTGCACGACCTCGATATCACCCACGAGTCTGGAAACGACATCTCCGGCTGGTAGACTCTCGATATAGCCCGTTTCTTGCCTGATCACGCTTTCGAAGTAGCGGCGACGGTATCGCCGGGCAATGCGTTCGCTGATCAAACTCCAGCAGCTGCAGTGGATATAGATAAAGCAGAAATTGGCGATGGTAATATAGATCACGTAGAGGACTTTTGTGCGTACTGAGCCTGTTACGTCGGTATTTGATGTTTCGGATGGGACGCAGGTAGCCGTGTTTAGGTCGTTTATTAGATCACCGAAGACGATACCGAGAAGTGGGAAGGGGATGCCTGCCGCGACGGCGAAGAAGACAGCGGTTATGATGAGGAGGACATCGGTCTTTGTGTAATCGAGGGAGAAAAGGAGTCGGGTGTATGAGAAGAATTTGCCGAGGCCCTGCTTAGTGGGAATGCACTTGTTCAAGTACTTCGCCTTGACATGGTCAGTTTTATACTTGGACATCTTTTGGCTGTGGACATACCACTTGGGACCTCTTCCTCTCTGATATATCTGCTCTCTCTGCAGACATATCTTTGGATCACACTAGCCAGCTAGTGCACGCAAAGGATCAAGGTCCTGCCACGGACTCGACAAGATCTAGCAACCGCCTTTAACGGTGGGAATGAATAGGTATCCCACAGCCAGAACAAAAGATCCACTCAAACCAAGTCCATTGATTGACGTAACTCAGCAATTCCATAAACGAGACTCTGTAACAAAAAGCAGAGCGCACAGCGACTCCGCAAGACCAGGAAGAAGTATAGAGCAAAGAAAGGCACAGAAAAAGGGCAAGAAAAGTAAGAACCCATCCCACCAAACACCAAAAGGAAAGGCCCAAGCGAAGAAACCAGGAACGAAACCCGCAAACCCCCCAACTCCGACATCCGATCAAAGTCCGTCGCGCAAAGTGGAGCAAACCGACACGCAAATGCCGCCATTCAGAAGGCCAAAAGGCGGGAACAGAATCTTAGGCCTCGAAGATCGATTCCCAGAATGGAAGTCATCAATCTCGTGTTGCCCCTCCGGCCTCGGAGAATGTTGGGAGCTGGCATCGTGCCAAGGGCAAGAGTGCTGAACGTTCTCCATCGAATCCGTAAGAAGGGTTTTCCGCCAATGAGGTTGTGGGCAGTGGATGGCAGAACCCCTTTTCTGTTTTCTATCCTCCTCCATCTGATAAGTTTGTGCGTGCAGAAGTGGAAGTTTATTCAAGGGTTTGTCCGGTCCCGGGTATTAGAGGGGTTGTGACTTGCTACGCTGGTTTTGTCAGTCTTGTGCTCGGATGCGGGTTGAATGATTATTCCTAGTGTGTTATGTTATGCTATTTTATTGTGTTAGCCATATCCCTTTATAAGACGTAGATGTAAATTCACGGATGTGGCGTCCTCTTTTATCAATCATTTTATCAATCAGATTAGATTCACGCAAAAGTGCAAAAGTGAAAACTCAGTCAAAGCAAAACCTTGAAAAGCAAGGTGCGAATCTTGGAATTTGCCGTGTCTCCACTAAAACCAGGGTCCACGTCTGACCGCGGGAATAAATTTGCCGATCGTTGCCTGTGGTGGAGATTGGATGCTGTTTAGGTCGGGGCATGGGTTAATGCAACATTACTCCCTGATTCCTGTTTTATTATTCATAGGCATTGCAAGTCCAAGGTATGCTCTTTCCGATTTTGTAGGTTAAGTTGTGTCCCATCTTTGTCATGTGGAGTATCGTGATAGGTTGTGGTCAGCCAACTAGTACCGTGGGACAGCCTGCCGATAAAGCCGCAACTACGTTGATATTTGTACAGTGATTTGAACTCCAAGCTCTTGATTATGAACAGTATATGTACAACACAGGAAAAAAAGCATACAAACAGAATGGAAACCGAAACAAGAACCAGAAACCCCGTGGCTAGCCCCACCCGCACGCCAATTTTTTTTTGTCACGCATATCTAGTCTTAACCAAAGAAACCTAGACTCTACTGGGATCGGCGAGCCATGAAGTAAGTAAGAAGGTTGAGAGATCCCTCGCGGGGAGGCTGGGTGACCTTCTGCACACGCTCTGAGCCAAAGGTCAGGTTCAAGAATGTGCAAAGCTCGGTGGCGCTCTTGCGCACACCAGGTCGGGGGTGTCCCAGTTGTTGCATGACGACGGCGCCGATGCTGGCTAGCAGGTCATCGGCAATTTCAACTCGGGGACGGGAGAGAGATTGCTGGATAGTGCTAAGACCCATAATAATAGAGCGGTGAGTCTCGTCATTTTCTTCTTCGTCACCGAGATCCAGTGCTTGCAAGACACCGGCGATGGCAGTCTGGGGGAGGGTGAGGAAGACTAATTTGTCTGTCACTTCCTCCAGGCAGGTGACAAAGTGGGATGAGGACTCGTAGTGTTGGCGGGCCCGAATGAAAGCCAACATCGCGCGGGTATCGTAGGGGTGGAAGTGCTCACGGGTCCGCAGGAGCATGGACCGGATGGTGGCTAGAACCTGCGTCTTAACATCGTGGTCCTTCCGGCTGGTGGGAACTGCTTCGAGTTCGCCTAGCAAGGACTCCAGCATCGCATTATATTCCTGGCTGCGAGGCACAATCTCATCTCCATGGTATTGGAAGAGTGCTTGCAGTTTCCGGTATCCTGAGGGCTCCATGGTTCTTGACGCAATACGGGCAAGGCCTTTGTGAATCATCTCCCTCGCGTTCACTGGGTCTTTGGACCGCGGGCTGGGGCTGCGGTGACGGTCATTGAACTTCCGAGTGCGTCGTGGGGAGTCGTCGGATGTTGTTGAGTGCGAGAGGACTGATTCAGACATTGCTTCGAAAGATCGGTCTCTCACATCGGCGGAGCGGGGTGTTGTTTCATTGACTGGCACTTCCTCAAGAGCAGTCGGCTTGGCTGCAGATCGTGGTACGGGCAAGTCTACAACCTTGCCCGTGTGTGGAGTTGCATTCTCGTCGTTGCCATGGGTCTCGGGAGAACCTACAGGAGGTTCTTGAAGATCCATCGAATCAACCCCGGTGACGATGTTGGAAGCTGCTGGCTGAACACGGCCCCTTGTTGGGGATGGGCTTGGTTGAAGCGGTGCACGACGCGTAGGAGATGGAGTTCGGGCTTCAGAGTTCCTAACCGAGTCATGGCTAGGTGCCAAATCAGGGGTGGGCTTTTTGGCCGATGCCATTACTGAAGCCGGGGCATCCTCTAACATGTTCTCGGGCTCGGTTACGTCCTGTTCAGGCTGTTCGGGGCGGACGGGAGAACGCACGGGAGGGCGAATGGGAGAACGCATGGGGATGGAAGATCTTGAAGGCGTAAGGTGGCCAATTGAGTGGGCATTCCCAGAGAGTTCATTCTGGTCCCGAGTAGGTGTCGTAGGTGTTGTCGGTGTGGCAGGATCCTCATAAATGACCATTGAGTCCGGAAGAGGCTTGGAAACAGATTCAGGGACAGGAATCAAATGCGGATCAATGGGTGCAGCGACATCTGGCTCGGCAATCCGTGGTGATGGTGGCATAACAGCAGGCTCAGCATATTCCTCAAGCACCATTGGCTCCGGTTCATCAACGGGAACTGAGCTTGCATGAGGGCCATCCGGCGCCGAGTGCAGCATAGGTTGTGAGGCAGACAACTGGGGACTACCGAACACTGCAGATACTGGCGAGCTTTGGGCTGGCGAATATTGGTCTTCAGATGCACTAAGATGACTGTCATAGCGAGGGGTTCGAGGGGTTCGAGGAGTTCTTGCAGAAGAATGATTGGTCAAACTGTCGTTCGAATCACTGCGGGCATGACTGGCTGCCCCAAGATCGTTGTGAGACTTGGATTTTGATAAATCAAGCTTCTTAGGTCTACCCTTCGCCGTACCATTCGGGTTCGACTCATGGGGGCGAATACGGGGAGCTGTGAGGGGCTTCGTGTTAGGTGTCGATGGCTTAGACCTCACAGAACGAGGAGAGCTAGTCGGCGGTTTACTGGCAGAGCTGTTATTGGTAGATTGAGCTCGTGACTCCGGGCGACGGGCGTATGGATCTGCGGTTGCAGGACGACTCAACTCTGCCCGGCGGGGCTTCATGCCAGGTCGCATAGGTGCCGATGACAAAGAAGAGAGGGGAGCACCGGTGGGCACAGTACGAGTAGTCTTGGCAGCAGCCTGTGGCTTTGCCTCAGGGAAAGCTGGTTGAGCTGACTCGGGACGAGAAGGCATCTGACCCTTCTTGCGGGCAGCAATGGCTTCTTGGAGGGCCGTACGACTCTTGGCGGGGCTCTTCGCAGGCAATACAGAAGCGGGCCTCGGGCCACCGTTCGGGTTCGACGAATCTTTCTCAAGTAAATTCCGTGACTTGGCATCGAGAGAATTCATTATCCTTTAAGCAAGTTAGCCAATCATGTATATGGACAGAATAAAGGGTAACATACGCATCGGCACGCTCAGGCCATACAGAGAAGAAGGTCCAGAAGGTACTGCGGCTTGCCTCACGTACACCAGGGTTGGCATCTGCGAGACCCTTCTTAATAGCTTTCTCGATGAGATCGAGACCGCCACCATGTTCAACCGCGCTCTTCTGGTGAGCCTGTCGAGTGATCAAAGTTGTGAGCCATCCTGTGGCAAACAGACGCAGCTGAACATTCTTATCCTGAGAGGCAAAGGATACATGCTGCAAAAGGCGAATGCTGAAGGATACATTTCCAATGACTGCGTCAACGGCTGCATTTCCGTTCTGAGCAGCGATCTTTTTCAACGCTGAGCAGAGCTTCATCAGGTTCTGCATGATGATCTCAACCATCGAGTCGATTCTGGGACCACATGTGCGGGCGATATCCTGGATTAGGAGACTTCCATTGGTAGACATTGTGGTTCGAAGGGAATTGACTACCTTGAAAATACCATCAAGGAGTGTTTTTGTGGCATTGATATAGGTCTGGGTGAAGTCATGCGGCGCATTGCCTCGTGTAATTCTCCGGAAAAGAATGACATTCTTTTCACGCTTTAACCAGTTATCTTCGGACTCCCTCCCCTCAAACCAGGGGAGCATGTCACGCACAAGATCATCAACGTCCCTAGCTGAAGCTACGTCAAATGGCTCCAGACCATCATCGTCAGGTAATGGCTTCTGAGCCGGTGGCTCACCAGCCGGCGTATGAGATCGGTGATAGGTTGGTGGTTCTGCAGATGCCGAAGGGGCAGTCGGTCGTTCGCGATGGGCCCTTGAGGCTGGGCGGCTCTTGACGGGCTCCATTTCTGTAAAGAACTCAGTAATTTGTCAACGCTAAGGTTCTAGGTATTCGTCACTGACCATCCTCGGGGTGGTCCACGGCGTGTGAACGAGACGACATAACTGAGATCGGGCGTTCAGCGCGAGAAATTGGGCGTGTAGATGAGGCAGCCTCAGGTTCAACAGAACCTATACCTATGGCCGTGAGAATAGCATTTGCGATAGATTTTCTCACTCCGCGGGCCGTGATTTGCTTCTGCAGATCAGATTTTGCTCTCGCCGGTCCAGAGCTGGATTTTATGGTCAGTAATTCGATGAAAATGACTCAAGCACAGGGAATGAAATCACTCACCGAAATAGCTCGATTACGACCAACTTGGCCGTATCTCTAACGGCACTGTCGGCGTCTTCTAAGCACGCAACCAGAGAAGGAACGTGTTGGCGATATAACAAGCCATGGCTTTTGGTCATCTGCACATTTGCGAGTCAATATACATCAAGCATTTCTGGGTGCATCAACCTACATTTGACAGCCAAAGCATACTCATTTCCTTGGCTCGAGGGTTTTTCCCGATCAATGCGACCTCTAGAACATAATACTCGACCTCACTGCCTGCCACGGGCCACAGATCGGTGAATATTGACGCAGCCTGGGCTCTGATCCGTTCTTTGTGATCGTTTAGACGTTCTAACAAGAGGGTGTACAAGTTGCGAGCTTGGTTGACGATCCATTGCTGCTGATCTTGGATGGTGAGGCGCTTCAGGAGGTGGCCGAGGGTAGAAAACCCAGCGCCGCAGACCGAGTAATGTTGGGAGCTAATGGCGAGGCGCAATGTTTCGAAAATTGTAGGAATGGCGCCCTCTGGGACATTTTTTTGTTTGATATCGGACTTGACACTAGTTAAGTAGGCGACCTTTGAATCAACAGACAGGTTGGGGTTCTTGAAGGCCGCCAAAAGCTCTGAAGCCTTCGCCTCCATTTCGAGAGACAGATCTCGGTTGGTCCTAGGTAGAACAGGTCATGCAAATAGGACGCAATTTGTATGCAGTGGTCGGATAAATCGGGGTCCGCTGTGGATGGTAGGAGACTTGGTTGTCGGCTTTGACACTGCCCAGGGGGAAGGTTAGCAAGGCTCCAATACCAGAGCAAATCGCACAACGTCTCAAGGTAACAGTGACGCGAAATAAGGGCAGATCATATGAATGCGCTCAGATGGACTGGCTTTCAGGCTTATAGGCAGAGGACGGAGAATCGCGCGGACATGCGGGAGATGGAGTAGGGTATGAAGAAGAGATTGGGGACAGAATCTCAGGCGTTAAGTAGGAGTAGATCACAAGGGGGAAGATAACTTACAGAAGCGCAAAGCTGGAGAGCGCAAAGCGATGGATGTGTTGTAGGTGGGATGTTGCGAAGGAGGAAAACAAGGGGCGATAAGCGCGTCCCGATAAGCGCGAGGGACAAGTAGGTGCAAGTAGGGGTAAGTTAAAGGGGTGCGAATACAATGATACTCCTTGGAAATGAAGTTGAGATTGTGTTCCGTATTAGTTCTTTTACTCGTGTACGAAATAACCCTCAGATCGATTGGGCTGAACGCAACTTAGGCCCAATCCTGTTTCTACCGTTTGTTTACCACTTTTCTCACTAATGGTCGCAATGGCAACGCCATGCACAATTTTATAACAGTACTGTTTAGGAGTAAATGAGTGAATGAATTGCTCTAGTAATATAGGGACCAGTGATGAATTAATGTTCCTTCAATCCGAAATAAAAGCCTGTGTACAGTTTTCCAGGCAATTTACAGAGTATGATACCCGTGAAAGATATATAAGTTAAACACTGCATAATAACATCATAAGATCTCGCCAATCCACTTCAAAGACCAACTTGCGGTCTGAACCACATCCAATCGCTTTGTTCCAGGACATACAATTGATTTAATTCATAAAACCCTGTATTATAACCCCACGAGATCGTCAAAGTGGATCATACTTTGGAGGCAGATCACCGTAAGGTGCTTATTTTAGATCTAAAACCCCCCATAAGAGACCAAAAATGGCGGAGATCTAAGAGTACCGTCGGACAGTATAAACAAACAGAACCTCGATATTTACGCTCATGAATATCAAGTTTGTGCCGTCAGCTTCCGCATATAGTCAACCCCACCTTCCTCCGCATTCAACCCTGGAGGACATACTTCACTCACCACACTCCTCAAAGAACCAATAATCTAGAGAAGAACTGCAAGACTACCAACTACACCATCGATGACAAACCACAACATCAAAATGAGAAGCTCAGGCTCTCCTCTGCCTAAACCCTCCGCCTCTGCAATCCCCAACCTCAAACATCACCACCAACCCCCAAAAAGCACAGAAGAAAAGCAAACACAAACCAGCCTCACAAAGACCAAGACTCCCCAACCAAAACCAAAACTCCGCCTCCACATCCAAGACCTCCGCCACCCAGCCTCAAGCGTCTTCCTCGCCTTCATCCCAGACATCGGATCGACACTAGACCAAGCCCTGACCAACATAATCAATTACCTATACACATCACCAGAACCAA
>ERZ1673737.2917-NODE-2917-length-13685-cov-3.833089_pt1 | contig 13685 bp, 10 predicted proteins | sample MGYA00580211_ERZ1673737 | MGnify/ENA primary metagenome ERZ1673737 (study PRJEB41218, sample SAMN15661789) | gut metagenome | host: Homo sapiens | place: Canada: London | collected 2015-08-20/2019-03-30 | study: EMG produced TPA metagenomics assembly of... | reverse complement strand
TCTGCGGGAGTAAATTGGAAATCTCGTGGCCTTCCAGTATTACCATTTGTTGAATTTGCTATAAACGAACAAAAATATATAGATAAATATGAGATAGATAAAGAACCAATAGAGCATTTATTAAAATGTTTTGATTCAATTAAAGAAATTTTAGAAAAGTTAAAGGAAGATAATTTTGATATAGAATCAACATTGAAATTTACAGAGGCTTTGGAAACATTAAATTTTTTCATATTACAGTTAAATAATGAAGATGAGAAAATTCAATTTGAATCATATTTACGTTTTTTTAAAAAATATTGGGATGACTTGAAAGATTCTACGTACACATTCAGAGCATTAAGAGATATATCTACAATGCAAAAAGGTTGGCGAAATGAAAGTGAATCGAGATATGAATTGACATTATGTCTTAATAATTTAGCGGATAATTGGCCGAAAGAATTGGAATAAGGAGGTACTACATGAAAACGATTATACTAAAAAAGGGATTTGTAAAATATCCTGATGAATGGGTGGCTGTTAAAAATATGATCCCTTCGGAATGCGATTATTGTGGAGCAGTCCAGATTAGAAATGCAAATAAATATAAATGTCCAACATTTCTGTTTTTTCTCGATAAACCTGTTGGAGATATGAATCGAGAAGATGAAAAGAATGTGAATGATGCAATTATTAAAAGATTTCCACTTTTTGAGCGGATTATTGATGATCAAGTTGAACCGATTCGAGATGAAAATTATCAATTATTGAATCTGGAAGAATGGGATGAAGCGCCTACAATAGGGTACTTCCCGATTCCAGAACATGATGGAATTGGTTTGCATGTTGGCGCTGACATTTATAGAAATGAATATGGAACGGATTGATATTATATATTTTCTGGCACCCTGGAACTTGATTTTTGGATTTACAATCAGTATCTGTTTCCAAATTTCAATCCGAATGATCACAGAAATAACGAATAATCCAGAGTGGATTCTTTCAATAGACAATATTTGGAATATTGATGTTATGAAAACAATTCTATTCGGTATTGGATTTTGGCTAATTATTGTAGTGTTTCATACTATGCAATATATTTTTCTAGGGAAAAGAAAATTTTATCCAGATAAGAATTATTCTAAAGATAAGAATAAGGCAATGTATCAAAATGTGGATAGACACTTGTTATCGAGTATTCCGGATGATTTTACAGTTGGAAAATACAGAGGTAAATATTTCAAAATACCAATAGATACCCATGATGTAACACATTGTCTTGTATTCGGGTCTCCTGGATCTTTTAAAAGTTCTACATTGCTGAATTCGTTGATCTGGAACTTTAACTTTGAAAAGAACAATAAAATGACAGTATTTGCTATTGACGTGAAACCGGAGTTATCATTGAAAAGTGTTGATGAACATACGTCTAATGTTCATATATTCAATCCATCTTCTACTAGTGGATATGGCTGGAATGCTTGGTATGGATTGGACGAAAATAGTACAGATGATCAATTGGTTGAGCGTGCGGATATGATCGCAAGAGCATTGATTGCTAATCCTGGAGGTAGTGGTGATAATGAGTTCTTCTATATTTCAGCTCAGAATCTTATGGTTCCGTTTCTTGTGTATGGATATAGAAAGGGATATGGATTCGTTGAAACCATTCTTCAAATTATCCAAATTCCATTGCAGGACTATATTGCTACGATCATGATGGATGATTCTTTTAATGAAAAGCATCCAAAAATAATTGGCATGCTTCGTCCGTATGAAGGAAAAGATTCAGAGTCTATGCAGGATATTGAATTGACTTTGCGTCAAGATCTTCGAATATGGGATACAGATTCAGTGAAATATCAGTTCGATGAAAATCCGAATAAAGCTTCTCCGGAAGATTTGATTAATGAAGTGTCCGTATTCATGGCACTGCCAGATAATCTTATAAAACAATACTCGCCTATTTTTCGACTGGTAACTCAGATGGTACTGAATTATCTGGCATCAATACCAGAAAGTAAAAGAGCAGATAATGATGTTCCGTTAATATGGTTATTGATTGACGAATTTGGATCAATCGGAAAAATATCAATTCAAGAACCACTTGCTAGACTACGATCGCGAAAAGTTTCCATTTGGCTGGCATGCCAGGGACTCTCACAACTTGACGCGACATATGGACATGATGGTACACGAGCAATATTAGACAATACAGAAACTACACTTGTATTTTCGTGTAAGGATAAGTCTACTGCAGAAATGCTGTCTGCTTGGTGTGGACAGTATAAGGAAACTAAAGTGTCACAAAATAAAAAACCAGGTACATTCTTAAATGACGATTACTCTCTCACTACATCGTCGGAATATAGAAATGTAATGGAAATTTCAGATATTATGGTACTTCGAAAAAATAAAAAATTATTAGTATTCCATGAGGGAAATCGATATTTAGTCGATAAATGCCCGTATTGGATGATCCAAAAATTAAAACAAAAATCAGATGAAATTAAACGCTTAAACCTAAAGGATGGTGATTAAAAATGAATGGTAACTATAAGCGGAAGACGAATGAAGATAGAAAAAAGGAGTTGGACGCTCTCACCCGCCAACTCCAGGATGGAATATATGAATTTATCGATTCCCAGCGATATTCGGCAGTGCTAGACAGCATGAGCCGGTTTCATAATTATTCCATCAATAATTCTATCATTATTGCGATCCAAAATCCATATGCAACACATGTAGCATCATATACTACATGGAAAAATATGAATCGAACGGTAAAAAAAGGTGAAAAGGGAATTCAGATATTCTGCCCATTTCAATATCATGTTGAGCAAGAAATTAATAAGATTGATCCTGATACAAAAAAAATAATGGTGGATAAAGATGGAAATAACATAAAAGAAAAGAAGCTGGTACAACAAACGGGTTACAAGATTGGATATGTATTTGATGTATCTCAAACGGAACAAATAAAAGGGAAAAAGGAATATCCTTTAGAGTTTGTGGATGATTTAAAATTAAAGGTTGAATCTTATGATGAAACATTAGAACTAGTAAAAAGATTTTCACCTGTACCAATAGAGTTTCAAAGTTTTCCTGGCAATGCAAAAGGGTATTTTTCGGACAAGAAAATGAAAATTGTTGTACAGGATAATCTTAGTGAGTCACAAACAATTAAGACAATAATACATGAAATAGCACATGCATATTTGCATGGAAGGAACGTCCAAGAAGATAGTAGTGGAATTACATTCAATGTAGATGAATGTGTGGAGTTTCCTAGTTTAGGTGCGCATTATGAAAACTTGAGTTTAGATCAGGCGATAGAAATTTATGAGAAAATTCCTGCTGATAAAATAAAAGGTATTAGTTTTGTGTTACATGATGATGGCGTTTATTCGGATATGGAATATCCAATTGTTGTGGGCGATGAGATAAAAATATCTAACTTAAATGAAGTTGATTATTTTAAAGATAGTTTTGTAGTACAACGGACAGTAACAGAATTGCAGAAACATTTTATTGACGATGGATTTGAGTTGAGAAGTACAAGGGAATTGCAGGCTGAAAGTGTTGCATATATGGTATGTAATCATCTGGGGATAGATACATCCGATTATTCATTTGGATATGTAGCAACATGGATGAAAGATGAAAATCAGTTAATGGATAATTTGGATGTCATTAAATCATGCAGTAATGAAATTATTGATGGATTAGCGATCACTCAAAATAACATGATCAAAGAAGAAATTGGTATCTATACAAAGCATGAGTTAGCTGTTGAGATCAATAGATTTTCTCAAATTGCTGATCCTTATGAATATAAGGACGTTGTGGAATGTACGAATTCAAATATTCAGCAAATTGAGAGTGACATTAATTTAGGAAAGACAGCATCAATAAAAGAATACTTAAATGGATTTATCTCAGACAATAGAAACCAGGAATATGTAGAACGATCAAAACAACTTTTAAAAAGTTTAAAAGTATTCGAAAAGAATGAGAGTTTTGATCTTTTACAGATACGAGAACGAGGCATGAAAAGATGATTTTCATAGATGATTTGCTTCTTTATCGAAAGAAGTTCTCTCCGAAAAGGAGACCGGCGGTAGCCAAAAGCCTCGCAGAGGTCCGACACTTAGCATTCGCTAAGTACGAGGACACGTACTTAACGTTTTTAAGTCCTTCAGCGTTAGTGTGGTGGCAGTTATGAGGGTTGGAATTCCATGCATGAAATGCTCCTTGCACCCTTCCCAGCAAGTGAATAAAAAAACAGGAAAAGCTTCCAAAACATGTGGCATAGGTTCTGCCTGGCGAGAATTAAATGATGAGCGACTTGGACGTGATCCAACAATTGATAAATCCATGACAGAGAAGAATGTTTGGATGGTTGGAAACTCAAATGATGATGTTGAAGAGATTGTTCAAAAAGAAATAGATTCGATTAATGCAATTAGAAGGGAAGCAGGAAAACGAGCACTTCGATCCGATTGTGTTTCTGTTGTTGCAATAGTTGAAAAGCCAAATATGGAATACATGGAAAATCTAAGTTATGAAGAAAGAAAACAATTTTTATTAACCAGTCATGAAGTTATGAATGATTTAATCCAACAATGGAATCCAAATTGGAAAGTATTAGAATCGGTTCAACACCATGATGAATTTGGAGGGTTATCAGCACATAATCATACTTTGGTAATGCTTAGAACAATTGATAAAAATGGGCTTCCTAATATGCAGGCCAAATCTGAATTGAATTTAAAATTTTTCAATTATGTGAATTCGAATTATTCTAAGGAAATGCAAAAAAGAGGATATTCAGTTGAAGACGTAAAGACATATGATCGTCTATCTGAAGAAGAAAAATTGGAAAGAAAAAATAATCCTCGTGAATATGGTGTGGATGCGTACACTTTTAAAAAGAATAAAGAAAATGAATTATCCAGGTCTATTGAAGCAAAACAAAATGTTGTTGATTCGTTATCAAATGAAATACAAGATCAACTTTTAATTAAGCACCAGATTGAGAATGTGGATGAATTTAAAGGTATTGTTTCTGAGAATCAAAAGCTAAAAGTTGAGATTGAAGAAAAAAATAATATAATAGCGGATCTAAAAAATAAAGTGGCTCATTTACAAAAAAGAATAAGTGAAATTTCAAATAAAGTTGGTAAAAGAATTTTAAAATTATTTGGTTTTGAGACAGAAGAAAATATCAAAGTATATCCGGATAAAACACTTATTGATGAAGTCAATAAAATTCAAAATAAGCTGGTTGTAGATGATCCAAATAATTATCGAATTGTACCAGATGATAAAAATAATGGGTGTTTTAAAGTAGTTGTAAAAAAACAAAATAATTATGAAGTTGTTGAGTCTGGTTTAAAAAGTCGGAAAGATGCTGAATTGAAAGTAAATGAAATGAAGAAGTTATTCAATGGATTGGTAATTGATAATCAAAGAGAAATCAAAAGAAAGTAGGCTAATAATGGAAAATACAAAATATCTAAAAATTGAAGACAGATTTAAACGAATTTTAGAAACTAATTATAGTGATGAAGAAAAAATATTGATTTTGCACAGTGATTTAGTGGATGTGATTAGATCTTCTAAAGAATTGATCAATGATTTTAAAGGAATGGCATTAGATCATGAATGGGAAAATGATCTTGAAGTTTTAAAAGATTTTGAAATGAAGGTAAATAATCTTGAAAGAAAATATTGTGAAATATTCAATAATTTTATTGTGACTTCAAACAGTAGTTCAATTAATATGTATGGAATGTATGAGCTGATGAATGAAGCATTATATTTATATAGAAATACTATTAATTATTGCTTTGGACAATTATCATCAAAAGAAAAAGAGGAAAGTGACAATGCGTATATTCATTCCGGAGAATCTCCTTGACGAATAGGGGGATGACTACGACATCCCCCTATGAGTGAAATGTGAAAACGAATAGAAGAGCATTTTGCTCATAAATAAAAAAACATACAGACGTAGCTGTATGCCATTAATTAACCGAGGTAATTTTAACATGAAAAACAAAGCTTTGAAAGACAAATTGGATGTGACAAAGTCATTAACAACTATTGATCCATTCACATTTTATAGTTTAGATACATTTGATTCAAAAGAATTAAAAAAATTGAAGAAGAGACATTGGCTATATATTGTGTACCCAGAATCAGCTCCAAGCGATTGGATGGAGATGTTAAAACAATCTGGATTGCAATTCGCAGTTTCACCATTACATGATCAGGATTTGGATGTTGCTGGAAACAAAAAAAAGCCACATTGGCATATTATTGTTAGTTTTGATGGTCCAACAACATTTAATACAGCATCAACATATTGTGAAGTTACTAAAGGACCATATCCAACAGCGTGTGGAAATGTTCGTGGAGCTTATGAATATTTTACACATAAGAATGATCCGGATAAATACCAATACAATCCATTAGATATAAAAGAATTTAATGGTTTTACAATGGAACTTTCAAGTAAAGAATTTTTGAGAATTAAGAAAGAATTGGCAAACTTGATTTTAAAAGAGAATATTAGTGAAATTACAGAATTTGATTTGATAGTACGTATGATGTATCAAGATGATTATTATGAGGTAGCTACGAATAGCACATATTATTTTAATTCGTTGATCAAATCATTGCATCATAATAAAGAGGCCGTCGAAAAAAGAATGAAAATGATTAAAGGGCAAATTGCAGGAACAGTAAATAAAAACCAGGAGGAAAAAGACAATGAAAGTTGTAGCGAATAATTTAGAAATTAGAGGGGTTGAAGTAAAAACATCTTCAAAAACGAATAATGAATATTTAATTGTACGTGTTGAAGATGAAACCGGTAAAGCGTATGAATTATTGGATCGTGATGTAGAAAATAAAGAATGTTATAAACGTGGTGTTCAGTGTGATATGACACTAGATTTACGTTTGGGAAAATATTCTAGTTTATCAATTCTAAAAATGGATGTACATAAGTGATAAGGAGGTATAGAAGATGGGAAAAGAAAATAGTTTGGCTCCGGCTGATATTCGCATGTACACTCGCGAAGAAGTTGCAGATATGATTGGATGTCATAAAGATAATGTTGTTATGCTTAGTGAAGTTGGTTGTTTAAAAGCAATTCGAATTGGAAGACGTTATATGTTTTCGTATGAAGCAATCAAACAATTTCAACATGATTATGAAGGTTTAGATGTTTCAAATCGAACAAAAGCTATTGAATCTTTTAAAAAAGTACATGATTTAGATAAAAATGCTTTAGTATTATAGTTCTCATGAACTATAATACTATTGGTCTTTTTTGAGAATCTTAAGATGAAAAAGATAATGGAGGAATTATGTATTTTCAAAAAAGAGAATCAAAAAAGAATAAAAAAGGATATACCTGGACTGTAAAGTTTTATTACAAAGATGAATATGGTATAAAAAAGCGTTTTGCAAAGAGTGGATTTGCTTCAAAAGCTGATGCTGAAAAATTTGGTATAAAAAAACAACAAGAATTATTAGAAAATGATGGGAAGATGGATGCCATTAACCTAACATTTGATGAAGTGTTTGAAGAATATATGGAAGTTGAAGGAAAGTATAAATATGCGAAGTCTACAGAAATGTATTATAGGAATACTTACAATAATCATGTTAAAAAAAAGATAGGCCAAGCAAAAATCGCTGACCTACATTATTTATCAATACAAAAATATTTTAACAGTTTAGATCAGTTTGGTAAAGCAACAAATAAGAATATTAAGAAAGTATTTTGCGTAACTTTCAAATATGCTCAAAAAGTAGGATATATTCGAGAAAATCCAATGCCAATGATTGAAATACGTGGAATTGAAAACAAACAAGAATATGAAGTTGTTACACTTGAACAAATAGAACAAATCATAGATTCTATGTTAGAGACGAAGCAGGGAAGAAAAGCAACATTTTCAACTTATTCAATGTGTGTCTTTTTGTACCTGGGCTACTTTTTAGGAACTAGGAAAAGCGAAACGTTGGCACTTACCAAAGATGATGTAGATTTTGAAAACAACTATATCTATATATCGAAGCGATTGGAATATCATGGGTTAAAACGATCAGAATATCATTTAACTGAACGGATGAAAACTAAAGGAAGTAAATCAAAAATCCCCTTATGTTTACCATTGAAAGAAATTCTATTGCAGTGGTTTCAATATAATCCATACGATTTGATATGTTGTAAAGAAGATGGTAACTTTTTAAGTCCTGGTGATCTAGATATTGTATTTCATAATCATTCAAAGAATTTAGGAATTAAATTTAGATGTCATATGTTAAGACATTCGTTTGTAACGAATTTAATTCATAATGGTGTAGATGTTAAAACAACAGCCGAATTAGCTAGACATTCAGATATAAGAACGACATTACAGATCTATACTCAGGTATCTGAACAAAATAAAATTGATGCTATTCAGGACACATTTAACAGTAAAAATACTTTGGTGAGACGCGAAAAAGACCCAATTCTGGATAAAAGATATATGAGTTGAATTAAAAACGCTTTAAATAAAGTGAAAATAACACTTGCTACACTTGCTGGTTATTCCCTCACATGAAGAACTTAGGGGATTCTAACAAAAAAGCCGAAGCTAAAAAACCAGTGGAAGCTGCACCTGTAAAGGTTGATTTCTCGAATGTAAAAATCGAACCAATCTTCACAGATATGGTAGATTTTGAAACATTTAGTAAGTCAGATTTCCGTGCTGTTAAAGTTCTAGCTTGTGAAGCTGTAGAAAAATCTAAGAAGCTATTAAAGTTCACTTTGGATGATGGCCAACGTAAAGATCGCGTTATTTTAAGCGGAATTCACGAATATTATGAACCAGAAGAATTGGTTGGAAAGACTGCAATTGCGATTGTAAACTTACCACCAAGAAAAATGATGGGTATCAATTCTGAAGGTATGTTGATCTCAGCTGTACATGAAGAAGATGGTCATGAATGCTTGAACTTATTGATGGTTGATGACAAGATTCCTGCAGGAGCTAAGCTTTACTAAAATAGAATAAAGTAATGAATTAATATAAGGCTTTTATAAATCTTGTTAAATCAAGATAAAAGCTTTAAATAAAAGGGAAATGACTGATATAGGTTGATACAGATTGTTGTAGACATGTCTAAAAAAGACCCGAATCAAGACCCGAAAAATTCATTTTAGGACTCAAAAAGGACCCAAAAATATCAAAAAACTGTTATTTTATAACAGTTTTTTTGTATATGTTGAAACATTTATAGTAAAATTGACGTATATGTGTATATTTATACGTATTAATGGATAAACTAGAATAAGCTATGCGCATAGAAATTCAATTGATAATTGAAGAATAATTATACAATAACTTTTAACTGGCTGATTTTGTGATGGGAATGGAGAAAAATATGGAAATAAATGATTTAATTGAGCAATTACGCCACACATTTTCAAATGAAAGAGATAAAGGTACCGCATTCGAAGAATTGATTTGTAATTATTTTAAATACGATCCTGTTTATGCATCTCAAATTACAGATGTTTGGATGTGGAAAGATTTTCCTTATCGTGATGCAATAAGTGATATCGGAATAGATTTAGTTGCACAAACTAAGGATGATGAGTTTTGGGCGATTCAATGCAAATTTTATGAAGAAAATACAACGGTGAGTAAATCAGATGTAGATTCATTTTTATCGGCGTCCTCAAAGAAGTTTTATTATAATGATGCCTTGAATAGTTTTTCTGCACGAATTATTGTAAGTACTTCAAGTAAGTATGGTAAAAATGCCGAAGCTGTTTTAGAAAATCAGAATCCACCAGTTACTAGAATTGGAATGCAAGACTTAGTAGATTCATCAATTGATTGGAGCCAATTTTTTGAAAGCAAAAAATTTGTTTTAAAAGAAAAATATACACCTCGACCTCATCAAGAAGAAGCTATTGCAGATGTTATTGAGGGCTTCAAAACACATGATAGGGGTAAACTAATTATGGCTTGTGGGACAGGAAAAACATTCACAAGTTTGAGATTAGTTGAAAAATTATTGAACTCAAAAGGTAATGTATTATTTTTTGTTCCATCAATAGCATTAGTAAATCAGACTTTATCAGAATGGTCAGCTCAAGCTCAAGAAACATTTAATGCATTAGTAGTATGTTCAGATAATAAAGTTGGAAAAGGTGATGATTTATTAGAATTGAAAATACCATCAACTACTAATCTTGAAAGCTTAAAAAAATGGGTCAACTATACAAAAAATAATGAAAGTGATATGAATTTTGTTTTCTCAACATATCAATCTATTGAAATGGTTCATAGAATGCAGGAAGAAACTAATATTCATTTTGATATTATTGTTTGCGATGAAGCTCATCGTACTACCGGTGTAACATTAGCAAATGAAGATGAAAGCAATTTTAAAAGAGTTCATGATAATTCATATATTAAAGCGGATAAACGTTTATATATGACTGCTACACCAAGAATTTTTGGAGATGCAGTGAAGGGAAAAGCAAAAGAGGTAGATGCGACACTAGCATCTATGGATGATGAATCTATTTATGGTCCTGAATTTCATAATTTAACATTTAGTGAATCTGTTAAACAAGGCTTATTAACTGACTATAAAGTGTTAATTTTAGCAATCGATGAAGAATATGTAAAAAAAGAACTTCAAGGATTGTTAACAGATGGAAATCACGAAATTTCCTTAGATGATTCAGTTAAGATAATGGGATGTTGGAAAGGTCTTTCAAAAGAGACTCTAGGCAATAAGAATGATAGTTTTGAAACTGATCCATTGCCAATGAAACGTGCTGTTGCTTTCTGTAACCAAATTAAGGATTCAAAAGCTTTAGTTGAATCATTTGAAGCAATACAAGATTATATTGATGAAAATGATGAAGATGAATCTAAAAGTTTAGTTAAGATTGAATTACAACATGTAGATGGTACATTTAATGCTTTAGAAAAGAAGAATTGTATTTCATGGCTAAAAGATAGTACTGATGATAATACTTGTCGTATTCTAACCAATGCTCGATGTTTATCCGAAGGTGTGGATGTTCCTGCTTTGGATTCTGTTATATTCTTGAATCCACGTAGTAGTATGGTAGATATAATTCAATCTGTAGGGCGTGTTATGCGAAAAGCCGAAGGAAAAAAATATGGTTATGTATTATTACCAGTAGGAATTTCAGCTGATGAGGATCCTGCAGATGCGTTAGATAATAATAAAAAATATCAAATTATTTGGTCTGTTTTACAAGCACTTCGTGCACATGATGATAGATTTAATAATACAATAAATAAAATTGATTTAAATAAACATAAACCTAAACAAATCGGTATTGTTGGTATCGGACAAAACAAAAAAGAAGATGCTGATGATGGACAAAGTTCAAAAAATGATTTAAAGAAACCTTCATTTTATCAGGGAACATTAAATTTTGATACATTAGATCAATGGAGAGATTCGATTTATGCAAAGATGGTTAAGAAGGTTGGGTCAAGAAGATATTGGGAATCATGGGCGAAAGATGTCGCAGAAATTGCGCAACGTCATATGGATAGAATTAGAATGTTATTAGATAAACATGATCCTAAAATTGATACAGTATTTCATGATTTTGTTTACGGACTTCAAACCAATTTAAATGGTTCTATTACTGAGGATGACGCAATTGAAATGCTTGCACAACATTTAATCACAAAGCCAGTGTTTGATGCCTTATTTGAACAATATGAATTTGTAAAGAATAATCCAGTATCACAAACAATGCAAGGAATGATGGATATTTTGGATGAGCAAGCACTTGATGAGGAAAAAACAAAATTAAATAAATTCTATGAAAGTGTCAAAGAGCGTGCTCAGGGAATTGATAATTCAGCAGGCAAACAAAAAATAATTTTAGAGTTATATGAAAAGTTCTTTAAAACAGCACTTCCAAAAGAAGTGGAAAAATTAGGCATTGTTTATACACCAACCGAATGTGTAGACTTTATAATTCACAGTGTTGAATCAATTTTAAACAAAGAATTTGGAATGAGTTTATCGGATAAAGGTGTGCATATTATAGATGGATTTACTGGAACAGGTACATTTATTGTTCAGTTGTTAAAAAGTGGAATTATAAAAAAAGAAGACTTATTATACAAATATACAAATGAAATACATGCTAATGAAATTGTATTATTAGCATATTATATTGCAGCGATTAACATTGAAGAAACATTCCATGAATTATATGGTAAGAATGAGTATGTTCCGTTTGAAGGGATCGTTTTAACAGATACTTTCCAATTGTATGAAGATTGGAAAGATGATGAATTTACTCAAGCTATCAATGAAGTGGTGCTTCCAAAAAATAGTGAAAGAGCAAAATTACAGAGAGATTTGCCTATTACTGTTTGTATTGGAAATCCGCCATATTCTGTAGGGCAAAAATCAGCAAATGATGATGCACAAAATCTAAAATACAGTAAGTTAGATAAGCGAATAGCCGATACATATGTAAAGGATTCTAAATCAACTAATAAAAACTCTTTATATGATGCATATGTTAGAGCATTTAGATGGGCAACAGATCGAGTAGACAATAATGGAATTGTAGGCTTTATAACAAATGGAGCTTTTATAGATAATTTGGCTTTTTCTGGCTTTCGTAAAATATTAGTAAAAGAATATACATCAATTTATGTATTTAATTTGAGAGGAAATCAAAGAACATCTGGAGAAACCTCTAGAAAAGAGGGTGGAAAAATATTTGGCAGTGGTAGTAGAACTCCTGTTGCAATTACTATTCTTGTAAAAAATGCAAATAAGGAAAATGATGGATTTGTACATTACTATGATATAGGTGATTACCTAACTAGAGAACAAAAATTATCGATTGTATCAGATAAACATGATGTTTTAAAGATAGAATGGAAAAAAATAATACCAGACGATAATAATGATTGGATCAACAAAAAGGACAAAAGGTTTTCTAATTTCATAAAAATGGCTCCATTAAAAAAATTTGATGAATCCTCAAAATCACTATTCACCCTAAATTCTATGGGAGTTGGAACTAGTCGTGATGTATGGGTCTATAATTTTAATAAAAAAGAACTTGTTCAAAATATTTTAAAAACTATTAATTATTATAATAAATCTATAAATGACGATGAAATAGTGAAAAACACAAAGTATATTAGTTGGTCTAGCAGTATGGATACACTATATAAAAAAAAGATTAAAATTAATTTTAATGAAGATAAAATTTATGTTGCAAATTACAGACCATTCTGTAAAACAAATTTGTATTTTGGAGAAAAACTAATTCATAGAAGAAGTCAACAAGAACAGATTTATATAGAAAAAATTCCTACTATTTGTGTGTCATCGTCACAAAGTAAGGGATTATCATGCTTGATTTCAGACACGTATTCAGATGTACATTATGTAGGAGATTCACAAGTGTTTCCATTATATTGGTTTGAATCTGGTGAAGATGGATTTGGGGAATATAAAATTAAACACGATGGTATTTCAGATTGGATATTAAATAAATTTAAATCGACATATAAACATGAAATAACAAAAGAAGGTATAGTTTATTATGTGTATGCATGTCACATTACGTACATTGCTTCAAAGGGTTCTGGTGGTTTGA
>ERZ1673737.2916-NODE-2916-length-13685-cov-4.002421_pt1 | contig 13685 bp, 14 predicted proteins | sample MGYA00580211_ERZ1673737 | MGnify/ENA primary metagenome ERZ1673737 (study PRJEB41218, sample SAMN15661789) | gut metagenome | host: Homo sapiens | place: Canada: London | collected 2015-08-20/2019-03-30 | study: EMG produced TPA metagenomics assembly of... | reverse complement strand
CCAGGAAAGAGGCTTTGCTGGCCCAGCGTTCGTCGGCAAGTCGGGCGAGTTGTTTGATTTGCGCTTGGCGGACGAGATCCTGTTTCTGCTCTTCGATGCTCGGAGGATGTTGTCGGACATGTCGTAGCCATTGGTGCCATTGTGCTGGATAGAATAGAGTGTTAGTCTCGGTTTCATCGCATTATCTCGGTTTGCCGGGCATGAAGCCATCGAGCCCATCCAAACCGAGCCTGCATCTTCCCTGCATGCGACAAGACTCACGTGTCACTTGAACATCACTGAAATGTGTTTTCGGATCAAATCGGACGATTCGGCGGTAACGAGCTGTATTCAAGACATCTTTGAACTCCCAGAAGGTGTTGCCGGCGAGATCCTGGCCTGTGAAGAGATGACGGTTAGCGCCAGTCGCCAGGCAAGAAAAGCAGATACTGACCGACTAAAAAAGATTTCCTCCAGGGCAGGCGCAGAGCCTTCCATTTGAACCACAAGCTGTTCACCATTGTTGCGATGCAAGGAGAGAAAAAGAATTGAGGCGGAACGAGAAACGTCATCGGGATAAACATGGCCGAGCATTCCATTGGCCTCTCTCCCTCTCACTCTCCTCTCTTCTCTTCTCTCTCGGATCTTCCAGGCTTCAACATTTCCAGCCCTCGGGGCATTTTCTCTTGCTCGTATTTCCAATTGCATCACGGAATACCCTCCTCGGCTACCCAACCCCCGCCACACCATAGGCGCCGATCAGGCGGCAAAGGGATACATAGCCCCAAACAGTGGCTAAACAATCTCACTGCGCTCTACACTCGACCTGAAGACCACTCGACACCATGGCTTCAGTGACTTCGCTCGACAAGGACTTGCGCAATATGCGCCTGTCCCGCTATACCCCGCAGGCAGCCGCGGAGGTGCGCGACTGGATTGAGGAAATGCTTCATGAGAAACTGCCATCGCAAGACTTGCTCGAAGGTCTCAAGGATGGCATTGCTCTCTGCAAGTAAGTTGAGATTGTGCTTTTCCGCCAAAGCCTGGACCCCTGACTGACTCCTATCCAGACTGGTAAACCTCGCCGTGTCACCGGGCGTGAAGTATAAGTCCTTGCCTGCGCCGTTTGTACAGATGGAGAATATCTCGCATTTCTTGCGCGCATGCCAAATGCCGCCGCTGAACCTCCCGCCGCACGACGTCTTCTTGACGGTTGATCTCTACGAGGCGAAGGATCCCGCGCAAGTTCTACAGTGTCTGGCAGCATTCAGTCGCCGTGCCAATGCCCTTGAGCCCAGCAAGTTCCCTCGTGCGGTTGGCCCGCAGAGCAAGCGCAATGTTATCAGCCCCAACGCGACGGGATCCTCCAGCGGGGGCTATACTCCTCGCTCAGCCCGCTCTTCTAGCAATGTAGGTGACACAAAACCATCTTTTCCCGCTCGGACAGGCAGTCCGACAAAGCCTTCCGGGTCATACAGTACTTGGGCCAAGAAGGGAGATGAACAGGTAACTACTCCGGCCTGGAACATCCACCAATATGGCTACATGGGTGGAGCGAGTCAGGGCAACCAAGGAATTGCGTTTGGTGCTCGCCGACAGATCACGACACCTGGACCTCCTGTGCCAAGCCTTGCAGAGAAGGAAAAGCGCAAGCGTGAGGAGGAGGACAGAATCCGCCAAGAGAATGCAGAGAGGGAAGAGGCCCAACGTGCCCGCCAGCAACAGATCGAAGAGGAAGAGGCTCGAGCCAAAGCTGAAGAGAAGCGCCGATGGGAAGAAGAGACGGCCCGCGTAAGGGAGCAGGAGCGTATCAAGATGGAAGCGGAGAGAAAGCTTTGGGACGAGGAAAAGCGTCGGTGGGAAGAGGAGGAGGCGCGCCACGCCGCGGAAGAGAAAGACGCCGAGAACCGCTTGGAGGAGGAGCGGCAACACAGACGCAGTCAGAACGACACTCGTCTCAACGGCCAGTTCTTGAGCCAATACCAAGCTTCCCAGACTAGCAATGCCTCCAGCGGAGTAAGATCCGTCGAGGAGACACCGGAAAGTCGACGCATCAAAGAGCTCGAGCGTGAGCTTCAGCAAGCAAAGGACCGGGAGCGTCAGTACGAGACCGAACGCCAGGAGCTTCAGTCTCCCAAACCCACCGACGAGCCCCTGTCTCGCAGCCGTCCACGTCCCGTGCCTCCTAAGCCAAGCTACAGTCTCTCGTCGCTTGAGCAAGAACGGCTACTACTCCGCAGCGAGTGGCAGAACAACCAGGAAATGCCAGCCACCTCAGAGGAACCCGACGCCGTCGAGGAACAAGCGCCGCCCCCAGCTCCTCGCCCTCTCCCAGAGCCCAAGCCATCATCCCTCTCTGCACAGCCAACACTCCCACCCAGAGAACTCCCTCAACCCCCTCGTCCCCTCCCAGACCCAGTCGCCTACAACGCCAGCCGCAACCGCCAAAGCCGCGTGGACAACTTCCTCTCCTCAAACCCAGCACCAGCCCCCGCAGCCCCAGCCGCCCACAGACCCCAAGACTACACGTCAACCGCCGAAGTCGACGAAGAGAACAGCCGGCGCGTAGCCTCACAGCAGAAGACAAAGGCCGGCGGATGGGCATCGAAATCTCTCCTCGAGCGTGAGATGGAGCGCGAACGTGCCCGCCAGCAAGAATGGGAAGAAAACCAGAAACAGACTGCCGCCGCTGCCGAGCGTGGTGTTAACGACCCCACTCATGGCTCGGGGCCCGGTCAGTCGTGGGACGTTCATCAGTATGGTTACATGGGTGGTGATAACCAGAACCGTGGCGGTGTTGGGCTGGGTGTTGGTGGTGCTAGGCGTCAGATTATTGGGCCCCGGCCGCCTCCATAAGTTGCTGCATGGTCTTCTGTCGATGGTTTATCGAAGCTGGTGCCTATTCAACCTAGGATTCTTTCCACTTTTTACCCTCTCTACTTGCTTCTTCATCTTATTGCTTTTTCTTCCTTTTCTTTGAATGCTGCTCTATCATGTATCACCACTGAAGCAGAACTATCCCTTTTGTTTTGCATGCCATTTGTGGTATTATTTCATTATTTGTGTTCTATGATTCCCGTTCGAAGCCTTTTTTTTTTTTTTTTTTTCTTTGCTCATGATAATGCTGTTTTTGTGTGATGCGACTGTAGATAGCAAGAGGTGTATCGAAAATCCATGATAATCTACAAAAAGAAAGAAAAAAGACATCCATAGATTAGATCACCTCTGTCTTTGCTCAGTTTTCGGACTGCAACCTTGGTCCGAACAACCTTAGGGCTAGATGCGAAACACAGAGCCGCATCTAAACAAACTGCCTAATGCAACCTTGAAACATATTCATCATAGCATTCATAAACATCGTAAACACACACAGGTAACCCTAAACGTCGAGACTAACTAGCAATCGGCAAAAGATGCTCAACCATAAACAACAACCTAAACCCGCTCTCGCGCAAATAACAACACTCAACAGAAACCCTCTCCCCCTTAGCCAAACACCTCTTCCTCTCCTCCTCGGCCCTCTCACCACGCTTAAGAACTCCGGCCTTAACAACCTCCCGAAGCCGTGGCGTAACAAAGAGCATCCCACTCTTATGCAGCAACGCCATCAGCGCCTCTAGCAGAATCGAGACCTTGGCATTATTCTCAATGCTGGGATTCGCCGCTGCGTAGGGTAAGAAACACTTTTCCAGCTTTTCCTGGTGGAGACAATCATCGTCAGACCTAGGCGCTGAACTCTCGCGCATGACGAAGAGGAGGAGCTCGCAGAGGGTTGTTTGCGCGGCTGGGATCATGTGTGGGAGGATTGAGGGGCTGATGAAGTGTTGGAAGATTGGGAGGGGAAGGCCGCGGATGTTTTCGACGAACATATGGTAGAGGTCGTCTAGGGGGATGAAATCTTCGGGGAGGCGCGTGGAGACGCTGGAGAGGATGCTTAGGAGTTGTTGGCGGAGAGAGAGGGAGTCGTAGCCGCCCAGGGAGGAGAGGTCGCTGCCGGGCTCTTGGACGTGGGTGATTTTTTGTATTTGGCTGATGGGGCTGGCGGCTGTAGATTGGTCTAGGTCGGTTTTTGTTCCTCGTCTTGTGCGTTTGGCGCGTCTAGACCTGGTTTCTTTGGCTTTTGCTTTGGATGGAGGTGAGACTGTGTCGGGCGCGTCGTTGGATTCTTCTCCTGACTCGTCCAGGTAGTCGCCGTATTCATTCTTGTCGATGTTGACTTCGACTTCCCTCTTCTTGGTATTCTGTGTTGTTTTCGAGGTCTTGGTGATTTCCTTTTTTCTGTATACCTCCTTGAACTCTTCTCGCGTTCCATCAGCAAAAATAGCACGCAGAATCCGACGGTTTCGTCCGGACGTGGTATTCGAGCTTATATATTGAAAGATCGAGGTCGTCCTCTGCCGCCCGTTTGCCCCGGCGTGTCCCTTTCGTGACTGGTTCGGCGTCCTGTGAGGGTTCTCTCTCATCTGGGTCGGCCTCTAACCATTTCCTTTCGCGCTCTTTCCAGTCATCTTCGAGAACGTTGCACATGAACTGCAGCCAGATCTGCCAGCGCTCCCACCTCTCCGGGTGAAGCACCGAACAACGGAATGCCCACCCGACGACATGCCAGAAGTCCTCTGCACGTTGCCATACCGAGTCTGCATCACTGATCACCGTCTTAATGGGTTTTGTGTCGCCGTTTTTAAGCTCACTAGTCTCTGGGCTATCCTGACGCCGTAAGCCATGGCGCGAGGATTCGAAATGCGTGAAGGCAAAGGCAACATTGAACTTTGCATCAATAGGACCGACAAGTGAGTTCGTAAGTCGAAGGAGGCGGAGGGATGCATTGGCGGCTTCTTTCTCTTCCGTCGATTTGGCGCGTGTTGTCGTGGACGGGTGAACGAGGATGGTGGCCGCGACGGCCAGATGCTGTGGCTGAGGAATCACTGCTTGGGCTGAGGAGACTGTGCCGGATGCAAGGGTGTTGTAGAGGAGACTAAGTGCTTGAGTGTCTAGTTCGGAGCAATTGGAATGTTAGTCGCGTCTCTTTGAAACTTTGAGACGCGTCTCGGAGGTTTGGGGACGTACGGAGGTTTTCTTCGAAGAAGATACCGACATGCTGGACTAATTCAAATGCCAGCGGTACCGGTGACCGGTAGGGAACCTCGTCCGTCGCCATGTGGAATGTTTGCGAGAAGGAAAGTTTGAGGTCGACGCGCTTATCGATAAGCGGGGAGATGCGATAGGATAGAGTATGTCAGAATAGACTGTAGTCCTAACAAAGAGAGACCAGACTTGATGTCAAAATGAAAGAAGTACTCAGCACGATAAGTTTGAATTAGATCTTGACATTGGAAGTCTACAAAGAATACGGCAATAAAGCGGAGAAAGCACGATCTATAGCCCGTTTATTACTGCACTATAGATCTACCAGGGAGAAATGTAAGCGAATAGGCTTTAGTCAAGAAGGACTATATAAATCAAATAAATGCGTTAGGTTCTTTTTTGTCCTTCTGCGCTTTCTATCCGCAGGCCGAGTGATGCGGGTACAGGTGTGGCAGCGAGGTTCAAAATGTTGGAATATCACATTCATATACCAACTGCTATTAAATAAATGACATACGACCGAACAACAAGGCAAGACTAGACTTTCCTCAACTTCACATGCAAGCCCCGCTTGGACCCAGCCAAGAGATTAACTTGCAGCCCTACCTGTGGAGATATTATGCACTCACTGTGTTCAGGTTTATTAGGCTCTTGAGTCCTTTAGAAAATGTATAAATGCAAGGTTTTGGAAGGAACTCTAGACATAGGACCGAAGGGATGGGAATTTGGACTGGCATTTACTTCTGCGTCTTCATATTTGCCAAAGAAAGGAGAAACAGGACGCGATAGCCAATAACGGGTCAAAACTCCGTCAATCAAGTTCGCAATGCAAAGGCCCTGGAAGGGAGGCGAGAGAGGTTGAGAAATCAAGGGGGCCGAGAAGACGCCAACATGGATAGCAATTGGATAGAAAAGGAAAGATTTGGAGGCACTATGACTCCTCGGGTATCTCGGAGAATAGACCTATCCGCAACCGATGCCACTGTAGACAAAACGTTAGCAATCCATCCAATAAATCCCGTGATCATTGCAAGACGTACAAATGGCAGCTTAGGAATAACCACTCCCAATGTGGCGAGGAAGTTGATGGTAAAGTAGGTCATGTCGTAGTGGGTGTAGTGAGTGCTAAGGAGGAAGAGCACAACCGGGACGCTGAGCAGGAACTTCTTGGCGGGCGTATATTGGTCACCGTTGTCGATCTGCTCCCACATATTCAGATTGTCGTAGGCACCGGCGTTGAATTCGAATGGGATGCCCCGCACCCAGTGAAACATGAGGAAGGATCCGAACATGTAGCTGATGTTGGTGAGGGTCCACGAGGTCTCCTGCGAGACGCCCGGGATGATGTCGTAGAAGATCTTGAGGGCAGCGATACAGACGAAATGAATGGTCCAGGCACCTAGAATATGAATCGAGTCAGCCCCCGATCTGCTGCGTGGTCTCAGCTTGCCACTTACCCTTGGCGTTCACCCAGTCTGCGTTGAGGTTTGGCAAAGCTGCCTGGTCACTTGTGCGCTCGATTGACTCAGCAGGTTCCTGGTAGATCAGACTGCTGGACCGCCTCCGTCGGCCTTGTTTTTGGTTCATGCTTGGAGATAGCCGCTGCGGCGCCGTGTCAACATCCGGAGGGAAAGAGATGCCACGGGGGGCCAGCAGGGAAGAAACTTTTGAATTGGACGCCAGCTTGTCGGTTGCTCAAAAAGAAATGAAGATGGAAGAGAAGGAGAGAGGAAAAGGAGCGTGGGGATGAGGTGGCACGGCCCAGACTGGAGTTTGCCGGTCGGATCGGCTTGGGTCACGGGGTGCGGAAGAGCTCTCTGATTCACGACTTTATTCTTCCGCTAAAATTAGATATTTATACTCGGAGATGACTATATTTCTGGCTATTCTGGAATCTTTTGGTTTTCGCTGCACTTATGCATGTGCGGAATCTAATCCCAAGGTACCAATAGGGCCCCGAAGGGGCAATTTGCAGATATTCTTGTCTTGTTCGTGTTTCATGTTGAACCAGAAGATTCTCATCATTACTATAATTGAAAGCATTTTGAATATGCCGGTCCCTTCTTCTGGGCTTTTTTTGACACCGGATTTATTCGCGGTGAATGGAAATATTTCCGACGCTACTATAGCAATAGCCGCCACAGACTTGGCTACTCTATAGACAACGCTATCTCCGAACAGTTGCCCCTTTATTTATATAATTGGCTTTTTCCTCCAAAATATACTATATGCAACTGAAATTTGCGATAGAGTGAGTAACATATTTCTATATTAACGTACAGTGGTTTCATACTCACGAAATCCCTGAAGCCCATGGTTTGATGATTCAATGTTAAAAGCATGTCTGGAGCTACCAGTGGACTTTTAGGATCCATAGCACCGTTCAGCCTTATGTCAGTAAATATTCTGACTGAGTTTATCTTTAATTATAAATATGAACTTGCGTTTCGTACACTTGGGGATCACCACGGAGTTATATGCAGAGATTGAAGTAGACAGTAGCACAGCATCGAAATCTAGTATATTCACCTCCAGTGATCACAATTGTATAGCTCTTTTCGAGGCTCAAAGCCTCCATTAGCAGCATTTGTATAGACTTCTTCGGACTCTACATCTACAACATTGTGTATATCGATCCTCCATTCAGCCTTGTTCCCACACATTTTGAGCAGGATATAGTTCTTGGTTCTGTTACATGAAGTTTTGAGAACAATACGAACTACATTTCAATATAGACTTATAAAGCAAGGCCTAGACACTAACTTACCAATATGGTCATTATAAATGGCCGATCTATACTCCATCCTTGGCGGCCCGATTGCGCAAATGGTCAATATCGGCCACCGTGAAATTAATTTGATCTGAATTCTACTGAAGATCTCTCTATTCCAACCGATCAAATCGTCCGCGCCATTACAAATAGAAAACAATGGCAAACTCCTCTGACGAAGAAGCCGATTCACGGACGGCATCGGTGGGCGCACAGCGTGCGAAGAACCCTCGTTCCACGCGCTCCGCCTCACGCGATAGCACGTGGCCAGCAAAGCGACAGCGGCAGAATAAAAGTCAAGATGCGCCTGATCATGCGGATTTCGTCCCCCGGGGCGGTGCGTTTACTGCCACCTCCCTGCAGGTCGGCCCCGATAGCACATCCAGCTCTGGTTCCTCCGACTCAGACTCCGACTCGGACTCCGACACGAACGACACCACGAACCCACACGCTGGAAGCACTGCACCTGCCATCAGCTGGAACCAAGGAAGGAAGAAGGCGGTGCGCACAACTCTGGGAGGGAAGCGATCCGCACCGATGGAGGGGAACACTGAGCAGTCTGAGCAGTCTGAGCAGTTTGATGCTGTGAATGACAAGTACTGGCGCAGTCGCAGTGACTCTGCCTCGTCAGCTAACAGTGATGCTCGCGCACGGAAAAAATCTCGAACCCAAGAAGATCTGGAAGAGGGTGAGATTGATTCCAAGAGTGAATCCGACGATTCGGATTCGCTTGACTCGGAAGCCGATGATTCTATCCTATTGAATATCGGTTCCAAGGAGAATGGAATGGAAGACGGCGAAGACTACGATCCAGAGCGTCTGATGCCTGAGAATGGGATACAAAATGGAACAACCGCCGTATCAACTTCGAACGGGGTCGAAACGGAATCTGGCTCTCAGTCAAAAGAAGAGGCTTTCCGCCTCTTCGCACTCAAGTACCCAACTGCGCCGACGTCTCTGGTGGACTTGAACAAGAAAGATCTCGAAACCCAGTCCCGATACGTGTACTACGACCGCAACATCCATGACCTTGACCTGAAGCTTCCCATTTCTTGTATTGAGTGTCAAACCGAAGGCCACATGGCCGACATTTGCCCAACAAAAGAGGTATGCTCCTTGAGGTTTGCATCTAGAGACATTACTTTTTATACTGACTCTATATTTTAGTGCTCACACTGCGGTGCTTGGAACAAGCACGCAAGCGTTGTTTGTCCCACCTGGCGAAGATGCCAAAAATGTCGCGAAAGAGGCCACGGCGAGCCACAGTGCACGTCCAAGCTACGATGCTCCGCCTCCGAAGTGCCCTGCGACATGTGCGGCCACGAACACCTCGAATCAGAATGCGACTTCCTCTGGAAATTCCCATCCCGAGATCTGCATTCCGACCAAATCTCCGTTTCCATCTCCTGCGCCAACTGCGCCAGCGCAAAGCACCTAGTAGGAGATTGTGCAGACCCATATCTAAAACTCAGCACGTCATCCTTCACTTTGAAAGGTCTGGACCCAGAAATGATCACGAACCTCAACACAGCCGATGGACCCCGACGGACCGGCCGCCCAGGACCAGCACCACGCTCACACGGAAACGCCAGCAGACCCGGTTCCCGCGGCGCGGAATGGTCCCGCTCTTCCTCCCCAGATGAAAGTGATATGATGTCCCGCGTTTCAAGAGGGCGTGGCCGTCCTGCCCCCGTCCACCGCGGTAACAACCGTGGCAATATCAAGTTCGCCAGTAATGTCGGCACTGGTCGTGGTGCGTCTCGGGGACCCCCTCCGGCTCCCCGTGGTCGTCCTCCATTTCCTGGTAATGAGCGCCGGCGTCGCTCGCCTTCGCCTCGTGCGAGGAATCCGCCTCCACCGCGTGGTGGTGGCCGCGGCCGTGGGCCTTCGAGGGGCTCTGGGCGTTCTCGTGGGCCACGGGGTGGTGGTAGAGGCAGAGGGCGGTAATGGATGGTTGATTTGAATCAGGGGAGGTGAAATTTGTGGACACATCCGCGCATGGAAATACCAATTGTTCAACTTAGCCGTCAGTTTTCCGCTGAGCAGGCATTTACGATGAGAAGAAATCTGATATCCTCAACCCTGTTTCAATCTATCGAGAGATCTCGTATGGCACACCATGCATTATCTGGGAGACCTATGCAACTATCACTCAATTCCACTAAATGGAACAGCACATACAGCCAGCACATACAGCACCACTACTGGACATGTTCATCATTCTCCCGGGTCCCAAGAAACCCCTGCTCAAGAATATCCACCAAATCATCCAGCCGCGAAATACAAAGATCAGTATGGGCATGCTCCTTCAAATGCACATTACGCTCATTGAGAAGCAAGACCGTCGCCGCACCAGCCATATGTCCAGATGTCATATCATCAATGCTATCACCAACCTAACAAAATCCCGACAATCAGCATCTCTACGCACAAATCACAAGATCACGAGAACAAGCAGCTAAACTCACCATAATCATACTCTCAGCCCGATTACCCAAGCCCCATTCACTTGCGATATGCAAGATACCAGCTGGATCAGGTTTCGGGAGGAGATTGGGTGTGTCCCGCGTGATAATGGGTAAGAAGACGTGTGTTGGGAGATGGTTGTCGACTAGGTACTTGACGGGTGCTCTGGTGGAAGTGTTAGTATCTGATCTAGAGGCTATAGTGGTCGCATGAATAGAAACCATGGAGTTGACTTGATTGCCACATACTCGAAATTCCGCGTACAAAGCGCCCTCCGTAACCCTCGAGATTCGAGGTAGTCCATTAGCCGGAGTAGACCGGGCTGCGGTTGTTGGTCTATCATTGCTCGCCGTTCTACGGCTTGGACCTTTGATACTGCTGCTGCGCGGTCTTCTGGTGTTGGGAGTTGTCGGATGTGGTGGAGGATGTCGATTGAGCGGTCGATTCCTAGAGCCTCTCTGTGGCGATGTGTTAGTTTGGATTCGGATTATGGATTATGGTTGGTGGTAGGGTTCTGATTTATGTCTGATATAGTCCTGGGCATGTCGAGGTGGAAGGCTTACCTCATTTCATTGAACATGTGGTGCTGTGGTAGACTTTCGCGAAGTTAGCGAGGTCTAGTCAATATCGAATGGAGTATGCATTGAAGGATGATGTTCATGTCTTCAAGGCATGAATAGCAGTCAAGGGTTCCAATATTGTTTGTGAATGTCAAGGTGGAAAAGACAGCGAGGAAACATCTCGAAGAGTGCCTTGTATAGACCCGAACACTAGCAAAAAGAGTATACAGGCTACTGGATAGCAACATAGGCATCCTAAATGACAGATGTCCCAGAGGAAAGACGCGGACTGAGGTACTGCCGAGTATAAAGTAGGTGCAACCAATAACCAGTCTCAAAACAAGATATGAGCTGCATGGCAGTATACTTCCTGATTAGGAAAAGCCCTCGTACATCATATCACGTGTTGATATCAAGTTGGTGCCTGAATATTCAGTCCAAAACTGCCATTGCAGCATCAAGCCGGCAGGGTACACAAAGCCACACAACGAAAATATCGAACGCGATGAAAGAGTAAGAATGGGAAAGTAGTGCAAGACATCTCATGGCAGAACATTTGATATGGCCACTTACCACAGAGTTCCATCCACATCAAACACAATTCCCTTCAAGAGCGGGGCATTGGATGTCCGGGCTGGATCCAGAGGCGCAAACCTGCGCGGGCGAAGATGCATACATTCCACGGCAGACATGATGGACCGAGGAGAGCGAGGCAAAAACATGGAAGAGAGGATGAAGTTGAAGTTGACGTGGAGATGGAGATCGAGTTCCAGGGTGGGCCGGGCCGTGGGCCGGGGAAACACACCTAAAAATCTACAACTTGGCCGTATGTAACTTTTTTGAATAGCCTCAGAAGCAAACATCAACCATTAATGATAAGCCTTGAAGTCTTATTTAAAACCATAGGAGTTCAATTTGCTACCCTCTCTCAAAGTACGCTGCTACAACAAGGGTCATAAATGCGTACACAGTACCACTCAGTAAGCATATGGATAGTCCCTACTCGAACCCAGTCTCGAAGCAGTATACCGGTTTATGCATTGTCTTCATTCTACGTTGGCTTTTCTCTTTTTCTGTCCACTTTCGAGGCTCTCAAGTTATAGTGTTTTCAAAATGGTGGTGAAAATCAAGTAGATTGCATCAAAGAGGGGGGCGGAAGTGTGAAAGGACTTATGGCCTATGACTGTATTATGGTGACTACTAATAAATCATAATTATGATAGTCAATGGTATCAAGAATAAAATCTCATGAATGACAGGCTTGGTAGTAATATATAACAGAATCCAGTGTAGTAGACCCCATGACAAAGCGACTCAAGTAGAAACACAAAACCAAAGAAACGAGGCTTCTCACAAAGCATGAATCATCTCATCTTCAAAACCAAGACAGGATATACTATTCTCGGAATTTTCCAAGCAAGCAACCCAGGAACATGCAATCCCCCCATCCAAAGCCCAAGGCTTAACACCAAATCCCTAATAATCAGAAAAAGGCCGAACAGAAGTAGTCCCACGGCCGCGAACAGCATAAGCAGTAGCAAGAGAACTGTACTCCAAATGATCACTGACAGGAAACTTCCCAGGATAACTCTCAATAGAGTGATACTTGGGCGAGCGGTTCATCTGTACCGTCTCCAAATCCTCATCATTAACCTGACCAAACGGAACAGGAAGGAGACCAGAACCAGGCTGCAGAGCCCTTCCCTTTCCCTTCCACCGCCCACTGAAGCCCATGCCTCCCGCCGGACCAGGGTCGCTGAAATGATCAGCGATGCGAGCAGGCACAGATGCAGATACAGGGAAAGGCACATCCTCATTCAGGCCCATGAATGTATTCAAAGCTTGCACAGGCTGGGCCGTATCTTCTCGGAGCATCTGCTCTTCGACGCCAGAGGGCGGGCCATCCAGATTCCCGTTCAGCGCGACACCAGATATCGGCTGTGATCCCGCAGTTGGGAATGGGTGGCGGAAGATGCGTTCAATGGCAGAGCTGGTGATTGAGGAGATGCTGCCACCGGTGCTAGAGCCGATTTTGTGTACGGTGTCGTAGACTGAGGAGCAAGGTCGTGGATGGGTCTGGGGAGGTAGAGGTGGATGATTGGGCCCGTGGATAGAGAACCTGTAATTATTATGCGGCATAGCTTGTAGCCAGGAAGGAGGAAGGCTTGTTGAATTGCGGCCGTCTGTTTCGTCCAGCAACCCGTTTCTTTGGGAGAAGCGCGACTGTTGCCCTGTTGCTGTGGCAGAGCTGTAGGTTGACAGTGGAATGGCGCCGATGATGGAATTGATTATTGCTGCTTCGACACCGTCGATGTGCTGCCTAAAGGGAGGGAATTCACGACGTGAGTTTGAGAGTGGTCGCGCGATGTGGGAGATGAAGTAGAGCAGTTGAAGGTATACTAGGGCGACGATGAGGTAGAGGGCTTTGGGGAGGGGTATTGGGAAGGATCCCGTTGAGATGGGTTTGTGGTCCATGATGTGATGAATGAGAGGTTGTGAGCATGTCCATAGTGAGAGAAGAACAGAGGAAAAGGGTGTTGGTGGAAGGACCATTGATGGCTCTTTCCTACAGATATAATTTAGATACAAGGCGCTTAGGCTGGCGCAATTGCGCTGTACTTCCTTCCCCCTTTGTGGGAATACAGATAATCATATGAATGAGCAACTAACTAGGAAGATATGAATAGGACTTGTTTAGTTTCATATAGATCTAGGATCTTAGAAATAAAAATAGAAATAAAAAAATAAAATACAAAATACAAAAAGAGAGAGGTCGTGCCCGGGATCGAACCGGGATTGCCAGAATCAGAATCTGGAGTGATGAA
>ERZ1673737.2915-NODE-2915-length-13689-cov-4.878906_pt1 | contig 13689 bp, 11 predicted proteins | sample MGYA00580211_ERZ1673737 | MGnify/ENA primary metagenome ERZ1673737 (study PRJEB41218, sample SAMN15661789) | gut metagenome | host: Homo sapiens | place: Canada: London | collected 2015-08-20/2019-03-30 | study: EMG produced TPA metagenomics assembly of... | reverse complement strand
AAATGTCTAAAACGGAAAAGATTTTTTATATTACAATGAAGGTCACCTATGATGGTCCCACGAATGAGGACCACGAGGCTATCAATGATGACACAAAGCCGATCATCATACACGATTACCCTTTTACTTATGATCAATTTCGACTGCAACGCCGCTGCCTCGATTACGATCCGTCGAAAGATTCAAACGGGGATTCTACACAGTGGAAGACTTATCTTGACGATGAAGACAATCCGGGTTGGAGGATTGTAGATGAACCCGACGTTGAGGTCAACGTCACGGATCCCGAGTTTTTCCGCAGCCTCAAACCAGGGGAATCTTAGGTCAGAAAAAATTGCCTTGGATTTTTCGACTTGCATCCCGATACAGTGGTCGGCGACACATATCGATACCAGTACTGTGGTGGCCGTGTTGACTGGTGGACTTGGGGTGATTGCGAAGAGCATGCGAAGACGGTAGTGAAATTACCATGTTGGCTGCATGGTCGTGTCGTCGACCCCGCTGATAATGATGGAAGGCCGGTCATAATGGTCCCGTCATCTAATTTTGTTGAGTTTACTGTTGTTGAATGATACGAATGGGTTCTCTTTGGTTCAAGTTTTGACCTCAATTTTAGGTGTTGGAATGTAAATGCATTCAAAATATACGTTATTCTATTTATAGAATATTTAAGTATAGGTATTCGGCGTCCATCATTTTTATAGGCCCTTATATTCTATATGTAATGAGCGTCTCGCCGTGTAATGCAACCTACGCACAAAAATTTGATATGTACGCTAATTAGTGTCAAACGTGCATTTTGGCCCACGCTACCTTTTATTGTACGTCGACACATACAATACCAAACTTGGCATCTCGATGAGAATGGTCTAAGCTATGATAAAATCTAAGGGCTCGGGCCTCCGCAAATTAGCTATACAAAGAGCTCGGAATCTTCTTAGAATAGAAAATGCTTAAGTAAATATTGGTGGATGGTAGTCGCCCCGAATCCACCAGTTCACGTCGAATGACTTAAATATCTAAATGTTGTAATGATGTAGATAGAAAGGAAGGTATTCGGTAGAATTTACGCCTTGTCCTAAGAAGGATGAAGTCCTAGTGAAACCTAGTAATTAGCAAGGTTCGAAAATGGCGAGTGAAGCCACTCCTAAAGCAAGGAAATTGGTAGAAAAATTGGGACTTAGGTAAGCAGTAGGGGGTAGTTAGAGACGGTTTTAGGATTAAATTCTAGTCTTACTATTCGGGAACTTATAGTCTCTTTCGTAGGCCGCGGGGCGGATTACGCCTTCTCTATAGCGTAGGAGAATCTAGGCTCTACAACCTATACTAGACCAGGAAACTACTATAACAATTTCCGATGTTTTATATGATACATACTCACGGTAGTTGTAGACCGTATCTCTATAACTGTATAATTATGAGATCGTCCGGCTCTACCGTAGCGCGGTATTGGCCTTAGGACTCAATATCGATCGAAGCTAAGAGAGTGTGCGGTAATTTCGCTATTAGCTCGCACCATAGAAATATGCTTCCGAGATTTAACGGTTAGGCGCAAAAAGTCCGAGAGGCCGACAATAACGATATATAGGTGGCGAGGTATTTGCGAAGCAATCGATAATATATTTCGTCACTAAGGGGCGAAGAATGTAACCTTAGTAGGGCAGGGTGGAATAGAGCCGGAGTATATAGAGTGAAGGATAGTAATCGGCCACTTTGTAACGGCGAAGGTTAGCGGAGTGTAATAAACACGTATTAGAATAGCCACAATAGCCTAAGAGCGATCTAAACAGCTTAGATTGCTTCGTAGTAGGGAGCCGACATAACTTTACAGTAGGGTGTTTACCTCTAGGCAACTAGATAGCATTGTAGCTAATGCTAGCTAGAACAACCTTAGCGTCGGATCGAGCGACATCTCCGACGAAATAAGAGCGGGCCGAATATATTTAGCGTCTCTGGATGCTCTGATCTTCGTACAATACAGTACAGCACAGTCTTTCTGGCCTCTAGCACTTGCACTCTTGTCTCCCCTCCTTCCGTCCTTGTGATGTTACACGTTCCCTGATGACTGCATGAGGCCCTGCTTGCTTGTTCCTGCAAATACCGCGAAAAGCATGGCAGCCTCCACGGACCCTCTCTGTTCCCAAAAATGAGACTGTCTCGTTTCCTGCATAGCCAGCTGATAGCAATTTTCCAGCAGTTCCCTTTCGGTGTGGCGACCGTCGGTCTTAATGCGCATCGCAATCGCCATTGACATATAGACATGGAACTTCGCCATGCCTACCGAGTAGAGTCCGGCCTGGCCGTGGCAGAATTCGAGCTCGGGAGCGTCGATGAGATCCAGGAAATGCTGGAACAGGGAGTGATCGGCGTGGTAGCCGAACGACCCTGCTCTTTCGCAGAAGATGTCCAAGAGCGTGTCCATCTCAAACCTGGTTGGCAGCGTTAGAGATCTCGCCGGATTGAAGGCGCTGTCGGTCGATCGGGATGCTTCAGCGTCGTGGCCGAATGACTCTGACACCATGGTGGGGAAATCTTCATCTGCTAAACTCAAAAACTGAAGACTGGAGAAGTTTGCATCTGGATCCAAACCAAGCGAAGAGATGGAGGAGCGCCGGGAGATGGACGATGTCTCTACGCCTGCTGGAGTGAGGTACGAGACGGTATCACAGGCCGGCGATGGGCATGCAGATATGGGAGGCGACAGCGTGAAGGGAATATTCGGGGGCATCAGCCATTCATCCCAGCCCGGCGTCATGGGACTGGATGCTCCCGACACTGCCGACAGCATCGACGGTGTTGAACACAGCAACGCTGGGGATGAAGCGCCGCTATGACTAACAATCGCTATCTGTGGGATATCGAGTGCCGACGCGCTGTCGTTTGGAAAGAGGTTCCCGACCTGCTCCTGATTGTCGAAGGAGGCGGATCGCCCATGTGGCTTGAAATTGGTATCCAGCCGGAAGGACGGAGGCATTATCCTGCTGTCCGGCTGATCGCTGCCCATCTGCGCAATCTGCGCCTCTAACTGGCGCACCCGATTCTCTAAGGCGGCGTGGGTCTCCCTGCGCATCGAACCATAAATCATGAGCACCCGCGGACGCCAGTTGGATATCAGTGCGGTCTACTTACGAGCTGGTTCTGTCCCTATAATTGGGAGGTCGCACACAGGTGACCGAGAAACGATGGCAGGTGGCACACGGTATCTCTCCATCGCAACGGATCTTTCGCCGTCGACACCTCTCGCACGCACTGGTCACAGATTTCACTCGGGGAGTCCAGGGACTTGGGTATGGGGACAGCGTCTCGCCGAAGGTTCTGCGCCGTTCAATGCGTTGAGGAACCGGCGACGGCGGGACTGCATCCATGACGGCGAATAGTGGAAATCGTGCATAGATGTCGCAACCCAGTCTCTTCCCAGACACGGCGCGGGTGTCATCAGTTCATTTACTGATGGAAGTTAGTCAGTCCCAATCGATATTGACCACTCCGCCAAAACCCCACGATTTTGACGGTATTATAACTAAGTATATATAAGTGGATCGTGATTCATCCTTTCTGCGGTTTCTTCCCCGCAAATCGCACACTCACAATGGATTTGGAGTATTAGCGGTCGTCGAGAAAAAGCCATCGAAAAGAATCAATGGCCAGAAACAGTCTGAGGTGCACTGCCACCGCCTCAGATTCTTATTTTGCGTTTTTGCCTCTCCATTGTATTTCACGTCCCGCTGTTGCCAAGCGTCCGTGCGCTCCACATGAATATGAACTTGACAACGTTGAAGGGATCCAGGCGTCGCTTGGACGGTAAATCTCCGGCAGATATCAAGTAAACTTCACTTCCCCGAATCATACCGAACATACTAACCTGTGACCTTTGACAATGATTCCCGAGATATACTCCGCCCAACTGTGGCATGTAGGTAAGATAATGTCGCACAAATATGGGGCATAATACCGCTAGACCAAAAATGCACTATAGGCGACATTTTTAGTCTATACGGTCATGTCTCTGTTCCGACAGTTAGTGCTGAGTGTGGACTCAGGATGAAGGCATCATACTTTCTCCGCAGTCCACTACCTGCATCATCTACGAGGCAGGCATAGTCGCCAGAGGTTATCTGTCTCACATCATGGTCTTAGAATAGTTGTACAGAATAAGTATCATCGAATATATAGCTTAAGTTATAGACAGGCCCACATGGCTAGTGTGTGACACTGCAAAGAGGATCACTATCAGTGTGAGAAGAAAGACCGAACCATACATTTGAGTCCTCGCCAGGTATCCTCCATGGGGGTAGATTGACCAACATCAGAGCTGCCCTTGCAACTGGAGGCGACATCAGTGATGTCCCTCCATCATCGTCTCCGGTCAGATCTTCTCCACATGCGACGCGGTCACAATGACCTTGGTCTTCTCATCACTGGGCACGCTGCCTAGCTCATGGTCGACCAGCGTGGGTGCCCCGAACAGCGCTTCCATCTCTTCCAGCGTCTTGCCCTTTGTTTCAGGGACAAAAAACCAGGACCAAAAGCCCAGACAGATCATCAAAGCCGCAAAAAAGAAGTAGGTGCCATAGCCAAGCGAGGTGATCATGTAGGGGGTGGTCCGGCTGACGATGAACGACCACAGCCATTGGTCAGCCGTAGTGATGGCCACACAGAGCATGCGAATGTCAATGGGGAATATCTCGGAGCACACGACCCAAGTGATGCCCTGGGAGCAGGATGGTCAGCATTTGTGCCTTGAATGATGACACCTCGAGATATTGGACTCACCTGCCATGTGGCGCAGTAGATCAGTCCATACAAATATACACACACCATGGCGAGATAGCTCCAGCCGTTGCGGGACGTGTCGCCTCTCGCCGCTGCACCCTCCGGGTCAGCCTTGAATACGTAGCCGCCGATATACCACATGGGCAGGCTGCCGATAAAGGCTCCCCAGATGAGTCCGCTGCGTCGACCAACCTTCTCCACTAGCCAGATGCTGAAGATCACCATACCCAAGGCCTTGGCGATCCCGTAGAATCCAGTCGCAAAGAGCTTGGTGTCAGTGCCGGTAATGCCCAGGGTCTCAAAGATGCGTGGAGAATAACTATCCTTGTTAGTAGATATGGATAGGGGAGAAGGCTATGGGCCGCAACACTTACTAGGTAATGATATTGACCCCCGTCAGATTCTGGAAGGCCATGAGCAGCAGACCGATGCCAATGCGGTTGCGGGTGCCCTTCCGCCACAGACGCTGCACATAGTAGTGCACAGAATGCTTTGTGCCGGGCAGCGGAAGTCCAATCAGGATCTGCTCGCGGATCTGCTGCAGTTCGCCCTGGATGAATGGGTGATTCACCGGGAGCTTGCGAATCCAGGTCAAGCTCTTTTCAGCATCCTCCCAGCGATCCTGTTTCGCATACCAACGCGGTGTCTCGGGGCACCAGAAGATGCCCGCCAACAGCAGAAAGCCGGGCAGCAGCTGGATACCCAGCGGCACCTGCCATTGCGCCATTCGTCCTGAGGAGATGGTGCGGTTGACGATGTAGTTGACCCAAAAGCCGCACATGCCTCCCCCTTGGGAGGCGATCTCGAAGATACCCACCAGACGACCGCGGATGGACGCTGGCGACTACAAACGGACGGTAAAGGTTACTAACGGTTCCAAGCTTCACAAGGTTTACAAAGAGTTACTTACTGTTTCAGCGATGTACACAGGCACCAGTAAGGAGACAGAGCCGATGCCGAAGCCGGCAATGGCACGCCCGGCATAGATCAAGCTCACATGACCTGACGAGGCCGTCTAGACAGATGGTCAGTGTCGGTTTCCCCGCTGGTGGTTTACCCAAACAGCTTACCATCAGACTGCCGCCCACAAGGAAGATGGAGGTCGCAATAGTAATGGCTATCTTGCGGCCAAAACGTTCGGCCAGCGGGAAGGTCAGGAGAGACCCGAAGAAGCAGCCGGCCTGGAAGGTAGAGACAATGTTGCCCTGCAGGGTATCTCTGGCCGTCACAGTGACACGCGATATGCCAAAGTCATTGCGAAAGGAGTCCAAAGCCATGGTGCCACCGATAACACTGGTGTCATAGCCCACTACGTTTTTTGGTTTCGGCTGGTCAACAAGTGCTCTCTGTGGCCTAAAGAAAAGTCCATTACTTACTGGCAATGGCCCCCATACTGACGATGATGGCAATGAGATGCACCCGCCAGTTGCGCACCTCTGGCGGGTCATTGCTGTTGTCGGCATGCAAATTGAAACCCATCGTTGGCTGTGAGATCGACGCTGTTGATCCTTGTGAATTGAACACAGGGCTGACTTTTGCTTGAGGAAGTAGACAGCCTTGTCAGGTAGGCTGTGTCTTCTTATAAGTGGAGACCAACAGTAAGCATCTGTTCGTAGAAAAGCGTCCCGTGTGTCCTGCATCTTCCAGTGTTCTCTCCCATGGTGTGCAAGAGCGGCCCTAGCAACATGAGCGCCAAACCACAAGAAAAGAGTGGGGTCTGGAGCCCCGTGAATGGTATTGGATGGTACCCCGCAAAGACAAAGCCTGGACAAGGAAACCCCCGCAAAACGAAATCCCGCACAAAACTGACTTGGAGACTGCAGCCGCGGGCTTGGGGGCTTGGCGTCCGCGTTTTAGCGCCTTGATGGCGGGCTTAGCCTCCGCTCTTGGCGCCGTATCTCTTGGCGGAGGGCGTCTGGAGATACTAACCGAGGAGGAGGTTTCTTCCCAACTACTTTTACACAGCCTTCTACGACATGAATAAGACTCCTGGATCACGTCCATATCCTTCGGAAGACCAGCAGCCTACCTGCATCTTCAAGTCCAACGTGACATCCGCCGTAACCTACAGAAGCGACCGGCTCTGATCACCATCGCCTCTCCTGAAGACCGTGGGATTCGCCTTCACCAAGCGTCTGTGCCTTCAACCATGGTGCAGATACCGGTAAGTAGACCATTGCCTTTTCCCTCTTCGTATGCTGACCCCTATTTCTCTAGGACAACAACAGTACCCTGAATGTGCCAGAGGTTGGTACTGCAGGAGGGAGTCTCACGAGAGATCAATCGTTCAGCAATCTCAGCAGCCTCCGTGCGGCCGGCATGCAATCAGAAAGAAGCCGGGATCGAGCCCTGAGCGGCAGCACCGGCTCGACCATCAGCCCACATCTGGAATTACCCAACTCTAAACTCCAGATCGAGACGTGCGCCACCTCCATCGTGTCCTCGATGAATGAGCAGGAAGACGCACTGCGGCCCGACCCCGGCTGTGAGCAAGACTTTGTGGTTGAGAATAGCCCGTTTGCATACTCCCCGGGTCAGCTCAACAAGCTTCTGAACCCCAAGTCCATCTCGGCCTTTGTGGCCCTGGGGGGAATCCGGGGACTAGCTAAGGGCCTTCGCACTGACCTCAAGGCCGGTGTCAGCTTCGACGAGACGACTCTGCCAGGCAGAGTCAGCTTTGAGGAGGCAATTGCATCTCACAAGGAGTCCACAGACATCAGGACGTCGATCCCAAACCCAGCTACGCCCCAGGCGGCATCTGGAGGAGCAACACACCCGGCCGGGTCCTCCGAAGCCTTCAGCGATCGCATTCGCATTTACAAGCGCAATATGCTGCCTGAGAAGAAGCCAACATCGCTCTGGAGACTCATGTGGATGGCGTACTGTGACAAGGTGCTGCTGCTCCTGACTGCGGCTGCCGCTATCTCCCTGGCACTCGGTCTCTATGAGACCTTCGGTGCTGACCACCCGCCTGGATCCCCCATGCCGGTCGACTGGGTAGAAGGCTGTGCGATCTGCATTGCCATTGTCATTGTAGTTATGGTGGGCTCATTGAATGACTACCAGAAGGAACGAGCCTTCGTCCGGCTGAATGCGAAGAAAGAGGACCGCGAGGTGACGGCTATTCGCTCTGGGAAACTGGTCAAGATCTCTGTCCACGACGTCCTAGTGGGCGATGTGCTGAACTTGGAGCCAGGAGATCTAGTCCCGGCTGATGGCATCTTTATTGATGGTCATAACGTGAAGTGTGATGAATCTTCCGCCACAGGAGAGTCCGATCAGCTTAAGAAGACTGGCGGAGATCGGATCTTGCGGCTGCTAGATCAAGGTCACACTCGGCAACAAGACTTAGATCCCTTCATTATCTCTGGCAGTAAAGTCCTAGAGGGTGTTGGTACCTATCTAGTAACCTCAGTCGGCGTTAACTCTAGCTATGGCAAGATCCTGATGGCTATGCGTCAAGATATGGAGGCAACCCCCCTCCAGAAGAAGCTGGATGGGCTGGCTGGGGCGATTGCTAAGCTAGGCAGCAGCGCAGCGTCCCTGTTGTTCTTTGTCTTACTCTTTCGTTTCCTGGGTTCTCTATCCGGTAACCACCGGACTGGCTCAGAGAAAGCGTCGCAGTTTACTGATATCCTTATCGTGGCCATCACTGTTATTGTTGTGGCCGTGCCCGAAGGCTTGCCGCTGGCCGTCACTCTGGCGCTAGCCTTCGCAACCACGCGCATGGTCAAGCTCAATAACCTCGTGCGTGTGCTAAAGTCGTGTGAGACCATGGGTAATGCGACCACTGTGTGCTCTGATAAGACCGGCACTTTGACCCAAAATAAGATGACGGTCGTGGTGGGCACCTTTGGCAATGATAGCTTCGACGATAAGAACCAGAACGGCAACGAGCGCCGATCATCTGCTTTCGCTAGTGAGATGGCTCCTACGGACAAGCGCCTAATTATTGAGTCCATCGCCGCCAACTCAACCGCCTTTGAGGGAGACGATAATGGTGTGGCGGGCTTTGTCGGCTCCAAGACTGAGACGGCTCTCTTGGGATTCGCCCGTGATGTGCTCAACATGGCTTCACTGTCCCAAGAACGCTCCAACGCCACAGTCGTGCAGTTGATGCCATTTGATTCCCGCCGTAAATGCATGGGAGTGGTGCAGCAACTGCCTAACGGAACATATCGTTTCCTCGTCAAGGGTGCCTCTGAGATCCTGCTGGGTTACAGTTCAAGGGTGTGGATGCCGACTGGCGAGGTGCGCCTTAACCGAGCGGGGCGCGAGCGTCTGGAGAATGTCATCGAGATGTATGCAAAGCAATCCCTCCGGACTATTTCGCTCATCACCCGGGAGTTTTCGCAGTGGCCTCCGCACAATGCGGTCAGTGCAGAGGATCCTACAGCACCCAATCTGGATCTCCTGCTGGAGGAGATGACGTTCCTTGGGGTCGTTGGGATTCAAGATCCTATCCGCTCTGGGGTTCCTGAGGCGGTCGCCAAGTGCCAGCACGCTGGAGTGAGTGTCCGGATGGTGACTGGAGATAACATGGTCACAGCCAAGGCCATCGCCACTGACTGCGGCATCTACACAGACGGCATCGTGATGGAAGGGCCGGTGTTCCGCACTCTGACGGACCGGCAATTCCAGGAGACTCTCCCCCAGCTGCAGGTCCTCGCGCGTTCGTCACCTGAGGATAAGCGTATCCTGGTCACCAAACTGCGCGAGATGGGCGAAATTGTCGCTGTCACTGGCGATGGGACTAATGACGGACCCGCGCTCAAAGCAGCTGATATCGGCTTCTCAATGGGTATTGCTGGCACTGAGGTTGCCAAGGAAGCCTCTGCAATTGTCCTTATGGATGACAACTTCGCCTCAATTCTGACTGCGCTTATGTGGGGTCGGGCAGTCAACGATGCTGTCCGCAAGTTCCTCCAGTTCCAGATTACCGTCAACATCACCGCTGTCTTCTTGACCTTTATCTCAGCCGTCTCGGACAGGGAGATGAGGTCTGTACTAACAGCCGTCCAGCTTCTGTGGATTAACTTGATCATGTAAGTTCAATTATTTGCATCATCTCAGGATTCATACTGACCTGTGTTTCCTCTTGTAGGGACTCCCTCGCTGCCCTGGCTCTCGCTACGGACCCTCCAACGGAGGAGATCCTCAACCGTAAACCTACCAAGCGTAGCGCTCCACTGATATCGACCACCATGTGGAAGATGATCATCGGCCAGGCGATCTTCCAGTTGACTGTCACCCTGATTCTACACTTTGCTCGCGGTGATGGATTCCTCAACTACCCTGACGAAGAGAGGCGGTCAATTGTCTTCAACACCTTCGTGTGGATGCAGATCTTCAACGAATTCAACAGCCGCCGACTGGATAACAAGTTCAACATCTTCACCGGCCTGCATCGCAACTGGTTCTTCATCGTCATTAACTGCATCATGGTTGGCTGCCAGGTCGTGATTGCGTTTTTCGGCGGCAAGGCGTTCAGTATCGTCCCTATTAATGGCGTGCAGTGGGCCATCTGCATTGTCGTTGCCGCGCTCTGCTTGCCCTGGGCCATCTGTGTACGCTGCTTCCCAGATGAGTGGTTTGCCATCCTGGCCGGATTCGTCGGCAAGCCCTTCCTCCTTGTCTACCGCCCGCTAAGGCGAGGCATGACCTGCCTGGGAAGTGTTTTCAAGCGTCGGGCCCAGGAAAATGAGGCTGCCAAGGACAACGGCGGGTTAGAGATCTCTTCCGCCACCAGCACTGATTTCAAGGATGTCGAGAAGGGACAGGCATAAGTCCCTTTGAAACTATTTTCGTAAACTTCTCATTTTCTTAAATTGCCAGTTACTATACCTTTTTGCCTGAGACAGTGTGCCGGATATGTCGCAACAGGAGCCCGACTTCTTCGCAGGATTGAACAACGGAGTTATCCCATGACTTTCGAGGGTGTGCTGCTAGAGATACATACCGTCAGCCATCCCTTTTCAAATACTGTCTTTGCTTGATGTCCATATGCCCATGACCCGACTGCGATCCTTGACTTGCTTGGTGTCTGCACCGTCAGACCTTGAGGTGGGAGAAAAGTGTCTTCCAATTAGCGCTGCCACTTGATTGTCCGCCGTGGGACTGTGCTGGAATCCCTAGGGCATCGTGTCTATTTGGTCAGCAGGAATGTCATTATTCATAATCGCCAAGGAACTTTCAAGTTGGTTAACGAAGAGCTTCTCTGTCTTATAATCTCTCATGTTAGTTGAAGACCTCTTGAACCTGTCACCGTGTACTAGACCGCACTGTATGGAAATACCCTAAAGCTAACTCGTCTGCTTAGAGAACATACTCACCATTACCGGTCTTAGCGTCATAAGTTCGCCAAAGTAGTAAGACCAAGTCTGTTCGCATATTGTAGTCTCCAAATTCCAATTAGACTATTCTCAGTCTCGTCCATATCAGAAAACTAAAATGAAAAGACTGACCAATACCAAGAATTCAGTAAAGGAATGCCACAATCCCAAGATAATTGCAACCTCTTGAGAGACAAAATCAGTAGTCGACATCCGGCTAAGCAAGTTCCTTGTCTTCTAGGCGGGTACCTTCAAGTTTCATACTCACCTTTTCTTTCCGCTAGGGGTTCGGTTCTAATGGGAGGGGAATTGTTTAAACCTTTTCAAGTACATTTTGGTTCGCGATCATTAGGTTTAGAGATTTGTTGCCTTTGTTTGTTTAACCGATGGATATGCTCCGTTGATAGGTAATCCTAGCAAAATGCACCTTTTCGTAGGTATTTTAACGAGGTAAGAGAACTAGAAGTTTAAATATAATGATCCTAACTTTAGGAAGTCTTTAGCGGCCGGTATTTCCGTAGGAGTATAAACTATCGGATGCTAGTTAGTCTTATCTATTTTAGTATCATGTTAATAATGCAATTACTCCCGTAAATCCCCGTACCTAGTGGAGTTAATATCTCTTAGCTCCCCTCCGAGCAGTCAAACTATATAAAGCTTCCACACATGCGTGGTTACGCACTTTAGCTTCTAAAAAATCATAAAAGTCGGGAGATCTTGTCCCTTTTCACTAAGTCGTGAACTAGTAAAGCTAGTTGTGGATGGCAGAGGAGCATAGTCCTAGTCCTATTAGCAAACTCGTGAGGCTGCTAAATGTAGATTATATGAAATTCATCTTTTAAGCTTAGCTTGGGATATGAGCTTTAAGTGTAGGCGCACCAAGGCACAATAGTTTGGCGTCGCCTAATGTAGTCTACCGTCTATTCGACGGCCTCTATTCTCCACCGCTCTCGACTTCCTACCGCCCTTTCTTTTCACCCAACCTCCTTGGGAAAGGCTGCATGGCCTAATAGACTGCTCCACAATTTGTGAGTCAACGGCCAATTAGCTGGTTCTAAGTGTAGTTCTCATAACAATTCAACAAGTTACAACTTTCCAAGATTGCTCGTAGTTTATCTTTCAGCAAATGCACGATGATTGTTTACTAAAGGAGCTTCAACTGTGCCTCCTGGCGATGTCTAGACCGCAGGGCCCACTCGACCCACCTAAACTCGCTTTCACCGTTGAATATTCCTCTTTTTTGATCTACAATCTTTTACTCAGACGACGTGATCAGCCAATAATATAGGAATGGAGTCCGCGTGTAGACTACCTCGTGAGTTTCCAGATTCTAGGGTGCACTATGGCCGGAAAGGCCCAAAATCTCGAAGCATCCGTCGAAAAAACATGTACTTAGCCCGTCTCACGGAGACGTATGCCTAGACAAACATCTGCATCGCACATCTTCCTGTATTCGCATGCCTTTGTCCTCAGAGTTGATTTACGACGACACTGTTTCTGGCGCTTTGGTTCTTGCTCGGAACAAGTCGACTCTGTTTAGTACAGAAGCCAATTCTAAGTAGCCCCGCCCCGTGCACGAATAAACACAAGCGTCACTTTTAGATAATTAAAGGAGAGAGGAAATAAAACAAGCGAGCCAACTAACTAAGTAGTCTCAATTTTGCACAACACCTTTGCAGTCCTTCTCGCTGCCGGTGCTTTTGTCAATACGAAAATTCCTCCAGAGTTTGCGGGACTGGGAGAATTGGTGAGTGTACTGCCAGTCATTTCTGATACGCTGCTTCTGCACTAGTCGAAGATCTAGGCACAGAGCACCAGCATTGCACGAGTGACAACAACTGAATTTCCACAAACTATCCTTGATGTCTAACTGGAATCGTCGTTTTGTGTTTTGAAGACGGGATACAGGATAATTCAATGGCTAAATATCCTTACGAAGTTTTTTACGACTTTCGTCAAGGCGATATTTATTCCGGTGAACGAGAGTGTGAAGTTTTAGATCACACCGGGGCTTGTTCCGTAACGAATCAGAAACTTTCTCATACGACTCTTAGGAGGAACATAGAGTCAATTTCTTGCGCAAGTTGACTCATATAAAGCAAGCGTCTTGGTTCCAGATATAAGAGCTAGCCACGTCAGCTGCCATCCTCTCTCATATCACAGGCATCGCAATACCACCCGATTTATCTGCCCGTCTCGATGGCTAAAGCGGACCTTATACACCAGTCAACGTTTGTCCAGCGCACGACAGCCTCGGTTGATTGATAGATGTTATCGGCGGACTATGCGAGCTTTATTTTTATTAGCCAAATAGGTTGATATGATGAAAGCACGCAGGCGAAACTACAGCACTCCTAGGTGGAGAAAGGAGTCGCGGCAAACCAATGATGTTGAACAATGGCTAAAGAAATACGACTGTATGATTTGATTGGTGGGGCTACCCTAGATACAGTAGCATGAGTAACACAATATCATCCTCGAGAGATATGAGTCCACTAGGAGCCGTGGCTATAGCCTATTGTCACGATTTGTACTGTATCCGGCCAATTGGAGATATCAATGACTCTGTATTTCATTACCCCTA
>ERZ1673737.2910-NODE-2910-length-13732-cov-4.663303_pt1 | contig 13732 bp, 6 predicted proteins | sample MGYA00580211_ERZ1673737 | MGnify/ENA primary metagenome ERZ1673737 (study PRJEB41218, sample SAMN15661789) | gut metagenome | host: Homo sapiens | place: Canada: London | collected 2015-08-20/2019-03-30 | study: EMG produced TPA metagenomics assembly of... | reverse complement strand
CCCTAACATGCAAGACTCAAATACCTTACTGAGCATTAGCATTCTTAGCCAACAAGTTCAAAGCAGAACCAGCCAGAATGAAAGCACTCTGATCCTTAGACAGAGTATGGTTAACAGGAACGACAAACTGCTCGCCAGTCTTCTGCTTGGTAACACGGAGCTGGACCTCGCCCTGGCCACCAGCCTGCAGCACATCATAAAGACCAACCGTGTCAACCTTATCACAAGCATCAATACGGTCATAGTCCTCACGGTTAGCGAAAGTAAGAGGTACGACACCCTGCTTCTTCAAGTTCGTCTCGTGGATACGGGCAAAGCTCTTAGAAACAATCACGCGGCCACCGAGGTAGCGGGGCTGCAAGGCAGCGTGTTCACGGGCCGAACCCTCGCCGTAGTTATCCTCCGCAACGACGAGCCACTCAATACCACGGTCCTTCCATTGCTCTGCGAGCTCGGGGATACCGTATTGCTTGCCGGCCTCGTCGTAGGCGACGTTCGTCTCGCCGGTTGCGGCGTTGACGGCGCCAATGAGGGTGTTGGCGGAGATGTTGGGCAGGTGACCCTTGTATTTGAGCCAGGGGCCTGCGGCGGAGATGGTGTCTGTTGTGCACTGGCCCTTGACCTTGTAGAGGACCTGCAGGCCGGAGAGATCACCCTTGGGGAAGGGGGCGAAGGGCTCGAGGAGGGCGAGGCGGTCGGAGGTAGGAGAGACGATGACCTCGACGCTGGCGTCGGGGACTGCGGCTGTTGGGAGGAAGTTGGGGTTTCCTTCTTCGAAGCCGGCGCTGGGTAGGTCGAAACCGCTGGGCGGTTGGAACTTGAAGGCCTCGCCGGATGGGGTGGTCAGGGAGTCGGTCATTGGGTTGAAAGTTGTGCTGCCGGAGTAGGCGAGTGCCGTGACGAGTTCGGGCGAGGCGAGGAAGTTCATTGTCTGGCGGTTGCCGTCGTTGCGGCCGGGGAAGTTGCGGTTGTACGAGGTGAAGATTGCGTTGTCTTCGCCCTTGGGGACGCCGTCGGTACGCTTCCATTGGCCGATACAGGGGCCACAGGCGTTGGCCAGGACAACACCGCCGGCTTCGGAGAAGGTGTTCAGGGTCTGGTCGCGGTCGAGGGTGGCGCGGATCTGTTCACTGCCGGGGGTGATGAAGAAGTCGGCCTTGGGCTTGAGGCCTGCGGCGGAGGCCTGCTTGACCAGGTTCTCGGCACGGGTCATGTCCTCGTAGGAGGAGTTGGTGCAGGAACCGATCAGACCGGCGCCAAAGGTCTCAGGCCACTTCTTCTCGCGGACCGTGTCGGCGAACTTGGAGAGGGGAACCGACAGGTCGGGGGTAAAGGGTCCGTTGATGTGCGGCTCGAGCTCGGAAAGGTTGATGGTGACCAGTTGGTCGTACTCGGCCTTGGTATCGGCACGGAGCAGACTCGAAGGGCCAGCAGCGGCAACCTCGGCGGCGGCCTCTGCGACGTGGCCACGGTGGGTGGAATGCAGGTAGGGCACCATGCTGGGCGAGAAGGGGAAAATTGAGGTGGTAGCACCGACCTCGGCACCCATGTTACAGCAGGTAGCCATACCCGTGCAGCTCAGAGTCTCGACACCAGGGCCGTGATACTCAACAACAAAGCCAGTACCACCGCGGACGGTCAGCTTACCAGCCAGGTGCAGGATAATGTCCTTGGGAGAAGCCCAGCCGCTCAGCTGGCCCTCGAGGCGCACACCCAGAACCTTGGGGGCCTTGAGCTCCCAAGGAGCGTCAACCAGCGCATCGACGGCATCGGCACCGCCGACACCAATGGCAATGGCACCCAGACCACCTCCGTTAGGAGTGTGGCTGTCAGTGCCGAGCATCATCAATCCAGGGGCGGCGTAGTTCTCTAGAACGCTCTGGTGGATGATACCGGCACCGGGAGGCCAGAACTCGATACCGTAACGCTTAGCCGCACTCTCCAGGAAGTCGAACACCTCGCTGTTACCCTGGATCGAAGCCGGTAGATCGGTATCGGCACCGCGCTCACCCACAATCATGTGGTCACAGTGAATACTGGCCGGGACGGCGGTGGAGGGCAGGCCGCAGGACATGAATTGCAGAAGAGCCATCTGCGCCGAAGCATCCTGCATGGCCACGCGGTCGGGTTTCAGCTTCAGGTTAGCCTTACCCCGGACATCGCGGCCGTTGTTGGTGCCAGTGAGCAATGACTCTTCGGCATTGTCCAAGTGGGCGTAGAGGATCTTCTCGGCGAGTGTGAGGGCGCGCTCGGAGCCAAGGACTCGGCGGACCTGTTCGAGGTTGCGGACGAGCTTGGGATATGGGGGCATGCGGGAGGAGGAGGCCTCGGTGGCTAGGCCACGGGCGAAGAGCCGTTGCGGGGACAGCCGTGTGGCTAGCTATGGGGGATTAGTCAATTGAGACATTTTGAGGATCAATTTCAACTTACCCCACGAGAGGCAGAAGCCCGCTGCCAAACAAGCTGGCTCACCATGATTCAAGTTGGGGGTGGGTGAAACTGGAGAAGAAGTGATGTTCCCTTTTTTCTCCGGTTTGTTCTGGTTATTTTGCCCGTCTCCTGATTGGCCCGTGATTGCGCCGATTTCGGACCAATCCAGATCTATATCCGACGTTGAACAGGGACATCATCATACTTTGGACTGTAAGAGACTGTGTTGTCTTTTCCACATATGAATTGTTTCGTATGATGGCTTCAATTACGGAACAAATGCTCATACTTCGAAGTGGATGTGTGTTGTAGCAATTTCGAAAACTGTAGTTTTATACAACGCCGAATCCGTTTTTATCTGTCATTAAAACGAGCAGAACAGTTATGACAACTGAAACTCATAGCAAAGAACCTAAGGCCAGCAGACACAGCCACACGAGGGGCTTTATTATCTTTCGTCCATGATTCGAGGTCCATTTGAGGGGTCTATAATAGGTACCGTATTGAGAATCCTCTATAGTTCAGAATCGTCCGAAATAAGATTCGAGTAGAGGGACGGAAGTTTGGTGAGATCGTGATGAACAACTCCCCGGTAATGTGAAAATAGAAGTATTGTAGGGCGCTGCAATCAAGGATCCACGACTAATGTCTCGCCTCAAAGGAAAGATGCCACGGGACCCTCGCTATCATGATTAAATGCCTTTATTACCTCGGCCACCCTAAAGGCTCTATAAATCACAGACCTAGTAGAGAATAAGGTTGAACTGCCGGAAAACCTGAGGCTAAGATTAGATGCCCTTCTTTTCTATTTTTTGACACTTATTCTTTAGCTATGCATCCAATCAGTGGGACCACGACAGTGGAGCCGATCATAATTGCGACAAGAATGGTAAGCCCTAAAAAGAAGACTGTAGCCACTAGGAAAGGTTCGAGGGTTAGGCCAGGAAAATAAAATTCCTAAGACCTGAATAGTGCATCTATAGAGCAAATTTGTTCTGCTAAGCATGTAGATATTCTGGGTCCATCTAGAATGCGAGATATATACATTCGCACGCAGCGTAGGGTAAAATTCCCTTAGTGCTAGATTACCAGGTATACAGCTAGATATAAATAGAGGCTATCTATAGGGGACTCGCTAACGTAAGAAGTGTCTAGCGTGTGATGCTTACCGTTTTGGGACTGCTACGAAGAAACACGATTATAAGCATGATAACGCATCACATAGCAATATTTCTATAGTATCAACCAGCCAAGTATGTAGGGCGAGCTCTGCTGGCATAGGGTTGTTTACCTGAGTCCTAATATCTAAAATATACGCAGTTGTAGTAAGGGCAGCGGGCGTGGTCCCTACTAAGAATATTGGGGCACATGGCCTCAACGGAAACCCAACTTTTTAATTGGACGGGGGTGGGAAATATCGTTGGAAGTAAGATACATAGCATGTCGGCGGCTCGTGGATTTGCGAGACAAAGAAAACACCCAGACTGGTATCTATCTGAAGAGTTACGAGAAGATTGTGCAGGGCGAGGAGGCTGTTGTGGACGGAGTTGGGATGCTGTGAAAAATCACGACTGGTCCACGGACCCAACCCATAATCAGATTTGGATCCCTAATCAGATTCATGGAAAGGGGCAAGGGTCACTGTACCTCAGCGTGTCATTGCTGTCTAAAGGCCTACTGCATCCAAGGTAATAGCATCCCGGGCGAGACGTTCTATAACGAGAAGATCCAAGACTTGGACGAGGTTCGCTTTGAGTCTGTGGGATCCTGGGGCATGGATCACCATAGTAAGCGATTGATCAAGGGCTACCTGTTTCGTTGGCCAGGGATGGAGTGAGTGGCCAACAGAGTATTTTGCTTGTGCTGGAGTCATTGCTTTACCCGTACGTTGCTTGTCGTGTCTACCACTTATAGCTGGTTCTTTAGACCCTGAAAAGGATGAATCAAAATTCAGGTAAAGCATCATTAACAGGGTCCATTAAGCTCGAAGTAGAAACACAAGGATACGAAGTATCCCAATCCCCAAGACAATGCCAATGCCGTAATCGGCCCAAACAGCCACCATCTCAAACGCCTATCGTAACATAAATAAGAAGAGAAGACATGCGACTCTGATCGTACAATCAAAGACCACTGTATGCCAAGGAAATCGATGACCGACCATTCATGAAATACTGGAAACAAAGTAAAACAGATGGATAGAAAGAGAAAGGCGTAAATCAGCCAGAGGGCTTGCTAGATCTAGGAGTGTTCTTCCTCGGCGACCACCGCGGCGCGGAGTTCCCAGACTAAATCGTAACATTCGGCGAGCAGGTTGTTCACACTGCCTTGGCCTTCTGGGATATCGGGTCCCACGTAAAATTTACCGTCAACGCGCATGTTGTCAATTGAGTTGAGCTGTTCTAGTTAGCAGACGTAGAAGAAGACCATAGGTGGATAAGTACCTTCATGCTGTATGGATATAGTTCGCGGGAATTAGCGACACCACCAGACTCCTTGACCTCAATTAAGCACCGACGAAGAGTCTGAAGTTGGTTGTAGACTGGAAGAAGAGCTTCAGAAACGGGCTCTGATGAAATGAGAAGCGCATAAATGTATGCATAGCTGCGACGAATGAGGTACAGCAATGTCTAATATCAGTTAGCCAGGTCGATACAAAGGATAGCTGAAGAATGAATTTTCCTACCCGCTGCGCATGAAGGTCGGCAGGCTGGCCTTCAGCATCGACAAAGTTTCCATTAACCCGTGCCTCGTCAATTCGGTCGAGTTTGCGCTGGTATCCGAACAGATCTGTCTCGCGCAATGACCAAGCCTGGGTCACGGACAGACGATCCAGTTGGTTACGGATCTCCAGCAATCGCTCGTATTGCTCTCGGAAACGCTCATCGATTTTTCCCTCTCTATTTCGAGTCAGCGGCTGTCCTTTCATCCTGATAACGTCTCCAACATACCGCTCCAAGACGATTTCGGTCCACCGCCAACAGCGACGCATCAAAGACTTGAGATCGTCTTGTCCGGCAAGAATATTTCCTTCGGCATCCACAAAGTTGCCATCTTTTGTTCCCTTTTCGATTTTCTTCAGCTGTTCGCGAAGATTGTTCACTTCGGAGGCTGAGAACTATAAACAATCAAAATATCAATAGATGTCGATTTAGATAATAAAAGTCCTCGAGAACACACCTTCGATCTAGTGTTAACAGCGGATGTTGACCGCAAAATTGAGACCAAGGTCTCGTGAGTCTGTGCCAAGGGAGGAGCCAGAACGGCGAGGCCTCTCTGCAACTTCTCTAGCGAAGCTTCACATTGTTCCAGACGGCTCTCCAAAAGCGTGAGGAGAGCTGGAGAATAGGTATCGCGGCCACGTTCGAGAGTTTCCCGTGTAGACTCCAGGGTCTTGGTGATCGAGTTCAAGTCTTTCGAGCTGTAGAATCCAGCCTCGTTGAGGTGGTCAAGCAGACGCTGCAACAAGTCAGTATCGAGATCGCAGACATCATCCAAACCGTGAAAAGCTTATGATTACATACCTGGATAGTAGTCGCCAAAGAGTAGCTAGCCAGGTTTCAGTTATTTGAATATGGCGGGGTAGAAGGCGCTAGATCTTACACTGCAGGAGCTTCATTGTTCCGCCCAACTGTCAAAAACAGGAGCGAGATCAACTGGAAGCAATCATCCAAGACATAGTCCACTATCACCACATGTCAGCTACCCTCCAAAGCGAGTGCGCGTATAGCAAGACTCACGACGGTTGTGTACCAAGCGGCGCTCTGGTTCTTTGCGGGCAGCATTGAGCTTCTCAACCTCCGCAATGACCTCCTCATAAAGCGGCAATACATCACGAGACTTGATGTAAGAGGACTTGTCCTGCTTGATGAGGAAGAGCGCATCGCGGGTTCGGAGCAGGCGTTCGAGGATGGGCTGTTCCCGCGGATCCAGCGGGACCGGGATAGCGGGGGACTCCATGGAGATAAACTTGGGTAGGAAGGTTCGGAACAGCAGTGGAAGCACGGAGGTAGACCGACGAGCAATATAGCTTTGAAAACGAAGACAAATGAGAAGAATGGTACGTTCGAACCCCACCGGGATGTGATGTCAATTGATGAACGGACTGATAGCGGATACCGAGCGGAGATATGAGATTATGTCAGCATTGATGTTTGCGGTTTAGCGCCAAGTCACGAGTGTAGACGTCCCCGCGGCTGTCAGGTGATCACTGAGCTAAGGTCACATGACCTGGTTTTGCCAAGTGTGGATACATGTAATGTGAGTACAGCAGTTCAGGGCGCTCGAAATGGACAATCAAGAGGTAAGAAAGAGAAGCCAAAGTAGGACAAAAGCAATAAATGAAACTGTATACTCGCTTCGAAGCTTGTGTAGAGACTATCCAATACGTCATCAGTGGCATTGTATACACACTTAGTGTATGTAACTAAAATAATCTGAAAGATTCTTACAGCTAGTAATTTAAGCAATAAGCAGAAGAGCAGACGTCATGTGACAGTTCTCGGAGGTCACCTGACAGACCTACTCTGCCAAGTTACGAGGAGGGGAAGGGGCTAGTCCCGATTAGTCCAAGCCCTAAGCGAGGGCTTTTTCCCACACACGGCGCGTTTGCCCTGTTCGGGTGTCTATCATTGGCGTTCTCCTCTCTTCTTCTTTCTCATCCCCAACTCTCTTCAAGACACCCAGTCCGGTCAACACCACCCGTCGACAAAATGTCTACCGCCGAGCTCGCCTGCTCTTACGCCGCCCTCATCCTGGCCGATGACGGTATTGAGGTCTCCGTACGTATCCAAAATTCCTTGAGATCGTTGGAACATTCAAGGGTTCAAGATTACATATGAAACTCGATTTCGTGTGTGAAAATGAACCATGGAGGAACACAAAAAGCTGCAGCAAAGCTATATCTGGGTCAACACTACAGCAACAATAACTGACCTCGAATCTTTAACCAGGCCGACAAGATCCAGACCCTCATTGGTGCCGCCAAGGTTCCCGAGGTTGAGCCCATCTGGGCTCAAATCTTCGCCAAGGTAAATACCTGAACCTATACCATATTCCGCGCCAATACCGCAACAACCGATGGCCACGCGCGGCAATTTGAGATGCGGTGACTTACGCGATTCGCATTCTATAGGCTCTCGAGGGCAAGGACATCAAGGAGCTCCTGACCAACGTCGGCTCCGCTGGCCCCGCCGCCGCTGCCCCCGCCGCTGCCGGTGGTGCTGCCCCCGCTGCTGAGGAGAAGAAGGAGGAGAAGGAAGAGGGTAAGCATTGACAATGCAACCCACACTCAAAGTCAGGAATGCTAATCCCATTACAGACAAGGAGGAGTCCGATGAGGACATGGGCTTCGGTCTCTTTGACTAAGCGTATCACATCCGTATCGAATTTGAACTCGTTTCCTTTTTTCTCTATCCCACGCCTCTTTTCCCGCTGCCGCTTCGCGGCTCCCTCGACGATTCTCTCTTGTACTCGATACTCCACGACCCCCGCTACGAAGACCTAGAACCCGGGGAAGAAAAAAAGAAAATTAGCAAAAGAATTCAAACGGACAAGGACATTCAATGGAGACTGGGTGCTCGGTGTGCCTCCGTGTCATAATGTGGCCGAGGTAGACTCGATCGGATACCGCTGCGACTCCGAAACTATTGTTGCTTCCAGGATTATAGGGGAATTGAAGAAAGACGTTTGGCACACTTTCGGATTTGTCCATGACCAACTCGTATGATTTGGTATGGGTAGATGTATGCGTTTTCTCGTGCTCCACGGACCTGCTAGCTTAGTTCTGCTCGGCTCTCATGCTATGTGTGTATGCGACCACGAACCAACGAATGCCGTCTGATTCTTATACGGAGTGCTTGTGTAGTGTAGACTTTTGGCGTAAGGCTGTGGTGATCGTCGATGTGGAGCTTGCGCACTGATACTCGGGGCTGTAAATCATGGATTCTCAAGCACGGCTCTTGTGTCCTCAGTTAGCTATACGGCCTTTGTAATTTTGTGGCTGTTTGCCTTCGCCTTTCGTTTAGTTAACTTGGGCTGTGAAGTACAGCTGTCGGCATTTGGCTATGTTTTTACATTTGCAAGGCTCTTAAAAGGTCCGGCAGGTCTTTGATTTGATTGAGTACTGCTTGCTTTCACACAGGATATACATACTCTTTACACACAAAGTTGTTTACTGTAAAAAAAGGCCATTCTACGGCCATCTCTGTCTAACACCATTGAATCAAGGTAAATAATTCACATCCAAAGCTGAATGGCAGAAAATTCGATTTCGCATTCGACAGTATATTATCGGACAGCGTCGCTATGGTTGAAAGAAAAGATCCAACATACAAAAGTCCAGAACTATGAAACCGCCGACTGACGCGGGTCCTGGGGTGCGTAAATACGGAATTGAATGAAGATGACCACGTCTTCGACCATTGTTCCCAAGGAACCAATCAGCCATGGGAGGTTTGTGAGGAAGTATTCCTTCTCTGTAGAATGGAAGAGGATCTATATCCATTGTTAGCGACTGTCTTTCCGGGTGTGGGACGAAGTTAGGTAAGACTTACGCCTGCACCATATGTCAAATTGCCCAGGAGAGAGAGAATGAAGAATAAAAGTGATAGACCTGAAGGAAATGTTAATATCTGTCCCAGATAGTTCAAGGAACGAATGAAATACCTTCACAAGACTTTTCGCTGTAGTTTTTGTAGATCTGAGGCAGTCTCGCTCTGCAAAAAGACAGTTAATAACAGTCTCTCACTCTCCAATCGCAAAATTAAACTCACCCCAGATAACAGACAGCGCTGAGATAACCTAGCACCAAGCCACTAGTAGCCTCCTCAGGACCACTGTGATTCTCCTGCGGCGCCGGCGCCCACATGCCTGTTTGCCAGGCCATAGTCCAACCGGCCATACCGACAATGAAAATACCAGCAACGCTGGCAAAGTTCTTAATCCACGCCTTACGGCCATAGTCATTCTCCTCAACTATTTTGGCCAGGGTATCTTCAACCTGGCTCTCGCGCCGGCCTATAGTCTGACGACCACGCAGCGATCCAGAAGACCGACGCCGCGACTCATTAGGTCCAATTGAATCACTGAAGCGCCGGCCCAAGAGCGGGGTAGTAGGGTCCGGGGTCTCGGTGGACGAGCGTCGGCGGTGGACAATTCCGCTGCGGGAGTTGCGCGCCTTGTAGTACAGGCATTGGGCGATGAGGACACCGTCTGCGATGCAGAAGTAGACTGCGATAGCGACGATCACGGGGACGAGGCCTGCTAGGAGACCGCCGGCGAGGTTTGCGACGTCACCGACGAACCAGACGAAGACGAAGAGGAGGGAGATGGCTTCGGCGTTGCCATTGCGGTAGTTTTCAATTAGCTGGGGGACCTGGATTCACTTTGTTAGGTATTGGTTCGTCGCTGTATGGATCTCAGGTGCGAGTCTGCTTTATCGCGTGCTCCGCGCGGATCGCACATACCAGGAGGAAAATCCAGCAGGTCATGGATACTGATCCCAATAGACCGGATGCAGCTTCACGGGCTGTCAGGGGTATAGACTCGTGTCCCATGGTGAGTACCGTCATTTTGGGGGACTGGGGGAGTTGGAGGAGAGAGAACTCTGCGCGGGAGAGATAAGACTATGACACAATCTGGGCCACTCCCGGGGTAGTCCCAGCACTGCACATGTAGGGGAGGATAACTGTGAAGTCTGAAGGTCGCAAATAGCTCCAAGACTATGAATGATCGATATTTAAATGATACTTCATTTCATGCAAAGTAACTCGAAAAAGAAAAAAAAACCTTGACAAGAATTTGAAACGATGCCAGCTGAGTCAGCCTGTCAGTGCGGGATGATGCGCATAAACCATGCGAAACTCGGGGGTCTCTACCAATGAGATACTCGTCAATAGCATCATGCAGGCTGTGCTACAATCCCACGTGAGGTGCTTGATTTGAACAATATTGTATAGTGTCTGTATTCTGCCAATGCTGGTATTGCTCTGTTAACTTTTAAAATATATATATTTAGTTGTCTATTCGTGTAGGCCGTATTGCTCGAAGCTTGCTGTTGTGCTCCTAGGGCCAGATATATATGTTTCGTTCTCCATTACCAGTGTCAAGAAAATCACCAATACATATCTAGTTGCCCAAAAGCAGCTCAAAACAAGAATTGATAGTAGATATAGAGTTGATACACTGCTATCGGTATTGTTTTCTAGTGTACCTGGCTTATAATATATGATTTCATGAATCAGAATCCCCGTCTAGCATCATTGCGATCTCATCTTCGAGCATACTGACAACGAAATCACCAAGAGAATCCTTGATAATACCATTCAACAACTGCTGGCGAGCTGTCGTTGAGATCATCACCATTGCCTCTAGATAGTTGGTCAACGGTGCATAGTCCACGACATTTTCGCTCCAGTTGCCACGGTCAACGCCATACTGGTTCAAGAAGATCCGGAGAGACTGGAAGCCCTCACGCGAGAGCCATAGCTCAAGAGCCGAGGGATCACCAAGCGGAGGGCGAGAGCGTGGCATATCAAGCTCTTCCTCCGGTTCATCATCGATGCCTTGGTTCGGGGGTAGTTCGTCTTCCGGTGGAAGACGCAGACCGGCGCCATTGATCTGACCCAGGAGGTCTTGTAACCAATTCTCGCCACCGCCAGTAGGAGCTGCGTAGACGGGAGTAGGCTCGAATTGCTGATGGTAGGCTTCAGAGTCATACGGCGGAAGAGGGTCGGAGGCTGACAGTCGACCGGCCACAAAGTGGTTTGGCAGGTGGGTTGTCACCTTGGGGAGATCAGACAAGACTACATGACGAGCAATGTCCAGGGTGATCTCTGGTGATTCGATGGGTTCATCTTTATCGGAGAGGGTGTCTGCCACTTCCATGATGAGAGAGACTGCCTCTGGTGTGTTCCAGAGATCCTTTGCACGGGCAATGTAGAGTTCAGTGAAAAGCTCATGAGAACCTGTGGGAGGCATCTTGCCCCAGATCTGCCTGGGGATGTGCTGGAGATCAAGTTCTTGTGCCAGCCTGTTGAATATCCACGGGTAGCGGGACATGGCGAGAGATAGCTGCCGGCGACAGTCATGGGGCTTATTCAGCCGTAGATATGCCATAACCAGCGAGCATTGAATGTTGGGGAGGTCGCCCCAGTCTCGACTGAAGCGTGTCTGCGTACATAGATCCACGAACTGTGCGTATTCTCTGCCTCTAAGAGCGAGGTGGTCAATGAGTAGCTTCATACAGTATGGATCACTGTCATCAAGACTGAGGAGCAACTTGGCCCATTCATAGGCTGTTCTCCACGTTCCCTTCATTCCGAGGTTGGAGATGTACCTCCAACCCACAAGCCAGAGCTCTCGGTTCTCGGCATGAATAAAGTCGAGTCTGGCTTCGCCTTCCTTGAGGCGGTTGGCAAAAGAAGAGTGCACTGACCGTCCGATATTAAAGAGTGCTCTTTCCATCAGATCGGCAGACACAGCGTGATCGCCTTGGTGTTTGGCAATCTCTGACACCTGGAGAAGCGTGGAAATGTGATAAGGGTTGTATTGGAGGTGTCCAATGAGTCTCTGAGGGTCCATTGACTCGACACAGAGCTCAAACTGCCTTTGTACATCCTGATAGGCGGTATTATGCACAAGTCGATAGAGTGTTTCTCCTGCAGGAAGTTTCTCTACCGTCTCCATGCCGAGTCCTCCACTCGGGGCACGAGGCCATTCATCTTTGCCTTGCATGAGAACGTTCCATCGCAATGTGACTCCACCTAGACTCTGACCTCTGCTGGCTGGACTGTATCTTCCTGTCAAGGCCTGGGCGAGATCGACCATCTCTCGATTGCGATCCCGGCGGCGCCCTGTTCCACTATCGGCTGGTGAATCGAAGTTTTCCAGAACAACATTTCCAAAGAGGCGGCGCATCTCATTTGTCGCATTCAGGAATTTGGGTTCGATACCGAGTAATTGATTGGTGGTTTTGGGGAAAGAGGCTCCGCGGACGTCTCTGGAAGCAGTTGATAGATCTGCACCAACTGACGATTGCCCACCTGTTGATAGTTCCTTGAGAGCTCGATCAATCTCATCCAGGTCTGCCTCATTGGATTTGGGTGGAGTGTCGGCCGGTTCGGAGGATTTGGCTGCCTTCTTCTTCTTCTTTTTCTTGTTGGCCTTTTTGGGCTTCGTCGGGGAAGCCTCAGGCTTTGATTGTCCAACAGTCTCCTCTTCCTTTTGTTCTTCTTCCTCTCCCTCCTCATCTTCGTTCTCATCTTCGGCGTTCAACAGATCAAAAGCATTGAACTTGGGCTTCGCGGGGCGCGGGGCTTCATCTTCGCTTGACTCATCTTGATTCTCGGAATCTTGCTGCTGTTCCAGATCGCGAAGTTTTTGCAATTTCCGAATCGCGCGTGAAGACATTCTTGCGCACTGAGGCCAAGGCCTGTGGACGTTGGAAAGGAAAAATTCGTAGATGAAAGCAAAGCGCAGCAAATCCGCGGGGAATGACGACACATCTTCATCGGGACTAGCGCAGTACCTGGATAACCTCCACACGTGACACCATATCAAACACCCCAGCTCCTTGTGAAGCTTCCTCTGCATACAGTTTTAGAGCTGTTATTTCCCTTGCAAAGGGCAAGGAGATTCTTCAGCCGCTAAATTAACCACCAAATCAATGCGTCGGGCGACAGTTCAGGCCTGCCGTACTGCTCGGCGTGCACCGGTATGGAACGTATCCGTTAAGCGGCCGTCCCCATTGTCCTTCACTCACAACCAGCTGCGAGGTCTTCGGTCATACTCTGGCAGCAAGCGTTCATACTTCCCAGCAGCAATTCAGTCATCGATGCATCGCCGCAATCTCTCCCTTGCCGTTATCTCGACCGTCGTTGCCTCCGGGGCATGGTATGCATATCAGGGTGACACCGTTAAGTCGGCAGCATCCCAGTTCCGAAGCTTTGCCTCGAGTGCCCTAAACTCCGCCTACGCGGAAGACCCAGCCGGACCTGCGCGTCGTGCGCTGCTGGTTAGCAACGACCAATTCTATACTGCTGCACTTTCCGGGGACCAGCCGCTTGCAAAGACCACTGACGATTCGGATCGCGGAGTCCTCGAAATGTTGACACCGGAGCAAGCAACCCGGAAGCTTCGCAAGAACGAGGAATCATACTTGGTCAATCGAGGCAAGGGCGTTGTTCGCTACGATATCGTTCAGGTTCCCAGCAACTCGCCCATTGAGGACGACCACGCGGAGAAGATCGTCGAGATTCCAGCTTCCGTGGCTGCAGTCAAGGATGGCGAGCCAAGCAGTGAT
>ERZ1673737.2907-NODE-2907-length-13739-cov-4.114586_pt1 | contig 13739 bp, 12 predicted proteins | sample MGYA00580211_ERZ1673737 | MGnify/ENA primary metagenome ERZ1673737 (study PRJEB41218, sample SAMN15661789) | gut metagenome | host: Homo sapiens | place: Canada: London | collected 2015-08-20/2019-03-30 | study: EMG produced TPA metagenomics assembly of... | reverse complement strand
CCTTTGGATCCAGTTAGGTCCCTAACCTTTGGTTGAATAGGTGCATTCACCCCAACTTTTTCAGTCAACCACGTTCCCGGGTATATTAAGAACCTGCCAAACCTCCGTGAGAAGGGAGTGGACATTGTCGCTGTCGTAGCCTTCAATGATCCCTTCGTGATGAGCGCCTGGGGAAAGGCGAACCGAGTTCGCGGGGACGATATTGTGAGCGCCCCACTTGGCTCTTTGGACATTATTGACCGTGACAGCTTTTCCTCTCGGACACGGATGCGAAGTTTTCGAAGAGCATTGGCTGGGCTGATGAGGCTTCGGGCCGTACAGGCCGGTACGCGATCGTTATTGATCACGGCAAGGTCAGCTATGCCCAAATTGAGACCGAACGGGGTGCTGTCAAGGTATGGAACTTTCCTTTCAGGTCCAGTCTTCCGGCTAATAGCCCTGCAGAAATCTGGCGCCGATGCGGTTCTTGCCTCGCTGTAGATACGAAGGCAATAGGTTATTCATCGCTACACTTTCAATTACACCCATACTTGTCTTCGTTTCCCCTTAGTTATTGCTTATAGTAAAAAAGCTCCGGGCAACATTGACGATAATCCCCAAATGAAAGAAGACGACAAATGCTTTTTAGGCAATCCCACCACTTGAGTGGGATTCATGTTGTCCATCTCGCCATTTTGGCAAGGCACACAAGGTATACACATAGAATTGAGTGTTTTATCCAACAGTGAGTAATCAAATGCAGATCTATCGTGCCAAACAGGCCGGTGGTATCGTTGAAACAAATGGAATATGCAAGCTTCTAGACTGCGGATGGCGAAAGATGATGCGAGGCTCAAAATGTGAGAAGGGTGCGATCATGGAGATACAATTCCATGCCAGCATTGGAACAATCAATATGCAACGGCTCGACAGCCTGAAACACCTTATCCTTGATCACACCGTCGGAGATTTCTGGCCCGGGACTGGTGGTAGCGCCATCGTCGTCAGACCTGACGTTTTGGAACGCACCCTCAATATCGATGCGATTGAGCCCTGGGAACCGCATTCGTCGGTTCTTGATCACGACTTGCAACTGAGAGACTAGCATCCCCAGATTTCGCTCCTCACAGCCTTCAATGTACAGCGTCGCTAGCGACGAGGGAAGACATTCCAATAGTGGCGTGGGTGGTTCGTTTTGGTATCGAATATCCAGTAGGTTCGGCAATCGCACGCGCAGTTCTCGCAGTGCAGTGAAATCGGCCAGCGATCCAAACCATTCATCGTGTGATTGATTAAGCCCACCAGCGGTGAATGGGAAATGACTGCCATAGTGATCCAGCCACAGTGTTTGAAGACTCTTCTTGCTATGGGCTAGCGAGCGATAGAAAGCTGAGGGCTGGTATCCATGAGAAAGGACGTGTGAATCCGAGTGCTGGTACTTGAAAGACTTGAGGTCTGCACACGAGGAAACCAAGGCCTCCATGCCATGGTTGCCACTACTTGAACGCAGGTCAATCTCAGTGATCGAAGAGAAGCCGACTCTTAGGTTCTGTGTCGTTTGCTCGGGAGATGTGATCGCGGTGCTGGGATCCACAACCGAGTCTGCGGTTATGACACGGACAGATGGCAAACTGAAGAATGGCATGAGAAGTGTTGATGCTGATTGGTGTTCTTCTCTCGCACCCCAGGTGTCACCACGGTCGAGATCATTTCGGTGATGGAGGGAGACCTCTTGCAGGCACTTGAACGGCGGCTGGCTAACAAAGGGCCTTTCGCACTGGATGGCTCTCCGCATGATCCGATCTAGCCAAGGAGACGTGCTGGCGTAGGAAAGCTGAAGTTTTCTCAGTTGACTCAACAGCGGAAGTATCAACGCAGCCCATGCATCTCCCAGGCCTTGCCCAAGATCCTCAGTCCATTGCTGATTCTCGATGTCGGAGTGTGATACGACCTGTAGCCATTCTTTCAAATGTGTTGACTCTGTAATTTCTTTACGCTGATCCTCTGAGAGACCCTTCGCGTGCCAGTCCCTCCAGTCCAGCTCCCGGACGGCGCGCGCGAGAACTGGTCGGTTGAGTATGGCGTACAGAAACGAGCTGGCATCGTGCCAGTTGCGCAGAGAAACTCTGCGGTAAACAAACGAGAGAAACAAGTCGTGAAAGTGACGAGAGACGAAGACAAGATTCCAACAGTCTGCTTTCTGTTCCAGTTGCTCGCCAACTAAGAGTAATACGTCATTGGGGAGTGCCAGCTCCATGATGAGGCATTCGGCGATGCTCCAATGAGAGTTGACCCCAATATAAGAATCACAAGAAAAGTGACCTGGAGTAGATGAAGGAACCAAAATCAGTCCGAATCTATTTATGAAGCCTCTTATCGGGAGTGGCGTTTCTGGAAGATCAAATTTGATCCGCGATCCATTGGCTGTTGCGGTGGAGCTGCGACGACCCGCCCTAAGAGGTCGTGAATAGTTTTCCGTTTCCACAAAAAAACTTTGATAACTTCGTTTGTATGAAGAAGCGAAGGGGTTGAGCTTATTACTTTTAGGGGTTTCCCCTTTTATAAACGACTATACCATTTTCGCCTCGCATATCTGACAGTCCCGACATTTCACCTTTCAAATCTTTGAACTTGGAGCAATATCGGCTTCACTACGGGGAATAGCCGAACTCATGGAGGTGTGGAGAGGTCGGGTCCGAGAGGCAGAGATTGAAACTCACGGTGCCACCTGGGCGCATGAATAGCCCGAAGACGCTGGAGATGGATTCCGACGAACCATATCGGGTATAGAAAACAGGCATGTGAATATCCGTAGTGAGAGAGATCTTCCGACATGGCACATTTTGTACTCCATATAACAGGAGGATTTCATTCAAAAGAGAGAGAGAGAGAGAGAGAGTCCCCGGAGAAAGGGAGAGGTAGATATGTGTGGCGAGACCCCCGATGGGGCGACCGGGGAGGACGCGGGAGGCATGACGGAGCAGACGGACGTTCACTTGTATGCGACCGGAGCCCGGACATGTTAGAAGGCACTGTGGTCGACTTTATTACACGTTGCCAAGTTCAAGTCTTGCATAGTTAACTTGCCGCGATAGCCTGGCTCACAGGGTTGTCCCCGCTGTGTGTTCGCAATGTTAGCGAGCCACATAATCAGTGCCTCCAACAACTCGTCGATGGCTACTGTTATATTAAGTTTGCTGCCTCTGCTACTCGAAACATCAACTATGATGGGATTTGACAGAGCTTATACAGCGATAGCTACGCTAGGGGAGACCCGAGCAATGGTCTAGAGTAGGGACACGCCGGTTGACCGGCGGTCCCAACAGATCGCATTTGGCTCAATATTCAAAAGGCCTTCTGGGATGGAGACTATGCTGGCCGGGGTTCTTCCCAGTTCCAGCTCACTGAAATTGGCCCTAACGCCCAGAGGATCACGAGGGCCGAAGCTGGCTGCAACGCCCTGTTTGCCGAGTCCCATGGCGATCGCTTTCAGCATCAAAATCTTCAGTCTCCGGAACCATTTAAAACATGGCCTAGCTTTGCTGCCATAACTGTTGTCGGTGTAGGTGAGTTGTTGGTTTCCAACTGATAATGATTTGTGGCCCAAGGCATCGGATCACAGAGAGGCCGGTGTATTCACATCACCACGTCACGCATCGTCGCAGCAGGGTGGAGATTCTATGGGGCAGAGCAAATACCAAAGTAGCGAGTAGTCTTGTCGGAGTTGCATTTTGATACTAATCGCGACGTAGGGAATTGCGGCATGGTTGATCAAAGCATGGCCTTGGTATATTGGGCAATAGATGAAAAAATCACCTACAATCAATTCAATTATAGCTAGTATGTCTAGTAGTTAGACACATTCTCTGGGGACAGATTACGGCAAGCTGGATGCAGGGCTCGTGCTTGAATCTCCTTGGCTACTCGAGATATGTGGAGATTCGAGGACATGTTCAGTAGCACTATGTCAGGTCAACTAGCAGCAGCAATGGAAGCAGCACTGGCAGTACTAGCGCCGCTGCGGACTTCTGGGCATCCAAATACCACATTTCCAGTGCTGACAGGACAACGAGAATCTCCCAGAGCTCCCCGAAAGTACCAGTCAGTCCACTTCCCTTGAATGCGAAACGAAACCCCTTGGTCATGCTCCATGAAGCATTGTGTGCGATCACGGCCACAACCTCTAGGCCATCACTTGTATAACCCCGATCACGTTCCTTTCTGCTTCTCCCTGCTGTATTCATTGGCCGTGTCAATCGTCCCAATACTCACCCAAATGAATGACCGGCAAGTTCCATGTTTTCATTCCCATGGTTTTGGCGCTATTTAAAGGCATCGTTGTGTGTGGATCCTGGACGCGTTGGGAGGGTGAGCATGACGGGCCTGTTCGTACCCCACCTGTCGCCATGGGCAGTCGCTAGTAACTAGGTCCTTATCAGTTAGACCGTCGTGAAAAACGACCGAGGGTTTGTTGCTGAGAACGGTTGTGTGTGTTGAGACCACATGTAGCTTTTCCCCTGCGGTTGGCCCGAGGTGGAATGTTGTAGTCAGTTTCCATTGGAAGTAGCCGTTCATAGCAGGTGGGAACTTTCGTTGTTGCGTTGAAATTTGGTTCACTGGTTGATTGATTATAAGATGGTGTGATATTCTGGAAGCTTGCCCTGCAGTTTGCGGGTCATGTTCCGTATATGGTGGTGGTGCCGGATCCCAAAGTGGGATCGGTCGTTTTTGCCCATGATGTGTAGACAACAGGGATGAACTCAGGAAGACCAGCAGCGGGCCGGGTATGAAATGTGTGGTAAGCGGCCCCCACTTTTTGAAAACACAGCCTAAACGCCACAGCGTCACTATCCCCGACATTGTTCGCGACGTTCTTTATGCCTTGGAGCCAGAACCCAGTTTGGCAAAATAACGTCGGATTTGGCCGTTTACAGTTCTTGAACATTCCTTTAAAGTGGAGACTCCAATTAACGCGTATCACTCGGTTAGGATAGCTTACTATGTAGTCCCGGTCTTGGCGGTTATATGACGGCCGATAACGCATGTACTCTCTGTACCCTTAGTAAAAATTGAGCTGCATACTTGGAGTCTGTCCCTCGGACAAGGAACATTACTTATGATGACCCAGATTGCTCTAGCTCACTTATCGTTGTCTTCTATAGTCTACTTTAACACATAAGGTTGACTGCGCCAACCGGAAAATTTAGGTGTAGTGCAAACTGCTATGAAGGGTTTTATCAGTTCTATTATACGTGTGTTAGCTTAGACATTCATACTATACCTCCGTATTTTGTCGTTCAGCATAGAGTATGTTACCAGTGATATGTTGAGCGGAATCTATCACATTTAGGCAAAATAAAAACTTGAACACCAATAACATTACAGAAAATAGCACAACGGTCTGATATACCACACGCTTTGGGCCGAAGCGAATCATACATCAAACAGTCAGGTGGCACTTGCTTGTTTCTAATTTTGGTGGCACTGCTCGCTGTGTATTGCAACCCGTACCACAGAGAAGTAGTATAGTTACACTAGCAACCGAACTGCGTAGTTGGCGTGATGGATATAAGAAGGAATGAGCTTAAACATCAACGATAAGGAAGGGAAATAAGATTATCGAATTGAACTTCCTAAAGGGGAAACAAGAAAACGCAGTGGTGTCCAAGGTGAACGGCCATCAGTCACTAGAAACTTGCACTCTAGGCCAAGATATAACAAACGATGGCCCTAGGATGAGAATCTATCTGGGAAAAGTGACCAACCCAGTTACACATTATTGTAGGGCGCGTGGTACGTTAGCAAATGCCATTGGCTAAAGCGGATGTTGACCTGATTTGCCTAGGTTCCTTTCCATGAAGGGCCGGGGTATGGCACTAGTATATCAAAAAGGAGTGCTGTAGTCAAAAGCGCGCTCACGATGAGAAGAAGCCTTGAAAACCGTTTGCTGAAAATTTCTGATTGCATCTTTGTATTCACGTATGCTAGGAACCGGTAGCAGCTAGAAAAGCACAAAGAATACACAACATAGGCTATATACCCCACGGAACGGAGTTAAGAGTGTTTTACTCGGTCGGGAGACTACGTGTTGTGTTGACTATATTGGGTGGCTGTCATCTTAGGAAATTTATCGAGGCACACATGGCATTTCTTTTTCTTCAAAGGCGAATACCTTGCGACGAAGTACTAAAGCATCTCACGAGAAGCGAGAAGATTGGCTAACACCTTGCTTATGCTCATGCGATCGTGTGTATTTAATAGCAATACGCCATGCAGCGCTCTTCAGTGCCAAGACACTTCGCAAGGGCACTGGCGTGATCTGGGATTCTTGGGGGCATCAGAAGCCCTGCCGGGCTCCCAAGCCTTCAATACCAACAATGAGAAATGGACAATGCGCTAAGGGGGCCAGGAACCGGGGGGCGCATTGGGCGTCAGCCCACCGAGAAGCCACTAGTGTAGCCAGATATTGTGGTACCATAGGGAGTGGCTTCGTATCGGGAGCAGATGTCGTATTATGAATGTGCTGTGTCAAATCAGAACTAGATGTGGCTTGCCTAGGACAAGGGTATTTCTGCTCTAAGGGTGCATCTTATTCGCATGTGCCGGTTGCCAAGGCCACCTAAAACTAACACTAGTGACCGCCACAGGCCGGTTGTCGGCTTGCTGGATGATGCTTGGTCCTCCACAATGGAAACTTAGATTTTCCCTTACGTCTGCCTGTGTATGTGAAAGGAGGGGGAGTGAAAGATGACTGGTCAAAGAAAAGAATCCATGCTTTCCCCCACCACCCTTGAACAAATCAGGCAAATGTCCGGCCCAGCACCGACGCGATGAAACCATGTGGCTGACAACACGACACTTGAAGTTGCATGCACTAGGGGCTAACCGGCATCTGACCACAGCGCCAATTTGAGATAGAGCAAGTAATTGGCTCAGAATCGAGAATTTTGCGCAATGAATGTAGGTGAAGGGATCTGGGGTCCGGGGGAACAGCAAATCCCTCCCGCATCCCCGCGTTTTATTGAGTTTTGCGGGCTTTCTTGCTTTGTTTGCTTTGGGTACGTAGATCTTTTATATCTAACCCTTGCCCTTCGCTTTTCTGTCCTTTTGACCCTTGGTGAACACAATCTACTTGTATTTATTATTGGTCCATCATGGCCTATAAGATTACCAATATTTATGTTATCACCACGGTGGCTGTCATCGGCGGTGCATTGTTTGGTTTTGATATTGCTTCCATGTCTGCCATGTAAGGATCCTCACCTGAATCCTATGTTAATGGATGATTGCTGACAGACCCAACAGTCTCGGTACCCAGCAATACAAATGTTTCTTCAATCAGACTGGTATAAAAGATGGTAATTGCGGTGGCCCGACATCTGCCAACCAGGGTGGCATCTCAGCGGCAATGCCTGGTGGATCCTGGGTTGGAGCTCTCCTTTCAGGCTTCATTACCGACTGGCTGGGTCGTCGTGGTGCAATTCAATCGGGCTCGGTAATATGGTGCATTGGCAGTGCCATCGTCTGTTCCTCCTTCAGCGTCGGGCAGCTCGTCGTTGGTCGTTTCATCAACGGTTTATCGGTCGGCATTCTCAGTGCTCAGGTACCGGTATACGTCGCCGAATTGGCCCAGCCCAGCAAGCGTGGCCAGGTGGTAGGCGCGCAGCAGTGGGCGATTACCTGGGGTATCTTGATCATGTTTTATGTGTCCTATGGCTGCAGCTTCATCAAGGGACCCGCCGCTTGGCGAACCCCATGGGGCCTGCAGATGATTCCCGCGGCTCTTCTCTTTTTCATGGTCTTTCTCTTGCCAGAAAGCCCCCGTTGGTTGGCTAAGAAGGATCGCTGGGAGGAGGCCCACGAAGTTCTCGCCTCGGTCCACGCCAAAGGAGATCGCAATGCCCCCTTTGTTCATACCGAGCTACAGGAGATTCGTGATATGGTTGAGTTTGAGCGTCAAAACAAGGATGCCTCCTACCTGGACCTTTTCAAGGGGAACATGATCTACCGGACCCACCTTGGTATGTTCACGCAGATTTGGTCGCAATTGACGGGCATGAACGTGATGATGCTGTACATCACCTATGTATTCGGCATGGCTGGTCTTACCGGAAATTCCAACCTTGTCGCATCCTCGATCCAGTACGTGATCAATGTCGTCATGACTATTCTGGCGTTGGTTTTTATCGACCGTTGGGGCCGCCGCACCCCACTCCTGGTCGGCTCTACTCTGATGATGACCTGGATGTTTGCCAACGCTGGCATTATGGCGTCTTACGGTAAACCGGCCCCGCCAGGTGGCCTTCACAACGTCGCAGAGCAGTCGTGGGATCTCAGTAGCTCGCCCAAAGCTGCAAAGGCAGTCATCGCCTGTACCTATCTTTTTGTCGCTAGTTTTGCACCAACTTGGGGTCCTGTCAGCTGGATCTACCCCCCTGAGCTATACCCTTTGCGCCTCCGTGGCAAGGCTGTGGCGCTGTCGACATCTTCAAACTGGATTTTTAATTTTGCCCTATCCTATTTCGTCCCCCCTGCCTTCGAGAACATCCAATGGAAGGTATACCTAGTCTTCGGCGTCTTCTGCTTTGCTATGACGGTCCATGTCTTCTTTGCGTTCCCTGAAACCGCCGGAAAGACACTAGAGGATGTCGAAACCATGTTCACAACCCCGGGCCTCAAGCCCTGGAAGACCACTGTTCAATTCCACCATGTTCGGAAGCTGGAGCAAGGAGCAATACAGTCAGAGAAACTCGCCGATCTCAACGCTGAGGAGGGGAATGTTCAGGTCCCTAAGTCTGTGGCGAAAGAGACTTCAGTCTCCCAGATTGAATAGAGTCCACGTTTTGGCACTCAGTGAATCCCTGGTGTGATGCCTGTAGCCTTTTGAAACCCGCTTCACCTTTCCACACCCTATCTGATTGTTCCATCAATTGACCTTAGTGCTGAACGTTGGATGAGCTACTTTGCCATCGTTCAAAACAATTAGGCACTGATTAGCAGTTTAGTAATATTTAGTTATTCCTCTAATACCACGAACCAAACGTCAAGGTACCTTTGTATTCTATACATGTAGTTTAGAATTATGACTAGATAGTATCTGAATATTGCTACTTTTGGCCTATCTAGCAAAATGACCGAAGAATCCACCGCGGTAAGTACAGTAATAAGGACCGGGTCATAAAACTAATGGATACACGTTCGAGGGCATCTCCGTTGTGCTCTCCTAAAATAAACCTCCAGTTAGATAGATAAATGCCTTTTGAGTCTGTTTGATGGACTATCGGTAAATAATCAGAGAAAGCACGGGCGAGAATACGACGACCAGAGTACATTTTCACAGTCAGATCTATACATAAAAATCACGTCCAATATAAATAACCGCGATCCCACATATTATTTGAAGTGAGAAGATGAACGAAGTTGGGGTTCTTGACCAAGTCTGTGCCAAACGCTTCAGTTATCCAAACCAGGGCAGTCTTCGCTGGTCTTGGCGGTGATATCAGAATAAGGAGATGGGTCAGTCCAGATGATATTGCAGCTAGCTTGAAGTCAACACGATATTCGCAAGATGCCTGCCTAGCTTGTAGACTCACCTGTTATCTGGATACGAGGGCGCATCTCTGTCACCAAGCTTCTCCACGATACCCGTTAAGGCGTCGTGCTCCCAACATATAAGGATATTGCCTGATCCATTGTATCCCTCAACCACGTCTTTGACACACCCTGGATCGTCCCGGTCACAGGAAGTGTCGATGGTGAGACCAAGATCCTCAGCTAGTGGCTCTACTGTATCATACGGACGAGCGCGTTTTCCATCTGTTAGGTGAGGTCAGCCATCAATGTATTGCCTGCCATCCCCCATCAGATACAATATGAATATGAGTTAGCATACTACTCTTCGGCGTTTGCGCCATTATATAGCTCATATCGTAATCTGAGCTGCTGCTAAAGACAGACCGCAGACACTGTGCACGTTGAATCCCCTGAGCATTCAAGCCATTTCCCCCGTCACTTGGTTTCTCTCCGTGGCGGATCAAGTAAACGGTGGGGGAAGCTGCTGTCGCGAGAGCTGCAGTAGCCACCACGCCGAAATAGGCGAGTTCGAGCATAGTGTCAATTCTTACAACCACAAAAAGAAATAACTAAAATGGTAAGTGTTTATGCTAAAGCGGAAAATTGGGATTTCCGTCTTTTACTGTATTTATATGTTGGGAGACGCCCGACTTGCCATGGCCCCCAAAGAACAATGACCCACATAGGTCACACGTAACGGGACCAAACATTAAGTTATCATGATCCGCAAGACATAGGAGATATCAATGATGTGATTCGGCGGGTTGTCTTCGCATTTGTTTCAGCTAAACCTGATAAGGCAATTGACCGCCGGATACGGCCGGTTAGATCAACTACAGTAATTCTGTTTCTTCTCAAGACTTTCGCGCTTTGCGTTATTTGAAGCTTATCGGAATAGTACTAGAGTAATGTATAATGTGGTGACTAAACAATAGGACGGGATTCTTCAGGGCGGGCAATTAATACGATACGAGCACAAGTTATAAGCAGAACCAACCAATAAATTGTAGTCTCACATTTCACCAGCATGTGGTCGATTTTTTCACGTGTGGATGCGTAATACTCGTAATCTTTCTCGGACATATTAGAGACGAAAGACACTAGACGAGATATACAACAAGCAAACAGGGTAAGTTGCACTAGAAGATTTGAAAAATGGGATTGTTGGCTTAATCGATAGATGATGAACGACCATTTAGACAAAGGAGCGGTGGAGAAACACGATTGTTTGCACAGAAACCGATTGTGGACACTGCAGTTACGCATGTTGAGCCGACCGCACACTTTCATTTTGTGAGTGTTGAACGGAAAATAGGAGTTAAACGCTGCATGGCAAACTTACACATGCAGTCGTCTGGGGACAGTAAACCCCGCCTGAAGCGCACCTGCAAGCACCACCGGTGTAGATTGGAGCCGCTGAGCACTGTGTTTTACCCTGCATTAGCGACCGAGTGTCGGAGGAAGAAACGGAGGGTCAATCTAGTAAATATATTCACCGTCACATTGCATGATCCACAGTGGTTTAAATCAGTATTGAGATCAGTACAGGCACCGGCACAATAGGTAGAATTCCCAGAGGGACACTTCAGATATCCCACTCTTAGCCAAATCCAGTTGGGTAGTATGGGGGAAAAAAGGGAAAAAATACTTACAATAATGTTACAGGAACCGCAGTGCAAGGGGTCTGCACTGAGGTTTGCGCAAATGCCTGTGTAGCAGGCTGGGCTTGCGGGAGGACACTGTCGAATTGTGTCATCTTAGTGCAAGCTATGGCCACTACAGGGTCAAGAATATCTCGCGCTATTACTGCCGGATCCATAGTGCCTCGGATCAGAAGCTAGATCAAAACATGTGCCGGAGCAACAGCCAGGCTGGATTACAGGGCACTTTTGAACAACGGTAAGTCTAAGAGGATGAGTGGAAATCTCTCGTTGATATTGAAAATAAACTAACCGCAGGGGACTCGCACGATCCACAGTATTTTGTATTGCTTCTCAAATCAACACACAGCACCGAGCAGCACCAAGACGACAGATCATTGAAGTGTTGAGTAATTATGGGTCAGACCACTGACAAAAATTGGAAAGCTTTTAGCACTTACAGTATTATTGCATGATCCACAGTGGCCACGATCAGAGGAAATGTCAACGCGCTCCCCAGAGCAGCATCCCGGTTGGACTGCTGGGCATAAGAAGTTCAGGCAAGAGGCTCCACAGGAGCCGAAATAGGCGGCGTTATTACTTATATCCACACATGTTCCTGCACAGCAAGCAGGCTCTATTCCCTCATACTATGCGCCAAACTGTCCGACACCATAGAGGACAAAAATGGATGCAAGGGGTCTGCTCGAGATCCTTACTGGCGTGTTACATGGCTTCTCGTCACCAAAATCCAACTGTACATCTGTGCGTGCAGGAGGCAGATTGATAATGCATCGATGTGTTGCTAGCGTGATTTTTAGCGAGTTGACAAGCCAAATGGAAGATGGCATGAATAAATTGGGATGTTTTGAAGCCACACCAGTAGGTCTAACATCATTGGATAAAGACCAAATACATCGTTGCTCCCTGGACCATTGAGAACCGCTGCTCAAGCAATGAGCCCAAAGTGTGTAATAAGAAGCAGCAATCATGATCGCTGTATGCAAGTCGTGACCTCCGGAAATCACAACCGGTACCGATCGAACGAATGCTTGCTATTCTCAGAGACCTTTATGAATGCAGGGACAGTCGTGCTTCAGATGGATAAAAGTGCGAAGAGCCTGATTAAACTTTGCAGACATTGCCCATTCGAGGCCACTATAAAAAGATATAGTCAATGCTGTTTGCGGTTGCTTGATTCCAAAATATGCAATATGGCCACCAATTAACTTTTAGCAAAATCTAACATTACTTTCAAGAAAATTAGCCTAGGGCCTAGAATTGCCACGCAGACACCTATCAATCGACAGCTTTAAATTGTGCCTGGAAGTTATATTCCGCTAGAAAAGGCTTGTTGTGCCTCGTTTCACATACGGCACTGCGTCGGGTAGAAGTATGTTGCCTAGTTTTTACTAGAGAAATGTTGATTTCTGTCAACATTTTCTGATAAGGTTTCGCTGGCATCAATAAGGAAATATTATTTTGAATGGACAATTCCGTAACACTAGATCCGTGTCCGGATAAGAGGAAAGTGTTTGGCGGATAAGAGCGGATAAATAGTGGGGTGGAGCGGATAAGTGACACAACCAGACGAAAGAAAATAACCCTACTTTTGACCACCTGAGCGGTAAAGTGGCATTAAAATTTCTTTTCTGATTTGCTTAACCCTTTCGTGCCCCGGATTGAGGTAAACTGCGGGGAAGGGCTGTTGCGGGGAACTATTTCTAGCCATAAAGAAAGCCTTGGCACTCCACCCAGCTGTGTAGGAGCCGATGCTGCCAAGAACATAGCGAGCTGATCGAAAATATTGACCTCGATTGATAGGACATATCTGCCAGCGTTTGGGACTTGTCAACCAATCACTTTTCCGCAAGCCCCATTTGTACTTTTAAGTGCAATTGCTCTTTTCCGCCCACCCCTGGTACATATATAAGAGCAACCGCAATATTTCTGTTGGGTTGAACAAATAGATCCTTGAGTAATTGAGCTCCTGACTTCGCAGCATCGCCATGTCCTTTTTACACCCGCGCCGAGCATCTCTAGATGAACTTGAGGATGAAAAGCGAGGGAAGGCTGAAAATGTGGAGGACTGCTCGAATATTACATGCATCGACGACATCCAGGTGTTGGGCCTCGCTCCAGAGGACGCTGAATTTTACCGCAATTTCGATACAAAAAAAAAGAAAAGAGTTCTCCGGAAGGCATGGTCCCATCACCCCCCTTTAGGGAAACTTACTAACGGCAAGTGCCTGGCAGGTTGATGTTCGACTAGTTCCGATGCTTTCCGTACTCTATTTGGTTTCACACCTCGATAGGGCTAATATAGGCAACGCTAAAATTGCTGGACTTACGGAGGATCTGGGCTTAAGTGGAATTCAGTACAATATCGCACTTAGTCTTTTTTTCATTCCATATGTCCTTCTTGGTGAGTCAAAGCCCGGAACATGCCTCTCAAAAGATCTACGGCTAACTGGGAACCAGAGGTACCGAGTAATATACTGCTCAAGTCTTTCACTCGACCTTCCTATTACTTGGGCATCTTGACCG
>ERZ1673737.2905-NODE-2905-length-13747-cov-6.373138_pt1 | contig 13747 bp, 14 predicted proteins | sample MGYA00580211_ERZ1673737 | MGnify/ENA primary metagenome ERZ1673737 (study PRJEB41218, sample SAMN15661789) | gut metagenome | host: Homo sapiens | place: Canada: London | collected 2015-08-20/2019-03-30 | study: EMG produced TPA metagenomics assembly of... | reverse complement strand
AGCTTCTAAAACAGGCTCTGTTACTATGTCTTGAGGCTCTTTAGTCTCAAGTTCTGAGCTCTGCTCTTTTAAAAGCTCTTGCTCTTGATTTTTTAAACTTTCAGTTTCTTGTTTTTCTTCTTTATTCTTTTTGCCAAAACCTAGCCAAGAAAATAAACCTTTAGCCATATAAACCTCAAAAAATTCTTTATTTGATATTATTATAGTTGTCTAATTATAACAAAAGGATTAACTATGTCTGATAAGCACACTGTACGCATTATAGGCGGAAAATACAAAGGAAAACTTTTGCCAGTAAGAAATGCTGAAGGATTACGCCCGACTCCAGATAGAGTTAAAGAAACAGTATTCACTTGGTTACAAAATGATATAGAAAATGCCTCCGTGCTAGATCTCTTTGCTGGTAGTGGTGCTTTAGGATTTGAAGCCTTATCAAGAGGAGCTGCTAATATTACCTTAGTTGAACTTGACTATCATAGTTTTAGACTTTTATGCGATCAAGCTAATAGTTTCGACGAAAAAGAAAAAATCCATATCATCAACAACGATGCCATTAAATATCTAGATAATTGCAAGGAAAAATTTGATGTTGTTTTTCTAGATCCACCTTATAAAGCACATTTATTAAAACCAGTGTTAAAGCTTTTATTAAATAACAATATCATATCAGATAATACTCTTTTATATGTTGAAATGAGCACAGGTGATAATGAAAGTATTGCTGGATATGAAAAGATTAAAGAACAAATTGCAGGTCAAGCAAAATATTCCTTATGGAAAAAAAGCTCTTTTATCTTTTAAACAAAATCCCTCCTATATAGGAGGACTTCTAATGGATTATATAAAAAAATAAGTCCTCAAATTTTTTAACTTGAGGACTTCATTTCATAAATCTTTATTGATTACTACTTTCTACGGTTACGAGCAATTTCAATAACCTTCAACTGAGCCATAGCATCAGCTAAACGAGCTAGAGCATGAGAATAATCAACATCTCCAGATGCACTCTTCTCCAGAGAATTTTTAGCTGCACGAATAGCTTCTTGAGCTTTAGCCTCATCAATATCTTCCGCTCTTAAAGCTGTATCAGCCAAAATTGTTACAGAACTTGGTTGAACCTCTAAAACTCCACCAGCAAGATAAATTTGATCTTCTTTATCTTCAGCATCGATCAAAGAGACCATACCTGTCTTGATAGTAGTCAATAAAGGAGTGTGCCCATATCTAATGCCAAGCTCACCTTCAGAGCCTGTAACTCTAACTGATTTAACCAGTCCTGAGTACATATTACCGATGCCACTTACGACATTCAGATGGAATGCAATTCCTTCCATGCATCACTCCTTACGATTATAAGTTCTTAGCTTTTTCTACTGCTTCGTCAATAGAACCAACCATATAGAACGCCTGCTCAGGCAGGTTATCATAATCGCCATTAATAATTCCCTTAAAGCCACGAATTGTCTCTTTAAGTGGTACATACTTACCAGGGGTACCAGTAAATACTTCAGCAACACTGAACGGCTGTGATAAGAAACGTTCAACCTTACGAGCTCTTGATACAACCAACTTATCGTCTTCTGAAAGTTCATCCATACCTAAAATGGCAATAATGTCTTTCAATTCCTTATAACGTTGTAATACAGTTTGTACACCACGAGCTACTTCATAATGATCCTTACCAACAACGAAAGGATCAAGCTGGCGTGAAGTTGAAGCTAAAGGATCAACTGCTGGGTAAATACCTAAGGAAGCAATTTGTCTTGACAACACGATGGTTGCGTCCAAGTGAGCGAATGTTGTAGCAGGGCTTGGATCTGTTAAATCGTCAGCAGGTACATATACAGCCTGAACAGAGGTAATAGATCCCTTCTTTGTTGAAGCAATACGCTCCTGTAAAACACCCATTTCCTCAGCTAATGTAGGTTGATAGCCTACAGCTGAAGGCATACGTCCTAACAGAGCAGAAACCTCGGTACCAGCTAATGTATAACGATAAATATTGTCAATGAATAACAATACATCTAAACCTTCATCACGGAACTTCTCAGCAACAGTCAAGCCAGTTAAAGCAACACGCAAACGGTTCCCTGGAGGCTCGTTCATCTGACCGTAAATCATTGATACCTTATCAATAACCTTAGACTCCTGCATCTCATGATAGAAATCGTTACCTTCACGAGTACGCTCGCCAACACCAGTAAATACAGATAAACCTGAATGAGCTTTAGCGATATTATTAATAAGCTCCATCATATTTACAGTCTTACCTACACCGGCACCACCGAATAAACCGACTTTACCACCTTTTGCAAAGGGGCAAATCAAGTCCATAACCTTAATACCAGTTTCTAAGATTTCTGTAGTAGATGATTGCTCTGCATAAGTAGGAGGTGCACGATGAATAACCCAATCCTCTTTTTCATTGATAGGGCCACGCTCATCTACAGGTTGACCTAAAACGTTCATGATACGTCCTAAAGTCTCCCTTCCTACAGGAACCTTAATACCATCACCAGTATTAACGGCATCTAAACCACGGCACATACCATCAGATGAACCCATGGCAATACAACGTACAACACCACCACCAATTTGCTGTTGTACTTCAAGGACTATATCCTGACGATTTTTACCGTCACCTTTAACCTGCAAAGCATCATATAATTCCGGAATATGGCCTTCCGGGAATTCAACGTCAACAACAGCTCCGATGATCTGGACAATCTTTCCAACTTCACCGGCTCGATTTGAAGTTTCAGCCATTTATTTTTCCTCTTAAATTCTTTATACCGCCGATGCACCAGATACGATGTCATTCAATTCTAAAGTGATAGAAGCTTGACGTGCTTTGTTGTACTCAAGTTGCAAATCACTTACTAAAGATTCAGCATTATCAGTAGCTGCTTTCATAGCTACCATACGGGCAGCCTGCTCTGAAGCTAAATTCTCCAAAACAGCGTGATAAACCATCTGTTGAATATAACGATCCAACAATACACCAAGAATTTCTTCTGGATCTGGCTCATACAGATAGTCCCAATGATGCTTAGCAACATCTTCATCCTTAGTCTTAGCTAAGGGCAAAATCTGATTGATTGTCGGTATCTGAACCATAGTGTTCTTAAAACCATTGAAAGCTAAGTAAACCTTATCTACTTCCTTCTTTAAGAACATATCAGTTACGACTTTAATTGCACCAACCAATGTTTCAGGTTTTGGATCATCTCCAAAACCACCATGCGAGGCGATGACGTCAATTCCACTTCTCATAAAGAAAGAGCCTGCTTTTGAGCCTAAAAGAGCGGCACAAACCTTAACTCCATCTTTATCTAATTCCTGCATCTTAGCAAGAACTCTACGGAACAAATTGATATTCAAACCACCACAAAGGCCACGATCAGTAGATACAATAATAAAAGCTACTTTTTTGACTTCCCGTTCAACCATATAAGGATGATGGAATTCACTATGGCTTGCTGCAATATGCCCGATGATTTCATATAAACTCTTAGAATAAGGTCTACTTTGAGACATCTTATCCTGAGCTCTCCTCATCTTTGAAGCAGCTACCATTTGCATAGCACCAGTAATCTTCTGTGTGTTTTTCACAGAAGCTATCTTAGTGCGTATTTCCTTTGCTCCAGCCATTCAGAGCTCCTAATAAGTCTGATTTGACTTAAAGTCGGTAATAATATCGGTTAATTGCTTAACAATTGCATCTGAATATTCTGGCTTAGCATCAATATCCTTTAGCTGTTGATCATACTTAGAGTGGGCAAAATTCAACAAAGATTGCTCAAATGCCTGAATCTTAGACAGCTCAACATCCTCAAGGAAGCCTCGTTCAGCGGCGAAAATAACTAAGGACTGCTCAGCAACAGATAACGGTGCATACTGATTTTGTTTCATAAGCTCAGTAACTTTCTGACCATGATCAAGCTGCTTACGAGTAGCCTCATCCAAATCAGAAGAGAACTGAGCGAAAGCAGCTAATTCACGGTACTGAGCTAAAGCAGTACGAATACCACCTGATAGCTTCTTCATAAGCTTAGTCTGAGCTGCACCACCTACACGAGATACTGAAATACCAGGATCTACAGCTGGACGTACACCTGAATTAAACAAGCTAGTAGTTAAGAAAATCTGACCATCAGTAATAGAAATTACATTAGTCGGAATAAAGGCTGATACGTCACCAGCTTGAGTTTCAATAATTGGCAAAGCAGTTAAAGAGCCAGTCTTTCCTTTAACCTTGCCACCACTTAACTCCTCTAAATATTCAGCATTAACACGAGAAGCACGCTCTAATAATCTTGAGTGTAAGTAGAAAACATCACCAGGGAAAGCTTCACGCCCAGGAGGACGGCGCAAAAGTAAAGAAATTTGACGGTAGGCTACAGCATGTTTAGATAAGTCATCATAAATGATCAAAGCATCTTCGCCTTGATCCATGAAATACTCACCCATGGCACAACCAGCATAAGGAGCAATATATTGTAAAGCAGCAGTATCTGCAGCAGAAGCTACAACAACAATTGTATTAGCTAAAGCCCCTTCTTCATCGAGCTTTCTTACAACTGAAGCAATAGTTGAAGCTTTCTGACCAATAGCTACATAAACACAACGAACACCATATTTTTGCTGATTAATAATGGTATCAATAGCTAAGGCAGTTTTACCAGTCTGACGATCACCAATAATAAGTTCACGCTGGCCTCTACCAATAGGAATCATAGAGTCAACTGCTTTATAACCAGTCTGAATCGGCTGAGAAACACTCTGTCTTGCAATAACGCCTGGAGCAATCTTTTCAACAGGATAAAAACCAGAATTAGTAATCTGACCTTTACCATCAATAGGCTCACCTAAAGCATTAACAACTCGACCTAAAAGTCCATTACCAACAGGAACTTCCAAAATACGTCCTGTACTCTGAACCTTCATTCCCTCAGATAACTCTCCATACGGGCCTAAAACAATAGCACCTACAGAATCTCTTTCAAGGTTTAAAGCTAAGCCATACAGATTGTTTTCAAACTCGAGCATTTCGCCCTGCATTACGTTGGACAGGCCATGAACTCTGACAATACCATCATTTACAGATACGATGGTTCCTTCATTACGGGCCTCTGTCACAACTTTAAATTGCTGAATTCTCTGCTTAATTAAATCAGCAATCTCAGTTGAATTAAGTTGCATTATTACTCCTCTAAATTATTTGAGGGTTGAAGATAAGCTTTTTATGCTAGTTCTAACACTAGCATCAATTACTTCATTTCCAACTTTTAAAATTGCACCGCCAATCAGACTGTCATCTATTGTTTGCTCAAAATTGATAGAACAATCATACTTAGCAGCTAATTTGCTTTTTAAAAGGTCAATTTCGCTTTGAGTATAAGGATGAGCTGAGACCAATTTTACAGTTAAAACTTTCTCATGCTTTTCGCGCAATCTTAAGAATTCTTCGTAAATTTCAGGAATTACTTCAAAACGATTATTTTCGCCTAAAACCTTAATGAGATTTTTACATTGCTCATCTAAAATACCGTCTAAAAGCGAAATTAAAATTGTTTCTGCGCTTTCAGCATTTGGTGCGTTTTTAATAGCAGACATTAAACTTTCGTCTTTGCAAGCTAAAGCCATTGCGTAAAGCTTTGCTTGCCATTTATCTAAAGTCTGCTCTTCCAGCGCACACATAAAAGTAGCTTCTGCATATGGTCTTGCCACTGTGAGATTTTCAGCCATTTGCTAATTTCTCCTACAGTGAATCCATAATTTTCTTTAGCATAGCTTGATCTGTATTAGCATCAACCTTCTGGTTTACGACTTTCTCAACACCAGCTACAACTAAAGCAGCATACTCTGAGCGTAACTCTTCTTTAACTCTATTTTTTTCGGCCTCAATTTCACTTTTAGCCTGATCAAGTATACGTTGCTTTTCAAGCATAGCCTCTTCTGAAGCTTTGTCGATTATAGCTAAACGTTGCTTATTGGCTTCATCTAAAATTTTTTGAGCCTGAGTATGAGCTTGACGCATGGTATCTTTAGCGCCTTCGTTAGCAAGCTCAAGATTTTTTTTAGCTTTCTCAGCTGCGGTTAAACCGTCGGCAATCTCTTTTTGTCTTTTTTCTAGGACATTCATCAACGGTGGCCATACGTACTTCATACATAAAACCGCGAAGATCAAGAATGCAACAGCCTGACCTAAAAATGTAGCATTGATTTCCAATTCAAATGCCCCGCTTTATCTATTATTTATTAGAGAGAGACTGCAAACATTAAGTACATGCCAAGACCAACACCGATCATAGGGATAGCATCAACTAAGCCCATAACGATGAAGAATTGGGTACGTAATAAAGGTAATAAATCTGGCTGTCTTGCAGAACCTTCGATAAACTTTCCACCTAAAATACCAATGCCGATAGCACCACCGATAGCAGCTAAGCCCATCATGATTGCAGCAGCGAGATAAACAAATTCCATTTTTTTCTCCTTAAAAACAGATATAAAAGTTATTCTTCTTCACTTGCCATAGACAAGTAGACAATGGTTAAAACCATAAAGATAAAGGCTTGTAATGTCACAATTAAAATGTGGAATAAAGCCCAAGGGACATTCAATACCCATTGAATCCACCATAAAGGTAAGAGAGCGATGAGTATGAAAATCATTTCACCGGCATACATATTTCCAAAGAGACGTAAGCCTAATGAAATAGGTTTAGAGAGTAAAGAAACACCTTCAAGCACTAAATTTAAAGGACTGAACGCCCAGTGATTGAAAGGATGCAAAGTCAAACTCTTGATAAATCCCATCACACCAACATTCTTGAAAGCAAAAACGAAGATGAGACAGAAAATACCAACAGCCATAGACAAAGTGATGTTCACATCAGCAGAAGGAACAACTCTCAAATACGGTACACCAATAGCTTTTGCAATTTCAGGTAAGAGATCGATTGGTAAAAGATCCATTAAATTCATGAGGAAGATCCACATGAAGACTGTCAATGACAGAGGAGCAATTAATTTACTCTTGCGTTTAAAGATACCGCTGACAGAACCTTGAACAAATTCAAAAATAAGTTCAACAAAACATTGCAGTTTATTAGGAACGCCACTTGTAGTTTTCTTTGCTGCATATCTAAATAGCAATAAAAACACAATACCTAAAACAACTGTGATTCCTATAGAATCAAGATTAATCGTATAGGGATTAACAATGGAAGAGGAGCCTGAATTTTCAGGTAATGCCGCAACACATTGCCCGGTACCTAAATCACTAAAGGAACACTTTTCTGTAGCAACTTGTTGTATACATTCATGCTCTGATGCATTTGTCAGGCAAGTAGCAAATGCAGAAGCATCTACAGGCTTAACGCTGTCCACGATAGAAAAATCACGAACGTCTAATTGCAAAAAGTGTAAGTGATGGGAAATATATTCCTGAGAGTTACTCTCTGACATGGATATTCACACCTTAACTTAATAAAAAAGACTTATAAATATTTGTAATATTTTTGACAAAAAATACGACTTAACATTTTTTTTGTCAAAACACCTTTTATATTATTTGTATGTACTATGTAAATAAAAGCAGATAATCATCATTGTCTTTTTAGACTAATGATTAAGATAGGATATATCAGTAAATTAAAAATCACCATAGAAACAAACGATAAAATAACAACAGTGTCGTTTAGTTCAAAAAATTTTATAGCTATGCCTAATAATAAAATTACTAACATGAACTTTAAAAAAAAGGCATATATAGCTTTATAAACTATTAAACTAGCTGATATTTTTTTTAAATCCTTGCGATTCGCAATGCAAAAAAACACACTTTGCGGGATCACATAACAAAAAATACCAATAAAGTAAGATGTCAGACTAATCCATGGCGATTGCACAAAAATGGTGTAATTAATTGCTAAAATCACACCACCTAACAAGATAAATAAAATATTTAAAAAAATTATTCTTTTATTTATGTTCATTAATAGGGCAAACCTAACTGTTTTAAAAGTTCTGTCAACTGCTCATGAGACGAATATGACAGTGTGACTTTTCCATTATCAGCATTCTTTCCTGAAAATTTAACTTTAATACCCTTAAAGCGTGAGTTGAGATTATTTTCCCATGTTTCATATTCTTGAGGTCGATATTTAACAACCTCTTCTTTATCGTTTTTATCACTTTTAATATCTTCGACAAAAGCCTCAGTTTGTCTGACATTTAAGCCTTTACTGATCACGATATTTGCTGCTTGAGGTTGTAATTCATATTTAAGACCTAATAAAACCTTAGCATGACCTAAATCCAAACACCCTTGAGCCACAAGTTGTTGTACCTCAGGATGTAAATTTCTAAGTCTTAAAATATTAGCAATTGAACTTCTTGACTTACCTAAAGTCTTAGCTAAAGCTTCTTGGCTTAAATTGCATTCTTGAAGCATTTGTTCTAATGCCTTAGCTAGTTCTAAAGGATTAAGATCCTCTCGTTGAATATTTTCTATTAAAGCTATGGCATAGGCATTATTTGCTAAATCATCCCTAACAATACAAGGAACTTTTGTTAAAGCAGCTAATTTACAAGCTCTAAAACGGCGTTCACCGCAAATAATAGCAAATTTGCCATTATCATTTTTTTTAACAAGCAAAGGTTCAAGTAGGCCATGTTCAGATATTGAATCAGCTAATTCCTGAATTCCCTCATGCTCAAAAGATTTTCGAGGCTGATAAATAGAAGGTTCTAACTTATCTAACTCAATATCAACAATACCTTTGTTATTAGCTTCTAACTGCACAGTTTCTTTTTCAGGGCTAGGTGTATCTAGCTTTTCTTCTTTATATCTTTTACTCTCACTTAAAAGAGAGGATAAACCTCTACCTAAACCGGCCATGACAAGTCCTTATTACGCTTTGCTTTGATCTTTTTCAATAATTTCAGCGGCTAACGCTAAATAAGCTTTAGATCCAGCTGATGATTTATCATAATACATAGCAGGCTTACCAAAACTAGGAGCCTCAGCTAATCGTACATTACGAGGAATAATAGTTTTATAAACTAAGCTACCAAAATTCTTTTGTAACTCATCAGAAACATCTGTTGATAAGCGATTACGATTATCAAACATTGTTCTTAAAATACCTTCAAGTCTAAGTTTGGGATTAACTGCTTTTGCAAGTTGATCAACAGTATCTATTAATAAGGTTAATCCTTCTAAGGCAAAGTATTCACATTGCAAAGGGACTAAAATTGAATCAGCCGCACACATAGCATTTACAGTTAATAGATTTAATGATGGTGGGCAATCAATAAAAATATAATCATATTCATCGCTAATTTCAGACAAAGAATTTTTTAATCTAAATTCGCGAGCATAAAAATCCAATAATTTAACCTCAGCTGCGGTTAAATCTTCATTAGCAGCAATTAAATGGAAAGAACCATTTGTTTTTTCAATTATGGCATCACGAATATCTAAATTATCAATCAAGACCTGACAACTTGTTTGTGTGACCTCAAATTTATTTATACCTGAAGCCATAGTGGCATTTCCCTGAGGATCACAATCTATAACTAAAACCTTTTTATCCATAGCTGCTAATGAAGCAGCTAAATTTACACAGGTCGTAGTTTTGCCCACACCTCCCTTTTGATTGGAGATAGCTATAATTTTACTCATTTGAAATCCTATTTTTTACTGGCAACATCATTACAGCTTGACGTGTAGCCTGAAGCTCGGGAACGTGTAAGCTTAAAATTTTGTTAATTTTTACCGAAGACGGAACCTCTTTAAGTTCTTGCTCTTCAAGATTAGCCTTCATGGCAATAAAAGTACCTTGATCATCTATAAGAGGCAAACACCATTCTACAAAACGAGCTAAAGGAGCAAAAGCTCTGCTTACAATGCAATCAAACTTTTCATCACAATGTATATTTTCACAACGGTCGTTAATTATGGTGATATTTTTTAATTGCAAAGAAACCATAGCCGTTCTAACAAAAGATAATTTTTTTGCAATTGAATCTATCAATGTAAACTTTTTTTCTGGATTTAGTATAGCAAGCACTAATCCAGGAAAACCGGGACCGGTTCCAACATCTGCAATATTTTCACCACAAATTAATGGGGAAATAACCGCACTATCCATAATATGTAAAATTAACATTTGCTTAGGATCTCGAATAGCAGTCAGATTTAAACTAGTATTCCATTTGCATAAAAGCTCCAAAAGAACAACTAATTTCTCAATTTGCTCCTGACTACAAACAATTTCTGTCTGAGCAAAAAGTTGCTGTAATTTGTTTTCAAATTCACCGCGGTCTATTGAAGTATTTTTTACATTACGGTTCACGGTTATTTCCTCAAAAATTAATTCTTACCTAGCATCCCTAATTTCTTTAAATGCACTAATAATATAGAAATTGCAGCCGGAGTAACACCAGATATTCTAGAAGCCATACCAATAGTTTCAGGCTGATACTCATTGAGCTTCTGGGCAACTTCATTTGATAAAGCTCTAATCTGCTTATAATCATAATTAAGTGGCAATAAGGTACGCTCATTAATTTGCTTACGGCGAATCTCTTCAAGCTCTCTATCTAGATAACCTTGATATTTAACTTGAATTTCAACCTGCTCTAAAGCTTGTGTCTCTTTAGCAATAGGTTCCACACTAGCAGCCTTTAAAAGATTATCTAATTTGCACTCAGGTCTACGTAAAATTTCTTCTAAGCTTTGTTCCTGAGATAATGGGGCTTTTAAGATACTGCTAATATTTTTACCCATATCTGATGATGGCTTAACGATAGTCATTCGTAAACGGGCTTTTTCTTTTTCTATTTGATTTTGCTTATTTTCAAAGAAACGCCATCTTTCATCAGACACTACACCTAGTTCTCTTGCTTTAGGAGTCAAACGCAAATCTGCATTATCCTCTCTTAAAATTAAACGATATTCAGCTCTAGATGTAAACATTCTATAAGGCTCTTTCGTTCCTAAGGTACATAAATCATCCATTAATACTCCGACATAAGCCTCATCGCGTCTTGGGAACCATGGCTGTTGTCCCTTAATATATAAACAAGCATTAATTCCAGCTAATAATCCTTGAGCTGCAGCCTCTTCATAACCTGTAGTACCATTAATCTGGCCAGCCAAGAATAATCCCGGGACCTTCTTTGACTGCATAGAAACAGATAGTTCACGCGGATCATAGAAATCGTATTCAATAGCATATCCAGGTCTTGCGATTACAACATTCTCTAAACCTTCAATAGAACGAATAAAGTTTTCCTGCACATCAAAAGGCAAAGATGTTGAAATTCCATTAGGATAAACCAATGGAGAAGTTAATCCTTCAGGTTCTAAGAAAATTTGATGAGATGTTCTATCAGGATAACGAACAATCTTATCCTCAATTGAAGGGCAATAGCGAGGACCTATACTATGAATAACCCCTGAGTATAAAGGACTACGATCTAAACCACCACGAATAATATCGTGTGTCTTTTCATTAGTTCTAGTTATAAAACAAGGAATTTGCTCAGGATGAATATGTTCAGTATTTAAAAATGAAAAAGCAGGTAAAGGATTTTCAGGTTCTTGTCTTGATAATTTATCAAAATTAATTGTAGAAGCTACTAAGCGAGCAGGTGTTCCTGTCTTAAGACGACCAACCTTAAGTCCTAAATTTTTTAAATCCTCAGCTAAAGATATTGAGGCAGGATCTCCAGCACGACCACCACTATAATGATCTAAACCAATATGAATTAATCCATTTAAAAAAGTTCCAGCACAAACAATTACAGCTTTACAATAAAAATTAATACCTGCTGCTGTAGTTACGCCACATATAGCTTGATCTTTAAATAAAATTTTTGTGGCAGGTTGCTGAAAAATAGTTAGGTTTTCATAATTCCACAATAAAGATCGCATAACTTCTTTGTAAAGGTGACGATCTGTTTGGGCACGAGTTGCTCTAACAGCAGGTCCTTTTGACGAATTTAAAGTTCTAAATTGAATTCCTGCTTTATCGATCGCTTCAGGACAAACACCTCCCATAGCATCAATTTCTTTAATTAAATGTCCTTTTCCTATACCACCAAAGGCTGGATTACAAGACATTTCTCCCACTGTCTCTAAATTATGGGTTAAAAGTAAAGTTTTGCAGTTCATTCTTGCGCTTGCTGCAGCGGCTTCAATACCTGCATGACCTGCACCGATAACGATGACATCAAATTCTCTAAAAATACTCATTAATGATCAGTCCTTAAAAACGATCTTTTTAGTTTTTAACAAAAATTAATCCACTAATTAATAATTAATAAAAGAAAAATATTAATATCATTAATATTTTTTTATTATTCTTATTATTAGGGTGTAGTTTGTTCCTAAAACCTCATTAATATTATAAAAAACAAAAGGTTTTGTGTTATTAATATCTATATTAATTTGTTAGAAGAGTTCCTATTAATTGTGGAAAAATATGCACTTTTCAACAGAATAAAAATTATATCTATTTATCAAAGTTATTTCCTTATGTTTTTCCAGTAACTTTCCCACAGCTTTTTTACAGGGTATATTTTACAAAAACCAAGACTATTCTAAGTAAAAAATTTATGAAAAATATCCTTTTTAATAAAATTTTTAATATTAATTTAAAGATTAATGGTGAAGGTGATTAGGATAACTTTATAAAAATTAAATATTTTTTTTAGTTTTATTTTATTGTAATTTTTACTCTATTCGGATCCTTGTTTTTATGAGCGTATCATCTTTTTTTATCAAAAAATTTATATTTAGGTTCTTATTTCCTAATATTATCTAAATTTCCCACTAGTAATCTTAAAAAGAATATTTACAAAAATGTAATTTTTTATATCAGGAATTACATTTTTATGTTTTGTAAAAAAAAGCTTACTAATGGTGATTAAGCATTAATAAGCCAAAAACAAAGATTTAGAAATTTTATTTTTTATGAAATAATACTTTCGCCTTGGTGAAGGAAATTTCTTATATTTTTATTACTAAATCTTTTGTGGTATTTGCACAACAATAAATGCTGTTATGTGAACTGGCGTTGTATATACCTATATCTTTACTTTCAAAACAGATCATTTTTTTTCTTTGAACTTTGTTTTTTAATTTTGTAATTAAAAATCATATAACCTTATTTATGGAAAAATAATTCTGTTTGCTTTTGAGTTTTTTCTATAGTTCCTACAATTACAAAATCTTCTTTGCAAAGACCATATTTATCATTACAAATTACTCTATATGTGTATCTATTATTAAAATTGCTAATTATTTTGGATTAATTGCAGGAGATAGTAGTTCTAGAAAGGCTCATATTCAGGATCTATTGCGAATACATAAGTTCTTTTTGGATAAAGCATAAGGTGGATCTATATTTTTTGAGAAATTTGATAAACTATCTTTAGATAAACAAATTATTTTATTAGGATCTTTTGAGGAATGTTGTTATCTGCTTTTAGGTAGAATAAATATTGTTAAAATAGGCTATAACCTCATTATTACTACCGATTAATCAAGAGCTATATGTAAAATGTAATAGAGGCTTTTTTAGAGCAGATTTATATTATCTGCCTGTCTATGCATTCCTATACTGTTATGTCATTAAAAGAATTAATGGCTAATGGTATTTTCTAATTTTAAATTATCTTTATCAAATTTTAGGCACACAAAACCTCGTACTTCAGTGCGAGGATGTAGT
>ERZ1673737.2901-NODE-2901-length-13759-cov-4.390835_pt1 | contig 13759 bp, 9 predicted proteins | sample MGYA00580211_ERZ1673737 | MGnify/ENA primary metagenome ERZ1673737 (study PRJEB41218, sample SAMN15661789) | gut metagenome | host: Homo sapiens | place: Canada: London | collected 2015-08-20/2019-03-30 | study: EMG produced TPA metagenomics assembly of... | reverse complement strand
GGGACCAAAATGTAGTTAGCTTGGCCGAGCTCGGATCGATTGGTTCCTGATCGCCTCAATGCCAGAAAACTTGAATTGATGTAAATCAATCAATTTGTTAATTCTAGATAACTTATTCAAATCGGATTACAATGTGTAATAGTCACAAACCACCAAATCACTGCCCCTGAGCAACTGAGCAACCGAGCAACTGAGACAAGACAAATATAGCCGCCAGCTGACACCCCAAACCCAAGCCCTAACTCGGCCAACACGAGTCCCCAATTTCCCCATTCAACAGCCACCCGATGCACACAGCAGAAACCAGCCCAACTCCCCCAGCCAGAACCAGCCAAAACCATGCAGGAACCAATACCCCAACCCAGTATTAGCCAAGACTCTCGCTACAACTTGCCAGACAGACCAAGACTAACCTTCCGAGTGGAGTCAACGCCACTAAGCCCGATGGCAAAACCACAAGTGTCATAGCATCACCCCAGAACTTGCCTAGCATTTTTAGCATGTATATATAAAGTCCCCGTCAAAAGACCCGCAAGGACCCTTTTTCCGGATTTCCTTATTGAAAATTCGAACAACGACCCCGTGTCGTTTCGTTTTTTTCTCGTCGTCTGTCCTGTAGTGGTGTTTTGCACCTGTCCATTCGTTTTGAATTACTTTTTACAAACATACCATCACAATCATGATGGTCCCTGTCCGTTTGATGTGGCTTGCCCATGTCCTGCCAGCTGCTGCTCTTACTATCACTTCGCCGCAGACGACCCCTGCCGCCGTGGCGTCTACTTCTACTTTGACGAGCTGCGGATCCGGAAACTTGATTGAGAATGGCTCCTTCGATGATACTGATATTGAATCTGGGGCTACGTGGACAGTCCTTCCTGGTGGGAGTGTCCAGAACGGTTATTTGTTCGTTGCTCATACATGTTCATACTTGGATATGGATATCAACCCTGCTGTTCATGCGTGTTATACTAACTTAACGTCCCCGATCTAGACACTTGAACTCGGAACAAGTCAGCTCACAGACTTTCATGCACCATGCCATCTCCGGTGCGCTCAGCGGACAGGTTTACAAGTTCTCTATGGATTACCGCCAGACAACTGGCCCCAATGGCCTAGAGTCGACTTGTGATGTGGAGATTATGCTCAATGGCGCTACTGTTGATGACAGTACCCATTCGTTTAATCCGGAGTTCGTGACCATCTCGAAGGAGTGGACTGCTGATGGTTCGAATGTTGATGTTATGATCCTGATTGAGTGTCCTAATGCTGATGCCTCGACTGTTGTCGATGTTGATAATATTGTTCTAGAGGGTGTCTGCTCTTCGGCTTCATCTTCTTCGGTGGCTGTTTCGACTCCGGCTCAGACTCCTTCTTCTGTTCCTGTTGCCTCTAGTGTGTCTGTTTCGACGCCTGTTTCTCCGTCTGCGTCTTCTTCCGCGTCACCTAGCTCCCACGGCTCTGGATCGTCAAGCAGTGCCAGTGCTGGTGTATCCAGCAGTCCAGTTGCTTCCCCATCCGCTGAGCCCAGCTCCAACGGATCCTCGTCGAGCGGAATTAATACCATCCCGGTTTCTGTTCCTTCGTCCTCCCCTGCCGGAACTCCTACCCAGGATATGACCACCTCCACTGTCTTTGAGACCCGCACTGAGACAATCACGGCGTGCCCGTCAACTGTCACTAACTGCCCTGCCACCGAAAAGACAACCTACATTACCACAGAGACAATCCTAGTCTCCACAACCGTCTGCCCCGTTGCCGAGAGCAGCACCACAACCACCGCTGTGGACGCGCACACTACTGGCGCAGCTGGCAACGGCAATGGAAACGGTAATGGCAGTGGTAGTGGCAACGGCGAGGTCCACACTACTTCAACAATCCTCTCAACAAGAACCGTAACCGTGACCGAATGCCCAGCCACTGTCATCGACTGCCCAGCCCGCGACAAGACGACACACGTTAAGACCGAGACTCTCATTGCCGGAACTACTACTGTCCCCGTTGGTATTAACACTGCTGTACCGGCTTCGACCACGACTGCTGTTGGTGCCGCTCACACTTCGTCGGTTCCTGTTGCTACTACTACCGTTGTTGTTGGTACTGAGACTAGGACTTCGACTGTCGTCTCTGTTGTTACTGTTACCGGTCCAGCTACCGGTGGTGCTAGCGTTGCTATTGAGACTGGTGTTTCTGGATCTGGATCTGGCTCGGGTGCCGGTGCTAGTGCCGGTTCTAGCTCTAGCGCTGATGCCGGTACCACTATCACCGGCCTTACCGGCGGTACCACCGCCAGCACCACTGCTAGCAGCAGCCCATCGCCTGTATTCAACGGCGCCTCATCGCGTACCATCTCCGGCACTGTCTGTGCCCTTGGCGCTGTTGCTGCCTTTGCTCTCTTCCTTTGAGTGCATATATTTGAATGTCGGATAGATGAGTAATATCATCCTATCATCCTGCTTGGTTTAGGCTGGGCTTGGGTTACTGTAATTATGAATTGATTGACACTGATATTAACATCGATATTGATATTTGGTCATTAGGGTAATGTAATGAACTCTCCTGGAATCTTACTTCGGGGTGACTATATTGTAGAAGCACCCAACATCGAGATATTGGGCTACGCGGTGAGCAAGTAGGCATGTGTTGCACAGAGGGAGATTGTATAGTTCTTAGAACCAGTTAAACCTTCGCACTCTATACACTCTACGGCTAATCATCGCGCTGTAACCTACACAGAATTAGGGCAATAGCTGTATTACATGGAGCTTGCACCGTAAACCGTAACTGTTATATAGCTCAGTCTGTGGCGAATGAAGAATTCCATGTCAAATGATAGAAGACTTGTAGACTGCTTTCATAACGCTATGCACGTTGAGGTAGGCACTGGAGTGGACATGCATGTAGTAACCGCACCCATAAGAAGCTCATCCTGCCCTGATCTCACTTGATTTTCTATGACAAGCACCTAGCCAGAAATACAAACCCCGAATCATTATCTCAAAGCCTAAGCACAATGCCAGGTACGCTGTTTTTCTGTTTATCAATACGATTACGGAGGGGACATTACATTAACTAATATCTACACTCTTCCTTTGAATTCACCACTTTCCAACTCCACGTCGAGAATCACGACAGAACAGAGGGGAGTGGACATATGACAGAGGTCGTAAATGTGTACACACTGCCATGAAGTATTAGACAGTTTCTATACGAAAGCCTTGAAGCGAGCGTACCGTTTTATATATTGTTGTTCGCCCTACTTTGACCGCTATGTTTTCACCTCTTTTTTCGCCTATGTTTGAGTGCCTCGGGTTAATCATTTAGATCATATAAAGGTGGGAGTGTGAAAAGACTTGTGACCCTTGTTGTACAAGCTGCATATAGAATAACGTTAACTTATTAGATATATCCTAAAGTCCGTGGTCCCATTTCATATCTATAGCCAAAAAGAAGACAAACATTGATCACGGAGAGAAAGGGTAAGCAAAAAGAAAAGACAAGAAGCGAAAAGGAGCCAGCCTTTGCCCTGCATGCGAAATGATACTTATACATAATGTGCATCGAAGCAGGGATACCTGCTCGACAGTCCCGGATTCTAGGTCTGTGTCTACTGATGCGAACACAAACATAAGAGTGGAAGCTGAACGGGCAAGGCAGTATTAGGCAATATCTTAAGGTTAAAAGGGGGGACAATGACAAGAAAGTAGTGACACGTGGACGAGATGAATTGTATGGATGCAAGAAAGGGGAAAGGAGCAAGAGTGGAAAGATGATGTGGGGAGAAACGAGGCATATCCATTCGTTGCTTGGTAACTCATGACCGTTTTGGTTCTTTTTGCTTTTTCATGGTTTTTCCCTTTTCTCGCTCTAGACATCTGAGTTCAGTTTTCATTTCCCGCTTTAGTGCGCGTGCCATAAGACAAAAGCCTAATGGAAAGCACGGGAACTCAGACAACCAAAGACCAAAAAGGAGCACATGGAATCATGACCGTGACACGGCGTGACCAGCACCAACCGCGCTCGTGAAGCAAACTCTGCCTGAAGACTCATCTCAAAGCTGTACAACTCAAGACAACATCACGTCGACTGACAGGTGTAACAAGTCAATTAAAACAAGGGGGATTTGACATCCTGGACACCGCGACGGATGACATCCTCGATGCGCCAGCGAGGAGGGGTGATGTGCTCTGAGCGCCTGCGGTGCCATTCCTTCTCCATCTCTGGGGGAGGAGCAGATTGTTCGGCGGCAGGGAGTGCACCACCAGCAATACCAGTGGAGAACTTCAGCTGGAGGACATTGCCAATTTCGTCACAGGCAGTCAAAACACGGTCCAGGTCCTCCTTGGTGTGGGCCGCAGAGACACAGAAACGAGCACGGGATGAAACCAGAGGAGTAGCCGGGTAGCCGACAACAACAACGGAGATCTTGCGCCGGAGCATCTCGTGGGAGAATGCAGGCATTTTAGCCGGGTTGAAGAGCAGAACAGGGATGATTGGCGAATCGTCGTGGCCGTACACTATAAAGCCAAGACGCTTCAAACCCAGACGAAGGTATCGCGAGTTAAAGGCCAAGCGCTGCAGTCGCTCCTCACCCTGGCCGGGGACCATCTCACCGCTGATGATACGCAGAGCGGAGGCGATCTGGGAAAGAACTGCCGGTGCGGGTGACTCGCTGTAGAAGACACCAGGGTTCGTGGCTCGGAGCTGGTCGATCATGACCTTGTCTGCGGCAATGTATCCACCGTTGGCACCGAACGACTTGGTAAGTGTTCCCATGAGAACATCCACCTCGGCGGTATCGATGCCGAAGTAATCACAGACACCGCGACCATTGGGACCGATGGCACCAATGGAGTGGGCCTCATCAACAAACAGGTTGAACTTGTAACGGCGCTTCAGTCCCACAAGACTAGGAAGGTTGCACATGGAGCCTTCCATCGAGTACAGACCCTCGACCACAACCAGAATCTTCTTCCACGGGCGGTGGGTGCGAGGTTGACCTTGAGAGATAGCTTCCCGAAGCCGTAATTCGAGATCCCGCATGTCATTGTGCTTGAACATGGCGATGGATGCACCGGAGAGACGAGCACCGAAACGGATCGAAGCGTGGTTGAGTTCATCGGAGATCAGGAGACAACCCTTGGAGACGAGAGCGGGGAAAATGGTGGCATTGGTACCGAATCCCATGGAGAAAACCATGGAAGCTTCCTTACCAACAAACTTGGCGACCAAATCCTCGACTTCAATGTGCATATCCTGGGTGCCGGACTCCGCGCGGGTACTTGGGGCTGTGATTCCGTATTTCCGGATCGACTCCTCCGCCAAATCGGCACAGGGGCCTTCTGACTGAGCGAAACCAAGGTAGTTGTACGAGCTCAAGTTCAGTGTATCGGTCGTGGTACCGGTCAAGTAAAAGTGCTGGTTGTGGTCATCCGTGGCCCGGTCGATTAGGGTCACAGTTCGGCCGGGAACACCGGTAATGGGGCGTTCGAAGCAGTCATTGATACGCAATTTCAGACGACGCACGTAAAAGTTGTCGAAATCGCTGTTGAGAGCACCGTATCCATTGCGAGGCTTGAGGTGGCGGTAGTTCTCTTCCCGGAAACGCTTGCCGAAGAAATCACGCACGTGTCCGAAAGCAATTAGGATTAGGTAGCTGATATAGGTGGTGAGGAGGTAATAATAAGGCGGCTCGTCCATCACCGGCTCCGGGAAGACACCACCAGGGTGCCGACTGGTGTACCGGTGACTGGGGTGACCGATCTGACCAAACTGGGCATGTTGCTTGGCTTGCCGACGGGCCTCCTCCGGAGTTGGGGGCTGGAAGAGAGTCTTGGGCAGCTCGTCCATGTTTAGACTATCCGCTGTAGCTGTTGATAACGATATCGTCGGTAAGGACAGTGATGCCGAACTGATCGGCGGAGAAGTATTAGGTTGGGAGTGCCCACTTGGCGTCTGTTCCTTGGACTTGGGAGAGACCGAGAAGAATTGGGACAGACGATTGGACTTGACCGTGGGGGCCTTGGAGATACCGCCCTTTCCCGAAGAAGGCGAAAAGGACGGCGAGGTGGAAGTGTCGTTGGAGGAGTTGCTGCTAAACCGACGAGGCATCGCAGGAAACAGCGAGTTTCTCAGATGAGGCAGGGACTACCGGGAGGATCTCTAGCAACCAGCTATCTGAACACAGCAGTCAGTCGTCCAAGTCTGCATGATGCGTCAGGTAGGTTCAAGTCGAGACTCGAAAAGTGTCAGACGTACTTTGGGGATCCGAGGACTCCGGTTGAGCTTGCAAAGCTGGGAAAGCACGTGGAATGGGAAGAAACGAACAAGGGGCAAACAGCCCTACGTTCAAATGACGAAAAGACCAATCTCGAAGGGAAACTTGAGTGAGGTTCACAGTTGTCAGGAGAGAGTCTGAGAAGGTAAATAAGATGAGCGTGTTGCAAGGCCTCCTGGTAATCGCGAAATACAGAATACATGCAATAGCGCAAGTGATTGGCTGACTACCTGGGCAAGGAGGTATTATTACATCATAATACAAGTGCAATTTTTCACACTAAGTTTTCGGCTCCGAGCTCTTCCCCTGACTATTCTGTAGTATACTATAAGTTATATCTATGTTGGCGCTGGTTAGTGAATACTAATAGACAACAGATAATAGACAGTTGACAATAACTTCTCATTCTATTTCTCCCAATTGACCTTGACATTGACTTATAGTAATGACGTTCATGGACGAAAACGTAGATAGTAGACACCTGAGGCCTCGACTGTCACTGTCACTGTCACCATACAATGTGACATATCAATGTCGATACGCGTATGGAGTCCTCTGTAGAGAAAAGGTCTCCTATTCATACTCCCACCCGTGGACTACCGATAAAGTGCCGCGGAGATCGGTAACTCAATACCCGACTATATCCGCCTCCCTTGTTGGGGCATCTGCATCTGCATGGGATCTACTCTTTGCATGTCAAGCTTGGAAAACCCCTGTCAAGCCTATCACAAGGTTCAATCCATACATTAGATCGAATCCAGTTGCCACTTTGCTCAACAGGTATTAAATCGTTACACGGCATTCGAGATTGATTGAACGACTTCGCTGTTCAGTCTACTAGGATTCTCGGTCCCCCACTTGATTTCACATTGTGGGCATTTCGACTACAATCAATTCAATCATGCCTCATATTCAGAGCCTTGACCCGGAGTCGAAAGAGCTTTGGCGGCCCTCTGCTCCGGAGTCAACCCTGATCTTTGATTTTATGACCAAGGTCAACAAGAAGCACGGCTTCTCCCTGGATGATTACCAGACCCTCTGGAACTGGAGTGTCTCTGAACCAGGTCAATTCTGGGAAGAGATTTGGCATTACACGAAAATCAACGCCCACGAGCCATATCAGCAAGTCAGTAATACCGGTTAACCCCCGCAATGACTAACTAGGTCTCCCTGCTGTGTCACAAGCTGACCCTCTCTATAGGTGCTGGACACAAAAGATGTGTTATTCCCCAGACCTTCATTCTTTGAAGGTAGCACTCTGAATTTTGCCGAGAATCTCCTCTACCCAGCATGTGCGCCGGATGAGAATTCCGTGGCAGTAATTAGCGCCACTGAAGCAGCCCGCGAGTTAATCACGTGGAAAGAGCTGCGAGAGCGAGTTCGGCTATGCGCCAACGCCCTGAAAGAAGCCGGCATAGTGACTGGTGATCGTGTTGCCGGCTTTGTAGGCAACCATGTTTACACGGTGGTGGCTATGTTGGCCGCAGCCTCGATTGGTGCCTATTGGACTGGGGTGTCTCCAGATACCGGTGTGCATGCAGTTCTAGAGCGCTTGAAGCAGATTCAGCCCAAAATTCTCTTTGCTGACAATGGCTCTCTCTATAATGGTAAGGTGCATGGCTCGCACGCCAAGGTGTGGGAGATTGTCTCCGAGTTGCCAGATCTGGAGCTATTGGTGCTTCTTGTGACTGCCCCGGAATTGGAGGTCAACCTTAATGACCTGAAGCCTGCCAACGGGAAGTCAATGGTCTATGGAGATTTCCTTGCGAATGTTCAGAACTCACAGGCGCCACTGGAGTTCGCAAGCTTGAAGCCAGAGCATCCGGTCTACATCTTATACTCATCTGGTACCACCGGCGCCCCCAAGCCGATTGTTCATGGATCTTTGGGTACATTGCTACAGCACAAGAAGGAGCATCTTCTCCACTGCGATATCCGTCCTGGCGATCGCCTGTTCTACTTCACAACAACCACCTGGATGATGTGGCACTGGCTAGTTTCCGGATTGGCCAGCGGTGCAACAATCGTCCTTTACGATGGCTCACCATTCCGGCCATTCGACATTGAAGGTGGCAAAGGAGAAATGGCGATGCCTCGACTGATTGAGGAGCTTCAGATCACACACTTTGGCACATCTGCCAAATACCTCTCCTTGCTTGAGCAGGCTGCTTTGAATCCGCGCAAGCATGCCCATCGGCCAGTGTCGCTCAAGTCATTAAGAGCCATCTTCAGTACTGGCTCCCCATTGGCGCCGTCGACTTTCGAGTATATCTATTCTTCGATTCATCACGATATCATGCTCGGCTCCATCACTGGTGGCACAGATATTCTTTCTCTGTTCTGCTCTGGATGTCCAATTCTCCCCGTCTATAAAGGGGAGATCCAATGCCGTTCTTTGGGCATGGATATTTCAGTATTCGACTATGCCGGGAATGATATCAGTGAAACCGGCGAGCCTGGCGATCTTGTCTGCGTTACACCTTTCCCCGCCCAACCAGTCATGTTCTGGCCACCCGGGCCGGCTGGTCTGGAGAAGTACCGGAAGAGTTACTTCGACGTCTTCGGGCCCAAAGTCTGGCACCACGGTGACTACGTGCGCTTGAACCCCCAGACTGGCGGCGTGGTGATGCTGGGCCGCAGTGACGGTGTCCTTAAGCCCTCAGGTGTCCGATTTGGCAGTGCTGAGATCTACAACATTCTCCTCAAGCATTTTGCCGACGAGGTCGAAGACTCTCTATGCATTGGTCGCCGTCGGGAGGGCATCGATACAGATGAGACAGTCGTTTTGTTTGTCCGTCTTGCTTCCGGCAAGTCTGACATGCCGTCGGACCTTGCCGCTCGTATTCAGGCTACTATTCGGAAGGAGCTTAGTCCCCGACATGTCCCTGGTATTATTGATGCCTGCCCTGAGATCCCTGTTACGTCCAATGGCAAGAAGGTTGAGAATGCTGTCAAGCAGATTCTGTGCGGACTCAATATTAAGATTGGGGCGAGCGTTGCGAATGCTTCTTGTCTAGATTGGTACCGGAACTGGGTTTCGGAGTACCCTTAATTATTAGATGTCTGTTTAGATCCAAAATTGACGAGATCGTTATGTTCTATCATCGATGGTACTAAATGTCATCATGGCTCCGTGTGTAAATTCGAGACCTCACATATTGGTAAGCAAGCTGCACCTGCACTAGGGAAGTCTTAAGTAAAAAATTATGATATGAAATCGAGCCTCGGAGTCATAGTATATACTCAACTATCTGGAACGAAGTTATTATTAATATCACGAAAATCGATTCGATGTTGGAGGATCATACAACCGATTACCTAAGCATTTTCGGATCAAGGCTCCATTACGATTCTTCGCTGACAGTCTACATCACCTCCCCCGGAATTACCAGGTGTACCAAGCAATCTCAATTTTGCGGGCTGTCACACCTGTAAACACTCAAACATCATGCGCCGCACAGCATTGCGGGCCCTTGAGTCCGCGAAGCCTCTGACTCGGGCTCCTCGCTCTGTGTCAAGAAGCTTCTCTACTGCCTATGAATCGGCCAGGGTAACTAATCGCCTACACATTGCACCTATGTTCAAAATAACTAATGTATCCTTTTATCTGCAGGATCCTGCCGACCTTGAACAAATCACCACACTCCCCAATGGCGTACGCGTTGCCACGGAATCATTACCGGGTCCCTTCGCGGGTGTCGGAGTCTACGTCGATGCCGGATCCCGTTATGAAGATGCCAGTCTGCGCGGTGTTAGCCACATCATGGATCGCTTAGCCTTCAAATCAACCAAGTCTCGTAGCGCAGATGATATGCTGGAGACTCTTGAGGGCCTGGGCGGCAACATCCAGTGCGCCTCGTCCCGCGAGTCGCTGATGTACCAGTCTGCTAGCTTCAACTCGGCAGTTCCTACCACACTCGGTCTGCTAGCAGAGACTATTCGGGACCCTCTCATCACCGACGAGGAGGTGCTCCAACAGCTCGCCGTGGCGGAGTATGAGATTGGCGAGATTTGGGCGAAGCCTGAACTTATCCTCCCGGAGCTGGTGCACATGACCGCTTTCAGCAACAACACCCTCGGAAACCCTCTCCTATGTCCCGAGGAACGACTAGGCGAGATTAACAAGGCAGTGGTGGAGCGTTACCGGGAAGTGTTCTTCAACCCGGACCGCATGGTCATCGCTTTTGCCGGAGTTCCCCACGCCGAGGCCGTGAAGCTGACCGAGCAATACTTTGGAGACATGAAGGCAAATGACATTAGCAAGTCCGAGGGCCCCGTGCTCTCTGGCTCCGGAATCGAAACTTCGCTGTCCAACTCCCAAGCGGCTGCCCAGGAGGGCCAGGTTCCAACCGTTCCTCAGTTCACACCCACATCGACTATCAGCAGCCCGGCTGCTTCCGAAACGACACAATCCTCGCTTTTGTCGAAGCTTCCTTTCCTCAAGCACCTTTCCTCCTCCAAGAACCATGCTACAGTCGAGCCTCTTCACTCGTCCCTGGTTGAGCCCTCCGCTCTCAACCTTAGACAACCTGCTCACTATACTGGTGGCTTTATCGCTCTCCCTCCGATTCCCCCACCAGCGAGCCCCATGCTTCCTCGGTTGAGTCACATACACCTTGCGTTCGAGGCCCTCCCCATCTCCTCGCCTGATATCTATGCCCTCGCTACCCTCCAGACCCTCCTCGGTGGTGGTGGCTCTTTCTCCGCTGGTGGACCCGGAAAGGGCATGTACTCGCGACTTTACACCAACGTGCTGAACCAGCACGGTTGGGTCGAGAGCTGCATTGCTTTCAACCACAGCTACACCGACAGCGGAATCTTCGGAATCTCTGCCTCGTGCAGTCCCACCCGCACAAACCAGATGCTCGAGGTCATGTGCCGTGAGCTTCAGTCCTTGACTCTGGACACTGGATATACCGCTCTTCAGGCGCAGGAAGTCAACCGCGCAAAGAACCAGCTCCGCTCGTCGCTGCTGATGAACCTCGAGTCTCGTATGGTCGAGCTGGAGGACCTTGGACGCCAGGTGCAGGTCCACGGCCGCAAGGTCAGCGTTCGGGAGATGTGCGAGCAGATTGAGGCTCTCACCGTTGAGGATCTCCGCCGTGTGGCTCGCCAGGTCTTTGGTGGCCAGGTCCACAACAATGGCAAGGGTACTGGCCAGCCTACTGTTGTACTGCAGGAAGGTGAACTGGAGGGCTACAAGCTGCGTCCTTTCCCCTGGGAAGAAATCCAGGAGCGGATTTCCCGGTGGCAGCTTGGCCGGAGGTAATTTAGTTCAACTATGCCTCGAGGCCAGCTTGTAGTCGGATATAATGGGTCATGTAGGAAGTCGCATCTAGAGGATGATATGTAATTATAGAGCATGACCAGAATATCGACACTGTAGAATACACCCCTCTTTTTATAAATATAAACAGGAAACACAAAACAGCAAAACAGTCCATGCAATACATAGAAACGCGAACATGACATCGTTATATGTGGGTCCAAGCTCCTCGCCGCTTTTCGGCAAAAAAGTCGGAGCGATTCGTAGAGAGACTTTCCATCATCAACCATCACCTTCAACTTGATCCCCTCCATTATCCCTATCCAACACCGCCCAAAATGGTCAAGCTCACCGAGGTCGAAGATGAGCACTTCTCCGAGAAGCCCTCCACCACCAAGGACGATGCTCTCCTGGTCTCCGACGATGACGAGGACTACTCAGACACTGGTTCGTATCCCGGACTCACGCCCATACCCTCTACCCCGGAAACTCGCATCGCGCCATTGTCATCTACACAATGTCCAATTGCATCCCCGCGGGAAGACTTTTCCGTTCTTATCCCTCTCGATCATCATTACCATTGCCAATCCCAATGCCCCCATTTCAAACCCTCCCAAACACGCTACCCAAACTGGGGAAATGAACACATCTACCCGCGAATGAACACCTATCTGACAAGACCCTCAATGAACCACAGACTCCGAGATCTCCAACGATGAGGACGTCGAGCTCGATGCCGAGTCTCTGTACGAGCGTGTCGCCGCCCTGAAAGACATGATCCCCCCCTCCGCCCGCCGCACCATCACCGACTCCGTTTCCTCCATCACATCTCTCACCAAGTCTAGCCTGTCTTTCAGCGGAAAGGCCCTCTGGGTTATCAGCACCAGCGCTTTCTTGCTCGGTGTTCCTTTCGCGCTCGCTTACGCTGAGGAGGAGCAGTACATCCAGATGGAGCGTGAGCAGGGTATGATCAAGGGTGCTAACGAGGTATGTTTACACATCTGTCCTCTTCTGTCTTTCTTGTTATGATTTTTCGGTGGTTGTCTGGAATTGGCGCGATAGCCTCGGATTTCGATTCGTGTCATCTGCGCAAATGACACGTGCAATTGCCTCGAGTATTTTACTATGGGAAGAAAAGTCATTTTCATCTCAAGTTCTTGCGGCTTTGATCATGAAACGGTTTGCTAACTGAAAATGAAATAGATGCTCACCCCTGGCGCCGAGCTCGAGAAGCAGGCTCAACCCACTCTGTAAATTAATAACACGGAAAACAAAGGAACTGGCAACAGACCATGCGACCCGAGCTCCAACATCAAAAGTTGACAGCCTGGAAACAGCACAGCCAAGCAATTTTCAGGGACGACAGGGAAACCTCGTATATACGCAGCGAGAGCACATCCCATTCTGGCCAAATCTCAACCAAAGGGATCCGGGAAGGGCGACCAAGAGCATCGCCCTTCCGGCTCTCTTCTTGTCGCGGCTCGCTTTGTTCGGACCTTGTGTGTGTGTCATGCCTTTTGTTTTTGACTCTTTTCTATCTCTGCATCTCTCATGCCTTTTGACATTTTGGCTCCGGCAGCTTATGCATGTATGTATTTGTACAACCCCAGACATCTTCCTTCTTGTTTCTCTATACACACTTTTTTCCTTCTCTACTGTTCGTCTGCATGTCTAAGTAATGAAAAATGAAGGGGTTCTTGTCATGGCAATTGTCTTAACTCCTCTTAGATATGTAATGATTTGTAGAAGAGCTCTTGATATGTAGATAACTAATTAGACCAGAATACTATCCATGGCTCTGGGCCAAAGGACAATGCTCTAGGTAGCTAGCTACCAATGCAGTAGAAACAAGGGAAACCGCTAACCGAAGGACCATGTGCTTGCTAGCTCTAAGCTAACCTAGAGCAAGTCCGACGCTGAAAATGAACAGAAATGGGAAGGGAAAAAGGGGGTATCATTAGGAAAGGGGCTGAACAAAAGAAATAAAGATTTGGTTTCCCAAACCTTGCAAAGGAAAGCGGCGCAACCAACAAATCAGTCAGGGGCTGCATCCATGTCGGCATATGAATGCCATTCGAAGACGTGTAGCGTAGAATAGCAGGCACATTCTTCTAACCATGAAAACCGTTAAACCGTGAAACCGTGAAACCAGATGTGATAACATCTCAAGCATAGATAGACTAGAAACCACATCAGCAAACAGGCCTCAAAAAGGCACG
>ERZ1673737.2894-NODE-2894-length-13777-cov-4.783122_pt1 | contig 13777 bp, 11 predicted proteins | sample MGYA00580211_ERZ1673737 | MGnify/ENA primary metagenome ERZ1673737 (study PRJEB41218, sample SAMN15661789) | gut metagenome | host: Homo sapiens | place: Canada: London | collected 2015-08-20/2019-03-30 | study: EMG produced TPA metagenomics assembly of... | reverse complement strand
ATAGCATTCATTAGCTAAAAGTGCACTCATTCCTTTTAAACAAGAAATTTCATAAAAAAACATTACTAGAATTCTTTTATAATTTCCTTTATTATCATTAAATAAAGTTGCATAACTTAACAATTCTGTCGTAGACTTTTTTATTAGATTATCTATTGTTTCTTTTTGATTCATTTTGGATCATCTCCTTAAAATTTAATACATTTCTATCCAATTCATCTATATTTCTTTTTAAAGATTGATTATCAGAATAATTTTTAAATTCATCTTGAATAAAACAATTTATACAAGATAATAAGTCTACAAAATTATCAATTCTATAAAATGCTATATAATTTGTATCCCTATCTTTAACATAAAAATCATATTGATGAACTATATATTAAAAATATATGTTTCATTTATTTCTATTGAATATTTGATTCATTATCTACCTTATCAATCTTTTAAAAGTATCTTTTGAAAATAATCATTAATTCGAGCTATCATCATATTCTTGATTAATCATAAATAATTTACCACTTACTCTTCTACAATAGATAAGCTTTATACTCATGGTGTCCTATGCGTTCACTTTGAGGTGGTAATTTCATATAATCTCCATAAACTTTACATAATATCTCATGATAATATTTTGGAATTCTAAATACACTATCCTCAAAATTACAGTACTCATAATCTTTAAACCATTCAGATGGATATATAAGTTTTTCTGCTAAAACACCACCAGTCCCATAACAACTACAACAAAATTTTGCATTTTTATCATTATTATTGTTTGCTAGTATTTCCATTTTATTATAGAAATATTTGTATCCTTTAAATCTTGAATACATATATATCGGATACTTAAAAAAAGAAAAAACGCCTAATTTTTTTGATTTTCTAAAATGTTTTTGCTCTGCCATTTCCATCAACCATTCATACTTCATGTGTTTTTTAAAATATTTTTTTATTTCTATTTCATTATTTCCTACAAGATCAAGAGGATAGATATCTATGAAAATCCCACAATCCTTTTGATCTTCATTTGATTTTTTTTCACCAATTATAATTGTTGTATTATCTATAATTCTTGATAAAGAAATATAATATCTATCCGTATTATTAACTGAATAAATATCATAATTATTTGTTACATTTAAAAATATTTTTAAAAACTTATTATAATCTTCTCTTGGCATTAGTATATCAACATCATCATCCCAAGGAATAAACCCTTTGTGCCTAACTGCACCAATTAAAGTCCCCCATGCTAGAAAGTAATCAATATTATTTTCTTCACATATATTTGCTATAACCTTTAGCATTTCTAATGCAATTTTTTGTGTTTTATATATATCTAATTCTTTCATAATGCCCATCCTTTTTATAATATATTAATTTTATAAATACTTCATAATAAATAATATTTTCTATTTCTGCACCAAATTTTTTAAATGTATTCGAACATATCTAAAATTATCCGTTCTATAATAGAAAATTAAAATAATTACATTAGGAACAATACAACATAATAATATTTTTAAAAACAATCCAAAAATACCATCATTACTAATTAATCCGCAAAGAAAAAAAGTGACGCCACACACAATAGTTGTTACAATAAAGTTAAAGACTTCTTTTTTTAAGCCAATCATTACTTTATCATGTAATATATACTTATATGTAACATATATATCCATCGGTAAAGAAACAAAAGCATTTGTAAAAAAGGAGGCAAATACTATTCCTGATATGCCAAAAGGCTTTACTAATAATACATCAAGTATAAGATTCATTATTGCTGCTAGTATTTGTCGAATTAATGTTTTATCCCACAATCCCGCTGCTCCAACATAAGTAGTTAATAATTGTCTAGTGGCATTAGAATAATAAAAAACCGTTATCATTAACACTACAGTAGAACTTAGCAAATTACTCTCTCCAACCCACATTTTCATAAAAGGCTGAATCAAACAAAAAATTGAAGTACTACAAAAAGCAATAATCCAAAAACAAATAAAATGCAAACCATTATACAATTTTTGATTATTCCTCCTATCTTCTGAACAAAGACTGTTACCTATAGCTGGGGTCAAAGACTGATAAGCAATCAATAACATTCCAAGTACAGCAGATGTTATGTAATTATAGTTTCCGTATATACCAATTGCTGCTAAACCTAGTGAACCTGAAATAACAATATTATCTACAGAATTTGTTAACTGCGCTGCAAGTGAATGAGCCGATAAGTATAAAACTTTTGATTTTATTGTTTTTTTCATAGCATTATTAACTTCCCCTTGAGGATACAAATGTGGAAAATACTTTTTACTTACCACTTGTGTCGCTATAGTAGTAATTATTGTTGATATTAACAACATTAAAGTATAATAATAATAATTAGAAAACAATATCAATACAATCATCTGTACACCATATCTCACTATATCTACAATAAACTGTATTTTATGTATTACATCTCCTCTTTGATATACAGTAAAAAGCGTACCTTTATAAGCAAATCCAAAATAAGAAGCTGAAGCATTAAACAAATATAATAAATATAATAAATATATATTTATATCCGGAGGAATCGTTCCACTAATGAAATATGGTAAAAATGGTAATAACAGTATTCCTAAAATCATTATTATTACTCCAATATATTTATATAATTTTCTTAATAAAGATAATAGTGCTCTTATTGTATCCTGATCATCTTCTGCAACTGGTTTATATAAACAAAATGCTATAGCGCTTCCTATTCCCAATTCAGAAATATTTAAGATAGATAATACAGAAGTAAATAAGCTGCTCAAACCTAAATATTCATTTCCTAATTTATAAATAATAATCGTTCTGGTAACAAACGGTCCTAAAATGGTTAAGGATTTATACAAAATACCAAAAATAAATGTTCTAGTAGTATTTTTTGTTCTATTAAATTTCATGCTAAATTAATCACTTCCTTTTTTATATTATTTTTAAAAATCTATGTTTCTTAAAAAATTCTTATTTCATCTGTTGATAATTGATTAAATTGCAAATTAGATAATCAATAATAATTTTAATCAAATAAAAAATTTCTATTTGCACTAACAATTAGAAATTTATATTAAATAAAGATATTTAATTACATACTATAATAAACATTAAGTATATTTGACTAAAATAAATCATTCTAAATATAATTATAAAATTTAACCACAAATAAACTATTATGATTATGTTAAACCTATATATAATAACATATTTTATTTATATACCTAAAATTTTTTATAAATTCATCTGCAAGCATATGTAAAATATTTACACTAAATGCATAAGACAATATAGTTTTCTACTAATAAAAACATCAAAATAACATATTTTATGAAATATTTTATTGGAATAATTTGCATAATACATATTTCTTCTTTTTATTTTCCATAGACTAAAAAAAGAATACTTTCCTTTTAACATATTGGTTATTTCATCTGTTGACTTTTTCATTTTTTCTAATTGAGAACTTGTATTTTCTCCTGTATAAACATGTGTGTATAGCAATTCTGAATTAACATAGAATTTTTTTTCATAATATTTCATTAGTAACCACAAGTAATAATCATCTGCACCATTTTCAATAATACTACATTCCTTCCACTCTTTTGGTATTGATTCCCTTTTAATAATAGTTTGACCTGGAGATATAATAGGATTAGTAAAATTAATAAAACATTTTATATCTTTACAACAATTTAAATGCTTTTTTGTTTGATATATTTTCCTTTTACTTCCATCCGAGTTCATATAAAATCCATTTGTAATAATAACATCTGCATCATTTTCTTTAATCATATCTAACTGTTTAATTAAATATGTATCCTCTATTTCATCATCTTGATCTAAGAATATAATATAATCACCATTAGAATTTTCCAATCCTTTAACTCTACTTTTATGAATACCTAAATTTTTTTCATTATTTATTAAAACAACTTTAGTATTAGATAAGAAAGAATCTACTGATATTTCTTCTTGGGGATAATCATTAACAAATATAATTTCCATTGTATTTTCTTTCAAATAATAATAATTAGCTTTTAACATTTTTTTCAATTTTGGAAGGTATTTTTTCCCTTTATAAATTGGTATTATAATAGATATGTCTATTTTCACTATTTTACTCCTCCTTATTTAGTTAATATTTCTTTTTATTTAATTTATAAAAAATCATTATATATAAACAATTTTGAATATTATCAATATATAACATTAATTACTTTTTATTTTTAAAGTACATTAATAATATTTTTATAATTTTTATTTTCCTTTTTTAATACTGATTTATAAGATTTTGAAACACACATAATAAACAACATAATATTCCAATATGGTTTGAACGCATATATTGATGTTGAAAAAGACATTACTACCATACCTGTAATAACAGCTAAACTAAATAAATCTTTATTTTTAATGCTACTATAAATATATGAAATTATATTGATGATGTAGACAGATAGTCCAACAAATCCAATTTCTATTAAGTTTTCAACAAAAACATTATGCATTACATTGTGTCTATGAAACGGAAATAAATATGTGATATCTATCGCTGTTCCTGTCCCATATCCAACTAGTTGTCTAAAAAAAGAAGAATGCTTAAAAGCAAAAAATGCATCTTCCCATAATTCATATCTTCCAGTCCCATTTGATTCTTTTATTGCATCAGATGAAAATCTCATCATTATATCTTGAGGTAACAATTTAGTTACCTGATATAAACCTATGAAAATGCATATACATATTAGAATTTTTTTTAATAGAGTTATAGTAATTGCATCTTTTGAATTTGAATATAAGAAAAGAATAATAATACCAGCAGAAGTAATAGCAAAAACTCCTCCCCTAGATCCAGTTGCAAGAATTATAAATAGATATATCATTAATTCAAGAACAGAGAAAATTTTCTTTTTTATTGAACTATTTACTGATAGCAATACTACAACATCCATTACTGATGCAAAAAGAAAATATGCACATAAATAATTAGGATCCTCACTAATAATTCCTCCTAAGTACAATCTGCCTTGAACATAACTTCCAAACATCAATACAACTATTGCTGTTATTCTAGATGACCACACTAAACAATTTTTTAAATAATTAATTTCATTTTCATCATAACTATATCCAGAAACTGCAATTAATAAAATTAAAAATGTAATGTGTGAAACTGTTCTCGAAATACTTACATCAAAATTAATTGACCATACTATAGATAAAGCACAAATCAACACAAAAAATAATGTATTTACAATAACACAATTTATTTTTATTGTATGATTTTTTGTCAACCATATAAAAACAGGTACTATTGCAAGAAGTCTCAATAAAGATCCAAGTGAACCTATATTCATAGCTCCTACTACCAAAGAAAAGAAATATATACCCAGCCATTTTACAAACTGACTATTGTGTTTTATTTTCATTACTAATTTCCTCATTATTTCTATAATATTTTTTCATTATTGATTCCTCTGGTAAATTTTAAGATACTCCTTAGTCATGTTAACAGATGAGAAGCGAAATGATTCTTTAAGTGCCTTTCTTCCAACAGACTTATAAAGTTTAGTATCATCATGCATTTTTATGATTGCATTAACAATTTCTTCTTCATTAACATTGATTAATAAACCACTTTCCTTATCTTTTAACATATTCTCAATTCCCCCTACTTTCGTAGCAATTATTGGCAATCCTGTACCCATAGCCTCTATAATAGTCATAGGAATTCCTTCCCATTTTGAAGGAAAAATAAAACAATCTGCACTATTTAATACAGTATATGGATCATTTGTAACTCCACAAAAATGAATATATGATTCAGCTTTATAATTCTTAACACATTCTTTTACCTTCTCCTCTAGTTCGCCTTCTCCATATAAAAATAATTCTATATCGTCTATACTTTCATGTGCTTTTATAAATGATTTTACCAACATTAAATGATTTTTTTGTTCAGAAAATCTACCAATATGAATAAATTTTCTAGGAGGTATATTATATTGTTCATGCCTATGACATTTATTTAAAGGTACGCCATTTAAAATAACAGGTGTACTCTCTTTGGAAATTCCATAGGTATTTATAACAGTCTCTTGCACTATATCACTCAATGATACAGGGATTACATTTAAATATTTAAACAAAAATAAATTTATTTTTTGATTAATAAATCCAGATTCCTTACTTGCAACATTATGAATCGTATGGACTTTACATTTTACTTTAGTTAAATAGGCAGGAATATGTACATATTTTGATGCATATAAATGTGAATGAACAACATCCGGTTTATTTTTTTTAAATATAGTTTTTAATTTTCTAAAAATCGATAAATCCAATCCACTTTTCTTATCAAGATAAATTACCTTTATTCCGTTTTTTTCAATATATCCTGAAATAGGTGTCTTTTTATTATAAAGACTTATAACAATCACATCATGACCCATTTGTTTTAATTCAATTGATAAATTTGCACACATTGTTTCAGCTCCACCATACCCAAACAAAGGCAAAATTTGCATAATCTTCAAATTTTTTCTCCTTTCAAAAATGACATTCAGCTTCTAATAATGTTATTAATAAACAAATCAAAATATATTATTAGATAAAACTAACTTTCTTTATTACACTCACATATACTTATTAATTCGAATATGGTTAAAGTATTAATTACTTTATTTTTCCAGTATCGAGCAATACTTTATTACAAATAATTCATATACATCGGTAAAAATATAACTAACATTTTACTTAAAACTCTTCTAATCGTTATATAAACTAGCTATTAATCTTATTAAAGCAACTTGTGGCGTATATTTCTTTGCTTCTTTTATACAATTTTTTTTCATCATTCCAATTTTTTTCGAATCAATAACTGCATTTTGCAGAATTTTAACTAATTCACTGTTGTTTCCAAATGAATATCCATATCCAACTTTATCATTTACTAAATCTTCAAAACTTTCCCATTTAGCAGAAATTACTGGTACACCCGACGCATATGCGTCAATAATTGTTCCTGGTATTCCTTCAGTATAAAAATGTGTTGGAAATAACAATGCATAATACTCTTTTAAAACATTTGTACTTTGATCAAATGGAACAAGTCCTTTATATTTTATGTCGTTTGAAAATTTCTCTTTTAGATTTTCAAACCATTCAACTTGTGATGGATCTACTTGTCCATAAATATCTAAAGTGAAAATAGTTTCACCATATTGTTTATTTATTTTTTCTACTGCATTCACAGCATCTTCTATTCCTTTTTCTTTCATTACTCTAGAAAAGGTACACAATTTAAAAGGTTTAGATGTAGCATAAATTAATTCATCTTCTTTTAATATGTTTAATTCTTTACAATTAGGTAAAATATACACATTCTTAAATCCTAATTTCTCCAAATTATTCTTCATCGTATTTGTTTCTACATATATTCCATTAAATTTTTTTAGGCTGTTCTGTAATTCTTTTCTACTCTCTAAAAACTCAGGTAACCATCCACCAATTACTACATAATGTAACTTAATATGAAAAAAATTATTAAAAAACGCCAATAACGGAGCAAAAAATCTTATTCCATTATGGGCAGGCATTATAATAATATTCTCAACTTTTTTCATGACATGAGGTAATTGGAAAAGAAGTTTTAATAATTTTTTACTTCCACCATGTGTATCAATTGTCATTACTTCATCTTTACCTAATTGTTGTTCTAATTCTTTTGTAACTATTTTTGTTTTTACAGTTTGACCATCTAAATAGTTTTTTCCATATGCAAAGTGTCCTATCACACATACTTTTTTCATTAATTATAATCTCCAGTATCTCATGCCTGATTTTTTAAGGTCATCTACTTTATAAAGTCCTTTTACATCAAGTAATACTTTTTTATCATCTTCTCCATCTTTAAATAAAGATTTGATTTCATCTAGAGACATCGCTTTAAATTCATTATGTGCAACTGCAACTATGATACAATCTGCATCTTTGGCATCTTCTAATGTTTTTAATTCGACCCCATATTCTTTCATTGCATCTCTTTCACTAGCCCATGGATCTACAACAATTGGATTGATATCATATGTTTTGAAATGTTTGATAATATCTTCTACTTTACTGTTTCTAGTATCAGGACAGTTTTCTTTGAATGTTAATCCTAAAATAACTACTTTAGAATTTTTTGGTGCTTGTCCTGCTTCTATCATTTTCTTAATAGCTGCATCCGCTACATATGCTCCCATGTTATCATTAACAATTCTACCATTTAGAATGATTTGACTATGATAACCTAATTTTTCTGCTTGATATGTAAAGTAATATGGATCTACTCCAATACAATGTCCACCTACTAATCCAGGTCTGAATCCTAATGCATTCCATTTTGTATTCATTCCATCAACAACTTCATTTGTATCAATTCCCATTCGATCAAATACCATTGCTAATTCATTCATGAACGCAATATTGATATCACGCTGACTGTTTTCTACTACTTTAACAGCTTCTGCTGTTTTAACATTTGATACTGGATGTGTTCCTACTTCAATAACTAAATCATAAACATTTTTTATTTCTTCTAATGATTCTTTATCCATACCTGAAACAATCTTATGAATATTTTCTAATCTATGTACTTTATCACCTGGATTGATACGTTCTGGTGAATAACCAATTTTAAAATCTTCTCCACATTTTAATCCAGATTCTTTTTCAAGAATAGGAATACAAACGTCTTCAGTACATCCTGGATATACTGTTGATTCATAAACCACAATGGATCCTTTAGTTAAGTTTCTACCGACAATTTCAGATGCACCTACTACAGGAGTTAAATCAGGGGTATGATCTGTATTAACAGGCGTAGGTACTGCAACAATAATAAATTTAGCTTCTTTTAGTCTTGTTTCATCTGCAGTAAATTCAACAGTTGTTTCTTTAATCCCTTCATCTCCTACTTCATTTGTTGGATCAATTCCTTTTTTATATAATTCAATTTTTTCTTTATTTAAATCAAATCCAATTACATCTACCTTTTTTGCAAATGCAACCGCTATAGGCATACCCACATAGCCTAATCCTACTAATGCTATTTTTTCTTCTTTATTTAATATTTTATTATATAATGACATTTTCTTTTTCTCCTCATAATATATTGTTATTTTTACTGATTGAAATTTTTGTGTTTATAAACTTTACTTAAAAAACTTGTAACTTGTACTGCAAAATCATAAGGTGAGCTTATAAAAGCTCTTATTCCTGATATTAGCATTTGCAAATACATGGAATTTCTTTTATATGCAACAACCATTACAGCCCAATGTCTAAAATTTATAAATCTTATTTCCTTTTCACTCATTTGACTAAAATATTTTTTCTTAAATTCATATAAACGATTTTCTCCGTTAATTTTGTTCTTTCCTTGAGTAATACCACCATCATCATGCTTATAAACCTTTACATCACACTCTGGTATATACCCAATACTCAATCCTCTTTCAATTGACTTAAGCATTAAATAGAATTCTTGTCCCATCTTTGCATCTTCAAAACCGCCAATTTCTCTAAGTTTCTCTGTTTTAAACATAAAAGTTGGTGTACCTGTCATATGTTTCATAAGATGATAATGAAGTAAAGTATTATTATCAAACGCAGGAATATCATCATAATCTCTATAATCAACAACTTCTCCATTTAACGTATACATAATCATATTAGAGAAAGATAAATCATTCCCACCATAAATCATAAATTTTACTTGTTTTTCAATTTTTTCTGGCATATATTCATCATCGTCATCAAGAAAACTAATAAATTCACCAGTTGCTAATTCAATGCCTCGATTACGTGCCAATGAACCCCCTAGATTTTTCTCATTTTGATAATACCTAATCGATTCACAAGAAATACTTTCCATATATTCTTTTATACTATCTCTTAATTCAAAATTATTAGGACTATCATCAACAACAATTATTTCAATATTTTCATAAGTTTGATTCATAACTGACTTAACAGCTTTTGAAAGATATTCCACACTTCTCTTATATGTTGGAATAATTACAGAAACTCGTGGCATATTTTCATCAAATTTAATATTTTTCCATTCACTTACTTTTCCAGTTTCTTTCGTTTTTTTCATCTCACCAGTACCACCTTCTACAACTGATTCATCTTTTCCAAAGACATGAAGACTCTTTAAGAATACTTTTGCATCCATCTTAGGTCCCATATTTGAAACATAGTCTCCATCTAATTTAGCTTTATCGGGTATTTCAAGTTCATCTCTTCCATTGATTTGTGCCCATCCTGTAAGACCTGGTTTTACATCATTGGCTCCATATTTATCTCTTTCAGCAGTTAAGATATCTTGATTCCATAATCCTGGTCTTGGTCCAATAACACTCATATTTCCAATAAAAATATCCCAGATTTGTGGAAGTTCATCTAAACTATGTGCTCTTAAAAACTTTCCTACTTTTGTAATATATTGATCTGGATTGTCTAACATATGTGTTGGTACATCATGCGGTGTACTCATTTTCATTGAACGGAACTTATGTAATTTAAAATACTTTTTATTTTGTCCCATTCTTTTTTGAGTAAATAACACTGGTCCGGGATCTTCTACTTTGATTGCGAGTGCTATTACACCCATGATTGGACTTAATACAACTAATCCACCAAAAGACAAGACAATGTCTATTCCTCTTTTGGCATATCTTTCATAGAACCCAGCTTGATGATTACTTTCACCAACTGCTTCAAGATGTCCCTTTACACCATCTGCATTTTCTTTATCTTCTTCACTTTCTACAAAATGTACTTTTTTACCTTCTAAAGGATTTTTTTCTTTAAGATCATCATCATATACAGACTGACCTTTTTTTAACTTAGCAAGAGCCATCATTCCAACAAAAGCAGTTGAAACAACTGCTGATGTCACTCCAACAGCTCTCTTTACTTTTCTTTTCGTCTCTTTTTTCATACTAAAAAAAACTGATATCCATACCAGTCTTCTCCTTCTCCTCCCTAACAAATTCATCATTACTATTAGCTGCTACAAGAGCTTGTCTAAAACCTCTTCTTACACTACCAGCCTCTAGCTTTTCAAAATCTTTAACTTTTCCTCCAGCTTCAACAATAGCACCTGCATTAACATGAACACACTTTCCAAGTGTGACATCATGATCAATGATTGCTCCAACTGAAACAATGGAACCTTTCTTTATTTTTGTATTAGCATTAACAATTGCTTGAGGTTCTACAACTGTTCCTGCTTCAATCAATGCACTACGTGAAATATAGGCTGTTGGATGAATTAAAACAGGAACCTGATATCCAAGTCGTTCTAATAAATCAATAAGTTCATTTCTTAATTTATTATTTCCAATACCAACAAAAGCATTTCGATACTCTTTAAAGTTTTCCAAATCTTTTATCTTTCCAATAGCATGACTATTATGATCATCAATAAAATCAATTCTTTCATAACCTAAATCTTGCGCTATTTCTTTAACAACTTGTCCATGACCTCCAGCTCCAATAATAAGTAAGCTTTTCATATCATCCTCCCCCTCTTTTAAACATAAAAAAAGAATATAGTTTACCTATCCAATAAGTATTTATATTGGACTAGGTAAACTATATTCAAATAAGATGTATAGGCGGCTCCCCCTACGCTATACTTCTTTATTTTGCATTTCTATCCCTGCTTTTAATTTCTTGTTTAAGAATTCAATATTCAGTACTGCTTCATGACTTTTCTTATCTACTGCGACAATATGTTCTTCTAATTCTTTCAATGGCCCTTCAATGATCTTTGTTTTTCCATTGACCTTATATCCTTTTGACATCACCAGGATGTATTGTTTATTCAAAAGAATATCTAGAAGCTTTATTTCTTCTTTGGTTAGTGCTGATACCTCTTCCTTCTTTAATTCCCTGATAACTCCATCTCTTTCTTCTTTCATTAATAAAAGCAATGTATCAAACTCTGTCTGATTCATTCTTGTTTTAATAAAGAGATATCCTGGAAACATATTCTGGATAACGATCTTATCTTTAGAACGTATATATCTTTCCATTCTTGGTATGAAGGCTTCCGTATCCTTTTTGAGATTGAATGTATGATAGAGCTTTTCTATCTTTAAACTTTGACAGAACAGGACATAATAGTTCATTATCTTTTTTCCTGTCTTTTCAAAGCTCTCTGTTTAAGACATTCAAAGATGCTTTGATAATCGTCACATACCTTCATTTGATTAATAAGTTCTATTTCATTGTCTTGTAGTTCTTGGATTGCAAAGTCCAGCATGTCTTTTAACAGTTCTTCATTTTCATTCATCAGTTTTTCTTTATCTTTATCCATAGGATCATACATACTTGTAAATACAGCCATTTGTTTTCTCCTTTTTTGACATTAAAACAAAAGCAGAAGTTTCAATGTTTGTAGGCATAATAAAAACCATAGATTATTAAATTCTACGAATGAACTATAGCACAATTACACCCTAAAAGAAACATAATTCTACTTTTTTCTTTTTATTTTAAAAAAGCAATGTCGTTTAGTAAAATATAAGGTCGTTCAGTAATAAAAATAAAGAAAAAGAGGAGAAATATATGGAAGAAAAAAAACTAACAATTCAAGAAGAATGGCTACTAACTAAGAAGATCTCTGTTAAATATTCTACATATTGTAAGTATGAAAGTATTGTCACAAAACACATAAATCCTTATTTAAAAGAAAATAAAATAGAAGAATTAACAGAGCTTCATATTATTCATTACATTGATCATTTAATCAATGTAATGAATTTATCTACAAGTATTGTTAATTCTATTCAGTGTACGTTAAAAGCTATTTATAGATATGGTGAACGTACACATGGATTAAAGAAATTAGATTTTAATGTAATCAAGTTTAGTCAAAAATCTAAAACTAAAGAACCACTTACATTAGAAAAAGAAATGATTATCTGGCAGTATTGTTTAAATAATAAAGAAAGAATATCACTAGCAATGTCTTTAGGATTATATGCAGGATTAAGGATAGGCGAAATATGTGCCTTAAAATGGGAAGATATTGATTTAGATAATAGTATGATTTCTATAACTAAAACAGTACAAAGATTAAAAAGTGAAAATCATGAACAAAAAACACAGCTCTATATTTTAGAACCAAAGTCAACAAGTTCTATTCGAAGTGTGATACTTCCTGATTTTTTAATAGAATATTTAAAAAAATATAATGATCTCTATAACAAAGATTTCTTTATTTTATCAAATAAAGAAATCCCTGTAGATCCTAGAATTATTCAAAAAAATTTTAGGAAAATATGCAAAGCTAATGATATAGATGCTACATTTCATACATTAAGACATACCTATGCTACAAATTGTATTAAAACAAATATTGATGTAAAAACGTTAAGTGAAACATTAGGACATGCTAATGTTAATATTACACTTAATCGTTATGTACATACATCATTAGATTTTAAAAAACAACAAATTAATAAAATAGAGCCTCCAATAAAGCCGTAGAATTTAATATTCTGCGTATTTTTATTAATACAAAAAGAGATGTTTAGGAATCAATTTCTAAACATCCCTTTATTTATAATAATATGTTTTCTTTCTAATATTTTACACCCTCACGAAATAGAACAACATCATATACAAATAATCATTGACACTCCCCATGTCTAAAGACAGGGGATTCTTGCTACCTGCCAACATTGTT
>ERZ1673737.2887-NODE-2887-length-13795-cov-5.636827_pt1 | contig 13795 bp, 9 predicted proteins | sample MGYA00580211_ERZ1673737 | MGnify/ENA primary metagenome ERZ1673737 (study PRJEB41218, sample SAMN15661789) | gut metagenome | host: Homo sapiens | place: Canada: London | collected 2015-08-20/2019-03-30 | study: EMG produced TPA metagenomics assembly of... | reverse complement strand
ACTGGAACCACGTAATCAAAGACGACAGCACACAGACGACAGAGTAGGAGGTAATGAGAATGAAAAAGAAAAAGAAATCATTTCCAAAGAAACCTGCCCTGGTTCTGACAGCCGCAGCACTCCTGCTGGTTGGAAGCACTGTCGGCAGTACACGCGCCGCACTCACTTACTACAGTGAGAATTATTCCGCACAGATGAATATGCAGAGTATCGGCGTATCTCTTCTGGAAAATGACAAAGTAGTCAGCAGCCGGGATTATGTATCGAACAATGAATGGAAGGGAACCTCACAGGGTACACTTCTCACAAACCTTCTTGGAAAGGATGAGACATTTACACCCGGCAAGAAATATAACGAAGCAATCAGCGTCAAGAACAGCGGTACGATTGACACCTTTGTACGTGTGATCATCACAAAAAGCTGGCAGGACGAAAAAGGCAATAAGAACACGAACCTTTCACCGGATCTGATCGAGCTGAACTTCCTCACAGACAACGGATGGCAGGTTGCAAATGCACAGTCCACGAGAGAGCGTACCGTTCTTTATTATACCAAAGCTCTCAAAGCGGGTAAACCGACACCGGCATTATCCGATACACTCCGTATCAATCCTTCGATTGCATCGGATGTAAAGCAAAATGTCTCTGAGGATGGCAAAACCATCACTTATACTTACAAGTACAATGGCTACACCTTCCACATTGACGCAGAGGTGGATGCAGTTCAGACACACAACGCAAAGGACGCGATCAAGAGTGCCTGGGGCGTGGACGTAAATGTATCAGACGACGAAACAACAATGAGCTTACAGTAGGGAGGTACAGAGTATGAAAAAGAAAATTTTGTGCCTCGCCATGACAGTGATAATGGCAGCAGGGGTACACACAACTGCATTTGCAAAGGATTATCAGGGAGCCGACGGATGGCAGGTTAATTTCACCGGCGGCAAGATGGAAAGTAATTTTAAAAGCTCCGATGTGACTGACGAGCTGGCAAATATCCAGCCGGGTGACAGCATTGAGCTCAAGGTTCAGCTTAAGAACTCCGACAGCACGGATACCGACTGGTACATGACCAACGAAGTGATCCAGACGCTGGAGGATGCACAGTCTTCCGCAGAGGGTGGTGCTTACGAATACAAGCTGACCTATGTTGGAAGTGACAATGCCGAAAAGGTACTCTACGACAGCTCAACTGTCGGAGGGGAAGGCGCTTCCAAAGCAGGAGAAGGTCTGAAGCAGATCGATAGCTCAACCCAAGAATATTTCTACCTCGGAAGACTTGCTTCCAATAATACCGGAACGGTACACCTTACCATCGGTGTTGAAGGTGAGACACAGGGCAACGGTTATCAGCTCACACTCGCAAAGCTCCGTATGAACTTTGCAGTAGAAAAGGTTTCAGCCGGCAAAACCATCACCAAGAATAAGATTGTTAAGACAACCAACACCGTTAAGACCGGTGATACCGCAAGAGTTCTTCTCTTCTGTGTACTTGCACTCATCAGTGGACTGATCCTTCTTGCATATGGTATCTACACACTCAATAAGAACACAAAAAGACGCAGACAGAAAGGAGAGTAAGCAGATGAAAAAATGGAAAAGATTACTGGTTTCTCTTCTGACTGTAGCTATGACGATCGGCACTGCTTCCATGAGTGTTATGGCAGCAGAACCGTATACTTATACGGTAACATTGTCAGCCGGCAATAAAGGAACAATTAACGGACGGAACAAGATTGAAAAGGCAAATCTTTCATCCGGTTCTACCGTTACTTTCAATCTGAATGATATCCAGGTAACGGATGACAGATATTATGTCAAAGGAATCCGTCTCAGCGGACGTGACAATGACGAAACACTTGCGGCTCCTTCCTTTACCGTTGATAAAGATGCCGACTATGTAGTCGCTTACGGAATCAAAGGCAACATGGTTGCCTATACCGTAAATTATCAGGATGCATCCGGTAAATCACTGGCAGAGAGCCAGACCTTCTACGGAAACGTCGGCGACAAGCCGGTCGTTGCTTACCGTTACGTTGAAAATTATATTCCGGATGCTCTTGCACTTACGAAGACTTTGAGTGATAATGAATCTGAGAATGTATTTACGTTTACCTACACACCGGGAGCTACAGACCGTATCGTTGAGACAACAACTACCATCACAACGACAATTCCTGGAACCGCAACTCCTGCCGGTGCAGCAGGTACAACCGGAGCTGCCGGTACAACAGGTGCAGCCGCCGGTACTGGTACAGGTACTACAGTAGGTGGTACTACAGCAGGTGGCACTACAGCAGGTGGCACTACAGCGGGTGATACTACAACAGGCGGTACTGCCGGTGGTACAACGAATGCAGACAATTCTCAGGATACGACAGACGATACGACCACCGCACCGGATGAACAGACACCAAAGTCTCTGGTAGATCTGGATGATGAAGACACTCCAAAAGGAAATATCGATGCGAAAGACAAGACGAGCAAGACTCCGATCGCAGCAGGAATCGGCATTATCGTTGTTGCGGTAGCAGCTCTCGCAGGACTGATCGTATTCTTGAAAAAACGTGCAAAATAAAAAAAGCGCGGCACTAAAGGAGAAGTCTTTTTTGAAGAGAACGAAGAAAAAGAAAAGCCCGGTGGCTGCATTTTGCAGTGCACTGGGCACTGTTTTACTGACAGTACTGATTCTTGCCTGTATTCCGCTGACGCTTCCGAAAGCTTTTGGTTTTCAGATATACACCGTGATCAGTGGGAGCATGGAACCGGCGATCCCGACGGGAAGCCTGGTCTATGTCCGGCATGAAGAACCAGACACGATCGTCAAAGATGATGTCATTGCTTTTTACAGCAACAATGCAGACGGCTCGATCATCACCCACCGCGTAGTATCCAACAGCCCGGCGATGGGACAGTTTATCACCAAAGGGGATGCCAATGAGGAAAAAGATATGAATCCGATCCCTTACAACAACTACATCGGAAAAGTAAAGCTTTCTGTGCCGGTTGTCGGCGGTATCGCACAGGCTGCAACCGGCACTGCCGGAAAGATTGCTGCCGCATCCATGATCGGTCTTGCTGTGATTCTTGAAATCGTTGCTGCCATGCTTGACAGACGCGAAGACGAATAAGAGAGAACGTTTTTCATTTTAGCTTGCTAAAGTGTGAAACATTTGCTAAAATAATATCAGATTGTATTGTCAGAAGAAGATGGGGGAATTTCACAATTCTCCCATTTGTCATATATTGAAAAGAATGGAGAGGTGAACGGATTGTTATCCAACCAGATTTTACAGAGAACAATCAATGAAATAGGGGATATCATCGAGTGTAACTGTTCCATCTGGAACACAGACGGAGTGATGCTTGCAGCTGTAGGTAAGGAGAAGCCTGCAGTAAAAAAAGCTGTCTGCTCATTTTTAAAAGAGCTGGAGGTTACCGGCGTATCGGAGGAGCACCTGGATGAATGCTATGGTCTGTTTCCGGTTTATGATGATGATGAACTGACTTATATTTTCGTGATCGAGCACAATAATGAGATTGATGTGCATACCAGCGGACGCTTAAGTGTCTGCCAGTTGGAGAGCCTTTTAAGATCCGGAAGCGAACGTCTTGACCGTAACCGTTTTATCCAGAACCTGCTCCTGGATAACCTGCTTCTCGTAGATATCTACAATCAGGCGAAAAAGCTTGGTATTACAGTTGAGCAGCGCAGAGTCGTCTATCTGATCGAACCGAAGAATCCGGATGACACGATCGTCCTGGATATGATCCGTGGGATTTATTCCTCGGGAACCGGTGATTTTGTTACTGCCGTAGATGAGGGACATATTATTCTGATCAAGTCCCTTGACAGTACGGATGATTATGATACGATCCGTTCGACTGCCGATATGCTGGTGAATGCGATCAACACCGAAGCTATGGTCAATGTCCGGCTTTCCTTCGGAACCATCATTCCCGAACTCAAAGAGGTCTCACAGTCTTACAAAGAAGCTGGCATGGCTCTGGATGTGGGACGTATCTTCTATCCGGAACGCAATATTTTATCCTACCGCGAACTCGGTATCGGACGGCTGATCCACCAGCTTCCCGTTTCCTTATGCGAGATGTTCCTGGAAGAAGTATTTGCCGGAAATACCGTTGATCAGTTTGACGAAGAAACCTTATCCACAGTTGATAAATTTTTTGAAAACAGCCTGAATATTTCGGAGACAGCGAGACAGCTTTTCGTCCACCGGAATACGCTCGTCTACCGGCTGGAGAAGATCCAGAAGCAGACCGGGCTGGATGTCAGAGTCTTTGAGGACGCCCTGACATTTAAGATTGCTTTGATGGTCGCAGACCACATGAAATTCATAGAAAACAGAAAATAGGAGGACATGATATGGTGAAATTATACGAAGGCGGTGCCTATCTTTTACACGGTACTGAGGTAATTGCAGATGCACCCGATGCACTTGCTGCCGTAAAAAGCAAGACAGGGATTGAGACAACAAAAGAAGCTGCTGCAAAAGAGACAATGGCTTATGGGATCTTAAGTGCGCATAATACTTCCGGTAATATGCAGCAGCTTCAGATCAAATTTGACAAGCTGACTTCGCACGACATTACCTTTGTCGGAATCATCCAGACTGCAAGAGCATCCGGACTGGAGAAATTCCCGATCCCTTATGTTCTGACCAACTGCCATAACTCTCTGTGTGCAGTCGGCGGTACGATCAATGAAGATGACCACATGTTTGGACTGACCTGTGCGAAGAAGTACGGCGGTGTCTATGTTCCGCCTCATCAGGCCGTTATCCACCAGTTTGCCCGTGAAATGCTCGCAGGCGGCGGCAAGATGATCCTTGGTTCTGACAGCCACACCCGTTATGGTGCACTCGGTACCATGGCAATGGGAGAGGGCGGACCGGAACTTGTAAAACAGCTTCTGAACAAGACTTATGATATCAAGATGCCGGGCGTTGTCGGAATCTATCTGGACGGCGAACCGGTGAAAGGTGTCGGACCGCAGGACGTTGCCCTTGCGATCATCGGCGCAACCTTCGGCAATGGCTATGTCAATAACAAGGTCATGGAATTTGTCGGACCTGGCGTTGGCAAATTAAGTGCAGACTTCCGTATCGGAATCGATGTTATGACAACAGAGACAACCTGCCTTTCTTCTATCTGGAGAACCGATGACAAGATCAAAGAGTTCTACGATATCCACGGAAGAAGTGATGACTTCAGGGAACTGGAGCCTGGCGCAGTCGCTTACTATGACGGTCTTGTATACGTCAATTTGAGCGAGATCAAGCCTATGATCGCCATGCCGTTCCATCCGTCCAATGTCTACACCATCGAGGATGTCAATGCCAACCTTGCAGATGTTCTCCACGATGTAGAGCAGCGCGCGCTGGTAAGCCTGGACGGTGCTGTGGATTACTCTCTTCAGGACAAGATCGTAAATGGTAAACTTTATGTCGATCAGGGTATCATCGCAGGCTGTGCCGGCGGCGGTTTTGAAAATATCTGTGCTGCCGCAGACATCATCCGTGGCAAATACATCGGATCAGATGAATTTACCTTCAGTGTTTACCCGGCAAGTACACCGATCTACATGGAGCTTGTGAAAAATGGTGCGGTTGCTGACCTGATGGAAGCCGGTACGATCGTGAAGACAGCCTTCTGCGGACCGTGCTTCGGTGCAGGGGATACCCCGGCAAACAATGCATTTTCCATCCGTCACTCTACCCGTAACTTCCCGAACCGTGAAGGAAGCAAGCTGCAGAGTGGACAGATCGCATCTGTTGCCCTTATGGATGCACGTTCCATTGCCGCAACTGCTGCAAATAAAGGTTTCCTTACTCCGGCAACAGATTTTGATATTGAATACAAGAACCCGACCTACCACTTTGATTCCAGAATTTACGCCAACCGTGTATTTGACAGCCACGGCGTTGCTGATCCTTCGGTTGAGATCAAATTCGGACCGAACATCAAAGACTGGCCGGCAATGAGCGCTCTTCCTGAGAATCTGATCCTGAAGGTTGTATCTGAGATCCACGATCCGGTTACAACGACAGACGAGCTGATCCCGTCCGGCGAGACTTCTTCTTATCGTTCCAACCCGCTTGGACTTGCTGAATTTGCACTTTCCAGAAAGGATCCTGCCTATGTAGGACGCGCGAAAGAGGTCCAGAAAGCCCAGAAAGCGATTGAAGCAGGTACTTGTCCACTGGATGTACTGGATGAATTAAAACCGGTAATGGCAGCAATCCAGAAGTCTTATCCGGAAGTCGGCAAAGGAAATATCGGTGTCGGAAGTACCATTTTCGCGGTCAAACCTGGTGATGGTTCTGCCCGTGAGCAGGCTGCTTCCTGCCAGAAGGTCCTCGGCGGCTGGGCGAATATCGCGAATGAGTACGCAACCAAACGTTACCGCTCGAACCTGATCAACTGGGGCATGCTTCCGTTTATTACCGAAGAGGAACACACAAAGCTTTCTTTCAGGAACGGTGACTATCTCTTCGTGCCGGATATCCGCAAAGCAGTAGAAGATAAAGCTTCCACGATCAAGGCTTATGTCGTAGGCGATGATCTGAAGGAGATCGATCTGAAGCTCGGTGATCTGACGGATGCAGAACGTGAGATCATCCTAAAAGGATGTCTGATCAACTATTACAGAGGTTAATTTTTCTCAGACAATGATATGATTTAAAAGGGACGGAAATTTTTCTGTCCCTTTTTGCAACACTTCCGACTTTTTTATACTCTTATATACAAAGAACCTGTTATGAGAGGAGGGACTTTATGATCGATGCAATTGCATTTAAAGAATTATATAAGACGGTTTATCAGGATCTGTATCGTTTTGCGCTCTGCATGATGCATCATCCGCAGGATGCAGAAGACGCCGTCAGTGAAGCCGTTCTTTCCGCCTATGAGAACATACATAAATTACGCAAAGAAGAAGCATTCCGTTCCTGGATCTTTCAGATTCTGGCAAATGTGTGCCGCCGGAAGTTAAAGAGCCGTGAACGGACCGAGACCGAGCTGAAAGAAGATCATGCTTCTGCCACATACTGTGACGGACTCCGCACAGATGTGGAACGTGCTTTTCTTATTCTCGATGAAGACGATCAGCTGATCATCGGCTTATCCGTCTATGGCGGTTACAACAGTAAAGAGATTGGAAAAATGCTAAGGATGAACCCGAATACAGTCCGCTCCCGCAGAAAGCGTGCCCTCGAAAAGATGAGCTGGCTTCTGAAAGAGTAGGATAAAAGAGTAATAGGAGGTGTTTCATATGACAGATCACGAAAAAGAAATACTGGATAAAATAAAACAATCTACGGAAAAAACTCCTGTTCCGGAAAGCCTTGCACCGGATCAGATTATGAAAATGCTGGAAGAGCATAACAGCACTCAGGCTTCCGGACATATCCCGAAAAAGCATGGATTTTCCCGCGGCTACCGGATGCGCGGAGGACTTATCGCTGCCGCACTGGTACTGGTTGTCGGCATTGGCGCCCACATCCGCCAGCAGAATCTTTCTTCAGACTCAGCCACTTCTTCCACAAAAGGCAGTTCTTCAATCAATACATCCTCCGGTAAGCTTGCCTCTTCCGATACTTTAGAGACGGCAGCCGATTATGATGAAGTCTACACATACCTGCAATCTTATCAGGATGAGTTGGATTCTTCATCTGTTACCGGTTCAACCGACAACGGAATTGTCATGTATTCAACTGAAACAGCCGACAGTGGTGCACGTACCGATAGTTCCAGCTCCTCTTCGGATTCTTCAACAGCCTCTGCACGTGCTGTGGATACTTCATTTTCCGATACCAACGTCCGCACAGAGGGCGTCGGTGAAGCAGACATTGTAAAAACGGATGGAAGTTATCTTTATACACTGAAAGCAAACTCACAGGAAATTTCCATTGTAGATATCCGGTCTGATCAGATGAAGGTTGTTTCCGGTATTTCGCTGAATGAGAATTTTCAGGCATCCGAATTTTACCTGAGTGACCAGAAGCTTTTTGTCCTTGGCAACATGCAGAACACGCAGGTTGATTCTGACAGTAAAACCTTGTACCGCGGCAGCTGTACCCGTATCCAGACTTATGATCTGGCAGATATCAACAATCCGAAATCCATCGGAACCGTGGATCAGAGTGGTTACTACCGCACTTCACGTTTTAAAGACGGATATCTGTATGTATTCAGCGACTATTATATTTACGATACGATCACCAAAAAAGATTATCCTTCCTATGTTCCGCTTGTTGGTGACAATCTTCTGAAGCAGTCGGATATCTATCTCCCGACGAACCATGCAGCAGACCAGTACCTTGTTGTCAGCTCCGTTTCCGCTTCCAGTCCGGATAAGGCAGCAGACCAGAAAGCAGTCATGTCTGAGAATGGCGAAGTCTATGTGAGTGAGAACAACATTTATATTTACGAGTATGCGAACAGCAGTATCCTCGCAGATAATCTTGCGGCAAAGAATCAGACGATCCTCCGCAAGCTGTCTTACAATAAAGGAAAACTTTCCGGCTCTGCCCAGGGCAAAGTAAAAGGATATCTGAACGATTCCTTCAGCATTGATGAGTATGACAATACGTTGCGGCTGGTGACAACGGTTACGCATAATGTCGGAAGCTCTTCACAGTCCAATTCAGTCTATGTGCTGGATGCAGATTTGAAAACAATCGGTAAGATCGAGGATCTTGCCAAAAATGAACAGGTCTATTCCGCAAGATTTTTGGGCGATACCGGTTACTTTGTAACTTATGAACAAACAGATCCTTTATTCTCCGTAGACTTTTCCGATCCGGAGAATCCGAAGATACTTGGCAAGCTGAAAATTCCCGGCTTTTCGGAATACCTGCATTTTTACAGTGATAACCTGCTTCTTGGCATCGGTATGGATACCGATGAAAATGGCATTACAAACGGGGTAAAGATCTCCATGTTTGATATCAGTGATCCTTCGGATGTGAAGGAAGTCAGCAAGTACACACTGGATCAGTACTATTACTCGGATGTTTTTTCTGACTACCGTGCAGCACTGGTTGATCCGGAAAAGAATCTGATCGGCTTTCCGCTTTCCGGATCTGCCAACCAGTATGTGATCCTTTCTTACGATAAAGATCAGGGCTTCCAGGTACAGATGCAGGAGGAAGTCAACGGTAATTCTTATCTTGGAACCCGCGGTGTGTATGCAAACGAAAAGTTCTATGTGATCAATGGAAATGCAATTGAAGCATACCGGATGGGAGACTATGTGAAGATAGATGATCTGCTGCTATAGTGCAGCTTTGCAGAAGGAGCTGCCGCTCCGCATACTTTGTACACCATTCCACATCATTGTATACACCAAAATCGTATATAATCGAGTAGGCTGACTCCTACTCGATTCTTATACTTTGTACATCATCTCGCTTAACAGCTCGATGATGTACATTCGCCAAATGCAGATCCTTGTGCAAGCACAAATCTGCACTTGGCTCATCGTATACACAAAAACAGGTGCCCACTGGGATATATCACTAAGATATACTTACGTGGACACCTGTTTTATATTTTCATTTACCTGTTATTCCACACCGTTAAAGCAGTAGGTACATACCTGGCATGCATCAATCCCGATTGATTTGATCAGATCATCCAGTCTGTGATAACGAAGTGAAGTGAAATTCTGTCTCTTGCGGATTTCCTCCAGCATTGCTGCATACCGGTCACTGTTCGGATCCGCATATTCACTCAGTACATTGACATCATTGTCGCCTTCCCACTCACGGATGATCCTTCTTGTGATCAAATCCAGATCTGATTTGGAACGGGAGAAGTTCAAATATTTGCATCCGTACAAAAGCGGTGGACATGCCGGGCGGACATGCACTTCTTTTGCGCCACTCTGATACAGGAACTCTGTCGTCTCACGGAGCTGTGTGCCACGCACGATAGAATCATCGATCAGCAGCAGGCTCCTGTCTTCGATCAGACTATGTACCGGGATCAGTTTCATTCTGGCGATCAGATTACGCTGACTCTGTGTTGTCGGCATGAAGGATCTTGGCCAGGTCGGAGTATATTTGATAAATGGTCTTGCATACGGAATACCTGATTCATTTGCATAGCCTATCGCATGAGCAATACCCGAATCCGGAACTCCTGCAACAATATCCACGTCGATCGAATGGTCATCTCTCTGTGCTAAAAGCTTTCCACAGTTGTAACGCATTTCTTCTACACCAACCCCTTCATAAGAAGAAGTAGGATATCCATAGTATACCCACAGGAACGAACAGATTCTCATCTTTTCACATGCAGGACTTACAGTCTCCACTGATTCCGGTGTCACGTAGACGATTTCCCCAGGTCCCAGCTCTTTGTAATCTGTGTATCCAAGGTTGATATATGCAAAGCTTTCAAAGGAAACGCAGTATGCATTCTCTTTCTTTCCGATCACAACCGGTGTACGTCCGAGAAGGTCTCTGGCTGCATAAATTCCATTCTCTGTCAGAAGCAGAAGTGTCATCGAGCCTTCAACTACTGACTGCACATAACGGATTCCCTCAACAAACGAATCCTTTTTACAGATCAATGCCGCAACCAGCTCTGTAGAATTGATCTGTCCATTGGTCATAGACTGAAAATGTGTATGTCCATTTTCATAAAGATTCCGAATCAGCTGATCCGCATTATTGATCTTACCTACTGTCGTAATTCCAAAGCACCCCAGATGCGACTGGATCAGAATTGGCTGTGGATCATAATCTGAAATACATCCAATTCCAATATTTCCCTTCATTGTATCAACATCTTTTTCAAATTTTGTACGGAACGGCGAATTTTCAATATTATGAATCGCTCTCTTCCAGCCATCACTTCCGTAAGTAGCCATACCTCCGCGGCGGGTTCCAAGATGCGAATGATAATCTGTTCCATAAAAAAGATCCAGATTACATGCTTCTTTTGATGCAACGCCAAAAAATCCTCCCATATCTGTAGGTCTCCTTTCTTTATCCCAATGCCATAGCCTGTATTTTTCATCTATTTTTTAGTGTATCATGCATTTATGGGCGGAAACAATAGCAAAACCCCGAATATATTGCAAATGGCTATAACTATTTCTAATCGTATTTATAATTGTTTGAATTTTCTGATATATATATTACAATTTCAGTTCTTTCTAATTTTATTAAAATTATTTTAAAATTATATTGACAAATAAGCATTTGGGTGTTATTATTAAGTCAATCCAAAAGAAAAGAAGTTCCTGACGAGAAAGGGAATTTCAAAAAGATATTTTTTTAATCTGTTACATAGTTTCATATATATTCGCCAAGAGTATAAGATGAAGAGCCAGATCAGAAAAGGGTAACAAGAATAATTGTTATTTGAAGGTTAGAAAGTTTTTAAAAAGCAACTATACATTTTGGTTATGAGCGTTTTGTAAGCGGAGTGTGTAGAGAACAATTTTTAAAATTGATAATTTATAATAATAAGAGAAAATTGATATCTGACTTCTGAACAGAAAAAAGTATAAGAGAAAAAAATATCCGGATAAAATTTTGGAACGAGAACGAAAGGAAGGAGGCTTTGACCGTTGGATATTTCATCATCTAAAACTCAATATGTTAATGGTATGGCAAATGTAAATTCCTGTGAGATGAGCCTTAACCATAGATTATAATCCGGTAAGAGAAAAGTTAATGATAAAAAGGGTCGGAGTAGCAGATAAACCGGAAGCGATTATAAGATGTAAAAAGATTCAGCATTTGTTGACATATTGAAGTAAATACCACAGTAATTCAAGATCAGAAAATGTGTAAAGAAACATTCATTGATAAGTAAATTTAACAGTGACGAGAAAGCTGATAAATACCAAAATTGGATTACCTGATTATATAAAATAACGAACGATCAGAATTGATCAAAATCGATTCATATGATTTCATTTTTATAAATTTTATAAAATCTGAATATCATATGAAATGCTCAAAGAACTTACAGGAATAAGAATTACTTAATTCCTCCGATATAAAAATAAAAATTACAATTGAATATTCCGAGACAGCCATTCAAAAGATGGCTGTCTCCTTTTTTTCTGTTACCAGCTCCCAATTTGTGAATTTTTTGTAATATTTTTTTAACATTTCTGAAAAATATCAGCCGTAATTTTTGACATTGACAACGCTCTATGATACACTTAGTAAGTAAAATTATAAGACTTTTGTTTTCCGTTTCTGGTACAAAAGTCAGACTTACTGAGGAAAAGTAAAATAATTAATAATAATCATATGAGGTGAGAAACGTTGGATAAATATGAATATCGCGCAAAGACAGAGCAGATGCTTGCGTATGCCGAACAGAAGTCTTACCAGAAAGCGATGTCGATTGCAGATACGATCGACTGGCGTAAAGTAAAAAATACCGCCATGCTCTCTACCGTAAGCGAAATCTATGAAAATGCGGGGGAACTTGGTAAAGCACGTGATACCTTATTTATTGCGTATGATAAAGCACCTTCCAGCAGAAAGGTTGTATACCGCCTGGGAATTATTTCTCTGAAGCTGGGACATTTCGATGAAGCAGCTGATTGCTACGAAGAATTTGTCAAGCTTGCTCCGAAAGATCCAAACCAGTACATTCTCCGGTATAAGATCTTAAAAGCACAGAAAGCGCCAGTCAAAGAACAGATTGAAGCTCTTGAAGATTTCAAGCATTCTGAATACGTTGAAAAATGGGCATATGAACTTGCCAGATTATACGCTGAAGCCGGTATGACTTCCGAATGTCTTGATGAATGTGATGATCTGATTCTCTGGTTCAGCGAAGGTACTTATGTATACCAGGCAATGGAACTTAAAATGAAATACAAACCGCTGACTCCACTTCAGCAGGAAAAATACGATCATCGAAATGATGGTATCGGCCGTAAGGATTCTTCCAAGAGAAAACCTTCCTTCCGAAAATCCAAAGAACGTCCGGCACCGAATCCACGAATTGCAGACAAGGTCTGCAAAGATGTACATGTCACAGACAGTATTGATCTTCCGGATCTTCCAGAGCCAATGACCCGGACACATGCTTCCGAACCAGAAGCTGAGTCACAGCCAAAAACCCGGATTCGAAGCACTTCCGATATTTCCACAACCATTTCCGGTGCTTCCCTTTCAGATGCCCTGAAGGCCGGTGTTGCCGTTGCAAGTGGTGCAGTTGCTCCTGAATCTGCTTCAGACGATTCACAGATGACCGGTAAGATGAAGATTGAAGAAATTCTTGCCAACTGGGAAGCAACCCAGCGTGAAAATGCAAAGATTCTTGAAAAGAGCCAGGAGGAAGCTGAGAAAGAAAAAGCCCTGCGTGAGAAGAAGAAAGAAGAAGAAGAGGAAGTTCTTGGAGCTACAAAACCAATCCTTTCTGATGATATCCGCAAACTGATGGAACAGCTTGAAAATGGTGAAGAGCCTAAAATCACCGATGAAGATGCTGAAGATTTCGTTGATGATGAAGAGGATGAAGCGACTGAAAGTCCGGAAGATTCATCCAAAGAAGCTTCAGACACTGACGAGGAAGAGCCGGAAGAAAATGATTTTGAAGAAATCGTTGACTCCGAAGAAGATGATGAATCGGATGCGGTTTACGATGAAGAAGCTGAATACGAGGATGAGGATGATTCCGAGTATGACGATGACGAGGAATACGAGGATGAAGATGATTCCGAGTATGATGACGACGAGGAATACGAGGATGAAGATGATTCCGAGTATGACGACGACGAGGAATACGA
>ERZ1673737.2886-NODE-2886-length-13800-cov-4.193525_pt1 | contig 13800 bp, 12 predicted proteins | sample MGYA00580211_ERZ1673737 | MGnify/ENA primary metagenome ERZ1673737 (study PRJEB41218, sample SAMN15661789) | gut metagenome | host: Homo sapiens | place: Canada: London | collected 2015-08-20/2019-03-30 | study: EMG produced TPA metagenomics assembly of... | reverse complement strand
ATTTTATCACTTTTCATCTCCTCGTTTACTGCGTTTCTTTCAATTGTCTGTCTCGTGAACGGGAGCGTGGGTTGGGAATTGCGAAAATTCAAGGATACCTAACGACAACGTCTTCGGCTGGATAAGTGGCGTTCTCTTTTTTCTTTTTTTCTGGTCTGTCTTTCTTTGTGCCTCGACGCACCTTGTGTTTTCGTCGGTCCTTTTCTACTTCAATCTTTTGATTCCCGGAATTTTTTTTCTGGTTCTCACTTGGGACTGAGATGGGTTGGATGTGACTTTCATGTGTCTGGTCGATGGCTTGGGTTTGTTCATAATCGTGGGAGGACATTATGGGACAAAATGACGGCATAGCGGAACACCCCAAATTGAATTATCAAATAGCTACCTTTTCTTCATGTTGTAGATTGTCCTTTGTAAAGTAACTTCTTGTACCGACGCGGTTGTTTCAGCCTGGCTTCAACGTCATGGTCCCGTGACCCAGATAGCCCTTATTATTATGGCCAGGAACCAAGCTCTCCGACCTACACCCATGATCAAGTCCGTACTCTACAAAGGAAAATGAGCATACTATAATAAATACGTCGATTTAAACAAGGATAATATCAACCTCTCCTCATGGACAAATCGAACAAAAAAAACCTTCGCCTAATGCAACCGGTCCACTGGGGACATGCTTTGAATTCGTAACAGCGTAATTAGGATTTCTTTCCAAAGGATGCAAATGATAACCAGCGAACCGGAGAACGTGATGCACAGAACGCATCAAACAAACTCCAAATCATCGTCATCGTCATCATCCAAGATCGCCTGCCTTCCACCAGGCGTGACCTCAGCCGGTGCCCCCAAACTCTCCCGGCCAGCTTCTCTAATCCCCTTCGAAGTGATAAACCGTGTCTTCTTCACCCCACTGCCGTGCGGTGTGCCATGGGCACGCTTCATGGGACTCAAGCGGACATTTCTGGCTTTGCCGAATGTGGTGAGATCCATCCCGTTCGTGGCTGAAGGACTCTTGGGAATAGTAGGTGTTCCTGGAGTCATTTCCCTGTTTGGGGTTTCATTGCCGGTTCTTGTGCGGAGATACTCGGCGCCTACGCCTCCGACTCGGCCTGAGACGAGTTTTTGGGTTATGTCGCGTTCGCGTTGTTGGGCTGCGAGACGTCGCCGCATTTTCTCTTCTTTGTTTTCTGAGCCGCGGCCCATCATGCCGGAGGATAGGAAGGGGTCATCGTGTGCATCGATTAGGTTTGCTGCAGAACCTCCGACGGGGTTGTATGAGGCGCGACCGGCTCCGCGGTTCTTTGGGGCTGGGGCCACGTAGTATAGGGATTGGGATCCCATGTCATACTGAGGGCCATCCCGTTTCAATCCCTGACCTTGTCCGTAGCCACCGTTACCTCGGCCGCCCCCTCGCTTGGCTCCTTCGTTGAAGAAGCCGGTTCGTGCTCCGGATTTACCACCCGGTCCAAACATGCCGGTGTCGGCGTTGACTCCTGAGCGTTGGCCCTGGGTCTTTCGGAGTTGGATGTCCACGTGAAAATCACAGAACTCGGTCTTTCGCCCATCCACCCAGGATTGACAGGTCTTTCCATCCTTTCTCACGGTCTTGCAGAATCCGATATCCCGGGCGTAGCCAATCTCGAGAACTGTGTCATCGGACGACGACAAAGACAAACTGAATCGGTTTGTGTCTAATTTGTGCTTGGGAGGGGGCATGATTGTAGGGTTCAAGATTGCAATAAGGGTGCCTTCGGAAACCTTGTAGTAACGGGGGAAGGCGGTGCCGAAAAGGAAAAGGTCGATGGTCCATTTTAGATCCGTCAGAGTTATAGCCATGTACTTGTTTGTATTATTCAGGCCATCGTCATAGGGGTCTTCTGTTTTTGCAGTTGCGTTTCCAGAAGATTTCACATCCCTAGGTTCAGACTTGGACGCAACGATTCCAAATACCACAAAGTCTCCTTCAATGTCTTCGGGGAGTTCGAATGCAGGCGCCTTCACTGTCTTCAGTAAATCGGGGATGCGGAGAACTTTTTTGTCTGCGAGTGTGCGGCTCAAGAATGAATGTGGGAGAACCCGATTTGAGAGGTGTAATGATGAGTAGGACTCAAATTTTGAGGAGTCGGGGGGCTTGAGCGAGTCACCATCTTGGGATGGCCCTGTTGCTTCTTCCATTGTGTTATTCCTTCTATGAAGATGAGATTGTCGATCGTTGGTACCAGCATTTCCCTCAGTGCGGCGGATGCTCGGAGTTGTCTGACTGCGCTGAAGCCCAGACGGGCGAGCCTGGCCCATAGATCGAAGAATATCCTCGCGACTAAAGGATTCCGCGGGCCGCTCCCTTGACGGGGAAGATGGCTTTGCATCAGCTGCGGCAGCCTTAAAGGCCTCGATTTCTGCTTTATCGATTTGGAAAGCCGAGCTGCGGTTTGCCTGTATCCGTTCTGCTCTCTCCATTCGAGATTTCTCGGCTGCTCTGCCCTCAGCCATCCTCTCACTGAAACTTTTGATTCGACTGATCCCTCGAGATCCGGGGGACGTCTGTGGTCTAGAAGAAAACACATCGTTGGGGCGTGCCATGGCCCCATCTCGGAAACCAATCTGGCTGCTGGGTCGAGGGTCCGTTCTTGAGCTTGGGGGTCGTTTCAACGACACATCACTGGCTTTCCACCCCTTATCAATGCCCATCTGGTATCTCCGTGGTGATAGGGGGTCCACAGCGGGAATCTCGCGCCTGGTAGGTGATGCGGGGACCTGAATGTCATCGCTCGTCGACCTTCCAAGGGCTGGTTTGGCGCTTCTCGGTGTCAGAGCATGGGTTTCAGTTCGCGCGACGCTGATAGCAGAGCTTGGACGGGCGTCTTCTTCTTCGAGATTGGAGCTAGATCTGCCGCGATTTTTCTGCTGGAGCTTCTTCAACCTCAGGCGGGCTTTGATCTCGGCAAGCTGAAGCTGCAGCGTTTCCTCGTCCTCTTCTTCCGCATCATCCTCGTCCAAGATCTGGTTCGCTTTCGATCGAAAATTAGGTGTAGTGCTAGAGCGCTTCAAAGGCGACGTGAAATTCTCGCGATTGCGCTGCATGTCTTGGTATCGTCTTCGTCCGGCAGGCGAGCTCAAGAGAGCCGCGCGGGGCGACTGGGGTGGCCACGCAGGCTCGGTCACTGCGGGAAAACTTGTCAGAAAGCGATTAGCGTAGACCGCAGGGAAAGCCGTACTGATGAATCAGAGGTTCAAGGGTAATCAAAGACCGAAAGCACCATAGCCTGATTGGCGGCTTAGGCCATTCCCCTGCACAAAATTGAGCGATACGCCTAATACGCGCCGTGGGTATAGATGCGGGGAGCGAACACTAGAATCCCAAAAGAAAACAAAGAGAAACAAGGGGAACTGAATGTCGGGGAATTCGCGATGTAAGATGAAACACTCGCTAATGCAGCAAGGGCAGTGACGGATCACATTACGGCGGGCGCGTCGCGTCGCGTTCCCCTTCGGTTCCCACTCAACACTTCTACCTTTCAACATCAACCATGAAGACCCGATCAGCCCCTATGAAAGGCAAGAAGTCTGAAGAAACTACTGAACAATCTCAATCAAAGGCCCTCGTCTCGGAGAAGCCAAGCAAAACGTTTATCCTCCCTTCCGCCAGCGACAATGCGCGACTCCTCAGCCTGCCTCAGCCCCAATCGGGGGAGCTGAGTCGTTATTTCTTTTGCCCGGAGCGCGGCGTATATGAGTTTACAGTTGTTGCACCGCCTGCTCATATGGCGCGAAGCATCCTGTTCACTCCCCAGACACACCGATGCACATCTGATTCGGAAGAGAAAAACGACAACGATGAGCCCTCCGTGAAGCCTACAATTACGAAGATAGCCGAGCTTTTGGTAGCGACGCCTATCGATGCCATGTTCTTTATGGTCCCATTGTTGGCCCCTTCCTCAAAAGCAGGACAATCCCTTTTCCAGCCATTGGACGATATTATCGATTCCAATGATGATATGCCGAAGCACCTTCGCCAGGTGCTGTACGATGAGACATTCAGGAGCTCTCTTTTGGCTCGCGTGGAGGCCGTATGTGATACGGTCGAAGCGGGCGATGAGAAGATGTTCCGCTTCAACGAGACAAAACTAGTGAAGGAGTTGATCGCCAAGGCAGAACGGATGGCAGATCGAGGACTTCCAGTTAGTCTGGAGGAGCGCTTTATTCGCCAGGCACTAGCAACCCCCTTGATGTCAGTCAAGCGTGAAGATGTCGTGACAAGCCAGGAGCCCCCCAAGGATGGTGACTCGGCCTCCAAATCGGAAGAGAGACCGGATTCACCATCGACAGTGGCCACAAATGACACACCATCTGTTGCAACACCCGCTGGGGAATCCACTCCTGTACCTCAGCCACCCGGTACGGACTCAACAGCCCTAGATCACGTTACTCGCCTACTCCGAATCTCCACGGCACTGTCCTACATGAAAGAGTCCTATCTACCCGGCGCTATGGCCGCGCGACTGGATGAGATTCTTGCTTCGGCGGAAAGTCCACTTGACTTGAAGCCCCTGAAGGACCGTCTGAAGGAGATCGCGGAACTTCGTGCTCAAGCCATGGCATCTCGTAATATGTCCGACTTCACTCGCAAACGTGGCTTGGATGATGAGGAAGAGGATGTCCGCGCTGAGAAGAAACGTCGAAAGGATGAAGAAGAGAAGAAGAAAAAGGCTGCTGAATCCCAAGCTGTGAAGAACTTGAAAAAGGTCAACACGTCTGGTATGCAGAAGATGAGCGCTTTCTTCGCCAAGGCTCCTCCCAAGAAGAAGACTTGAAACATTTCGGTCGATTCTCAGCTGAATACTACATCTGGCCTGATACCGCGCTGAGGCCTTCTTGCGTGGCTTGATGGACTGCCATCGAGCTTCAACAATACGCCTCATTCTGTCATAGTTATGAACTACATTGGCATTTTTGGAGGCAAGTTCCCCGCAGTTGGCGAGGTTACTCCGGGGCACCATAAGCGTGATTGAGGGACGCGCTTCGTTCCTTGATATCACTGAATCCAAGGAACCCACGTGATGGCTTGCCGAAAAGAGCCGAGCTTGTCTTCAAGGAGGAAAGTCCACGTCTCAATTCGGACACATCAACACCTAATCTGGAAGATCTACCATGTCACACCACTGTATACTATTATTAAACAACCAAAGACTCAAGTTGTATATATACACCGCTCGAATTACTTGCTATGACGATTTTGTATTTTTATCAATTGAGAAGTCAGCAGCTTTACCAAAACATGCCTTGCCACTAACCAGCAACCAAATTTAAAGAGGAACCTCGTCAATAGCAGCACCGGTAACCCTAAAAACCAAAAAGTTAGCCAATGACCATCCAACCACACACGACCATCTCAAAGGGGGAAGAACATACAAGAAGGACCCGTTGGAAGGCTTGCTAATAACCATAGCCTGCTCCAACTTCTCCTTCGTGATATCAGGGAACTTCTTCAGATAATACTCCTCCCGCAGCGCCTTGGTGACAGCCTCAACCTTACCCTGCGGCAACATGTGAACAGTACACCCACCCCAACCAGCACCAGTCAGCCGACTACCCCAAGTACCAGCCCGACGAGCAATGGCACAAATATCATCGACCTCAGGCGCACTGCACTCATAAGAATCGCGACACGAAGCCTGTGACTCATTGAGCAATTGACCAAGGTAATGGATGCGCCTCTCGTCCAACTGCTTCGCCTTGCTGAGACAAGCCGTGAAATCGAGAACACGGCGCGCTTCCTTGAAGCAGTGCAGCGCGCGCTGGCGGAGTCGGAACCGCTCTGCTTGCACGGGGAAGGCGGAGAGGAAGGTCGATTCTAGTTCTGGGACGGTGATACTTAGGAGCTGGGCCATTTCTTCGCGCGTGTAGCCTTCTTCTTTGGTAAAGAGGTCTTGTGTTGCTTGGATTACGGAGTCGATTTGGTATTCGAGGGGGTCGTGCAGTCGTTCTTCCTTGGTCATTAACTCGTTTTGGAAGTTGCGTAGACTGTAACCTAGCGAGCTGTTGTCCTTCGGTAGGGTTAGGCCGTAATTCTTGGCGAGGATTACGGCGGCTAGAGTGCACTCTGCTACACGCAGGTTGTAGTGGCGCGGGGCGGTGTCGGCTTTGTTGGAGGTCACGAAGCTTTGGGCCATTAGGAAGGTGATTTCGTCTGCAGCTGTTGGGATTGGCACGTGGTTGGCTCTGAATTGGGGGAAGAATTGGGTGTAGAGGAGATAGCCGCGCTTGGAGAAGATGGATGCTGCTTGATCCATGCTGTTGCGATTCATTGTGTTAGTTTTGTTCCACTGTCATCTAGGGTTTGAGGGGGTTTTGAACTTACCCGCCGGAGTAGACACCGACAGCGCGCTCCGAGACAACGGCAAGATCCAACAGGTCCTGTTTGGAGACGTTGTGGTCGTTGGCCTTCATGACGGCCAAGGCACTGGCGCACACGAAGGCAGCACTGCTAGAGATACCACCACCGGGGGGAACATTGCCGTCAACCAGGATCTCCATGCTGGCAGGAACCAGGGAGCCGTCGGGCTTCTCCTTGCGCAAGAACTTCAGAGCACCGGACAGGCCGGCACGGAAGTAGTTCACCCACTCGTGCTTCTTGGGGTCAATCTCGACATCCTTATCGTGGGGCACGCTGAACTCGCGCGTGGGGAACTTCTCCGGCGACACGTTGGCGATCTTGATGATCGATTCCGCACCGCTGGTAGGGACCACCTTGACGGCCATGATCACGTCAACGCTCACGGCGGTCGGCAGGACATCGTACAGCGAGTAGTCGATGTGCTCGCCGATGATGTTCACACGGCCGGGACTGCGCGCCACGAAGTCCGGGCGGTAGCTGTAAGTCTTGTTGAATTGGGAGATGAGGTTAGTCCATCGCTGCTGGTGCTCCGGTGCAACGGATGCTAGCGAAGCCTCGTCTGTGGCGTAGACTTCAGCGATGGATTCTGTTTGCGGCACGAGCTCTTGGGTCGGCATGGCGGGATGGCGGGGTAGCGAGGGGTTGAGGATAAGGAAGAAGAGGAAGACAAGAAGAAGAAGAAGAGGAAGACAAAGAGGAAGACGAAGAAAGAAAAGAAGGAGGCCTTTGGAAAAGATTATGTGGAGATGTACACGCCCCGGTTTCGACCCCGGGTAAAGTCAGTGGGGTGTCAACCCATTGTCGCATTTCGGGCTTTCGGTGTCCGGATGTAGTCAGTTTGCGGAGTCCCTTCGGCTCTCTCCACGCTCGTTTCTTTTCTGCATTCCTCCACAGTTTCTGATTGGATATTATGATTCTCCACTGTGTCCACATGTTATGACGCAAATGTTGTCCTACTGTACACATGGCAGAAACATTGCTTTGGGGTGGATTGAAGTCGAGGGATAACGCTCGAACAAGAGATGTGGGATCTTTTGCTGAGAGAGAAGGATTGATGATACTAGACCGACAGGTCATCCCCCAATGACTGCGATGGGTTATCTTTCTGCTTCTGGCATCTTGATGTTTTCAGCTCACTTGGGTTGATATAGTTTCCATGGGACTGGGTGAAATTGTTAAATTGGACACTTTCATTTGTTATTAACGAAGCTGACCCTGAACCCCGCTACTCCCCTTGATCATCCCTGTCAGACACGGCGGGGCATGAGTGGGATTCACATCTTCCTGTCAACGACGGGTGTCTGCACCATCCCCGTCTCCGCATAATATTTCTCCCAATGCTGGACTAGCCGAGCGAGAACACCTGGCTGACTTTGTGCAAGATCATGGATTTCAGCGGGATCGGTTTCTACATTGAAAAGCTCCCACTCATCCTTCCCACGGGGCTGAGCAATCCAAACTGCCTTCCACTTGCCCTCCCGAATCGCTCGCATTCCAAACAGCTCCCATCCATGAATATGGACGTCTCCTTTGTGGACACTAGTGGATTTATAGTCACTTGAGGCTAGATGTGAAACACACGACTGGCCACGCGGAAGAACGACTTCTCGTCCACGGAACTGTGGGCCTGGATGGGCTACTCCGGCCAAGTCCAGGATGGTTGGAAGGATATCCATTACTGTAGTGAATGCGTCGGTGATGGCTTCGGGTTTGGCATGGAATGGAGGATAGCGGATCACGCAAGGACAGCGGATTCCACCTTCAGTTACCCACCCCTTGAAACCTCGTGAAGGGGCGGTTGCGGCACAGGCCCAGCGAGCACCTGGTTTGATATGTTAGGCACACCTCTCCAGATAGACATTTTTAGATCAGAATCTCTCGGGATACATACCATACCACACAAATGAGTCGGGCTCACCAATGTTCTCCAGTGCGTTATTATAATATTTGGAAATAATATCTCCCATCGTCTTTTTGCCTCCCATGATCTGGAAACAAGTTAATCAGGGTTCGTATACTGAGATTGATCGAGAATCCATACCGGTAGAGCCTCCAAAGCTGCGCCTTCCGCGCCATTGTCTGACATGAACAAGACGAATGTATTGTCCAGCTCGCCTGTAGACTCAAGGTGCTCAATAACCCGGCCAACATTGGCATCGAGTTGATCAACCATTGCAGCGAAAACCTCCATCTTCCGTGCGGAAATATTCTTCTCTTCCGGTGACATCTCATTCCAGTCTTTGCCAAGTTTCCCAACTGGAGAGGCATGTTCCACAGCCTCATCCACCAGTCCTAACTCCTTAAGACTTTGGAGCCTCTTCTGTGTCAAGGCATCAGGTCCGTCATCATACTTGCCCGCTGAAACCAATTAGTTCTCGCACGGCCATCATTTGCTAGAAAGGTCTTACCGTATTTCTCAATAATCTCCCGAGGAGCCTGTAGAGGCCAATGCGGCGCCGTATAGGGCAAATAAGCAAAGAACGGCTTCTGCGATTCCTCCTCTGTGCGATTCTCAAGGAAACCTATCATCTTATCGGTGAATGTGCGAGTTGAATAGAAATGTTTAGGGAGATCTGCTGTTCGATCAAGGATTTTCTCTCCTTCCATCCAGAAGCCTGTCGTGTTTATACATGGTGCCTGGAATTCACCGTCATCCAACTGAGGCTCATAGTTGTAATGGTTACTTGCGCCTGGAAGCAAGGAGAAGTTTTTGTCAAAGCCTCTGGAGCATGGTGCAATTTCCTTGGTCATTCCAAGATGCCTGTTTTCTTTCAGTTGTGTGGTATTCAAAGTTCGGGTGTAGAAACTAACCATTTTCCAGACATGATAGTGTGGTATCCAGAGTCTTGCAGGATCTCTGATAGAGCTGCTACTCGCCAGTTTAGGTATCCCTCGTAGCCGGGCTTGTTCTTGAAGTAATCTCCGAAGTTTCGCATGAATTCTGCCATTTGTCCTAGGGGGTGTGTAAGCACATTTCTCTTTAAGGGTGGGGTTTTCATAGTTCATACCAAGTCCGGCAATGTGATTGTCTGTTCCGGAAAACAGCATTGACCGAGTCGGGGAGCATGCAGATGCTGTGTGGAAGTTGGTCATACGAATGCCCTCTTTGGCCAGTTTTGCAAGAGTTGGTGTCTCAATTTCACTTCCATAGGGAGAGATGTCACTGAAGCCGAGATCGTCGGCGACAATGACAAGGAAGTTTGGTCTTCTCTCTGCCTTGCCCATTGCTACAGAAATGTCGGAAGTATAACAAGTGAAACTTCAAAGAGAAACTAGATTCAAAAGCCCAGGAACCGTCCTATTTATATATTTACGGTAGTATCGCACTGACAGGCCCCGCAAGACTAAACTACCGACTAGTTCTCAAACGAATATCTAGCCGGAATATCCGAATCTTTATGTTAAGATCTTATATCTATGGATGCGCAATCAGGGCATGGTCGTCCAATCGTATAGGTGCGGGGGTCGCCTATTAAATCGGCCCCGAGCTAAACTATTTGCCGGCCCTTTTCCTCATTGTTCGGCGTTATTGCGCCATTTTAATGAACGTTAGTGACTCGGTTAGGTAGTCCCTTGATGTTTTTAGTATGATTTTGAATCCACTAAGATTTGAAACGATTCATTTTAATGTGTATATTTTTGGGGGCTTTCTGGCCAATGGAGGACCTGGAATGTCGGCACTTAAATCTAGCTAATCATGGATGAGTTTACTATATTGAACTTCGTTGTTGTAGCGGTTGCTTTGTATCGAAAGATATTTGATGTTCAATGTTTGCTTATTCCGTTGAGTCTCTTATACTATACGGAACTACGAGTAACTATCTGTGCTTGTAGTCTATATATCGACCTAGCTTCCAAGGTTTTCGGTTTAGGCCGCAAGAAATACTAGTCTGTTTGGCACTGTATAGAGAATAATGCGGCCAAAAAAATTATAAGGCAAGTTTGCCGAGATGGATATAATTTGCATAGTAGCTGTCTAGAATTCAGTCACACAACTCCGAGCCAAGAATCGCCGGCAACCTCTGTACTTATATAGTAGTTGCAGTGTAAATATAAAGCAATTTATCCTACCAGCTCAATTACTGTATGAGATCTCGAGGAAAGACTATAAGGACTCGTTAGGGCCAGCCGAGACTCGCACGCGACAACACACAAGCGCATGTTTGAGAGATGCCTAGAGCACTACACATTGGATAGTAACGACAAAGCATCGCGCAATAAATGCAAGTGTAGCCTTATGTACAAATCATGGTTTGATTCTTTTTTTGACACCAAAGGCCGGGATGCAGGGGTTGAAGATATCTCCAAGAGTAGGAAAGGGGTCACGTATAATATGCAAAAGACTGGGGAAAAGAAATTCGCGGAAAAAGACCGGGCTTGCTGGGGATAACTGGCTCGAACAACTAGCGTAGGATATAATGCCAAACAGAAAGGAGTCAATAGCTTCACATCTATACATCCCGGGGAGCTTAGCCCAGATGCCCGGCCGATCTAGATCCACCCGTCCGAAAAAGGTCGGGATATCAGGCCACAAGGCTAGAACATACGTATTTCCATCAACGAGGCTCGGGGACATAGTAAGTTATGGTAGTGATGGCTGGGATAGAGTGTAGGATAGTTCAAGACAATACAAGCTTAATTTCAACAGATAACTGGATGTAGACCTGTCGTATTGACTGTTTTTATCTGCCGAGGCATTGCCACGTGACACGAAAACAGCCAGATCAGGTGACCACCAGCGGCCGAGGTCGGAGGGCGCAGAGGGCGTCTTGAGCCAATCAGAGGGCGGGATTTCGTTGACTCAGAGCGGTCGGACCATTTGGGCTTAAGGCGTTTTCTCGATCCCCAGAGAGAGTCACGGCAATCTTCAGTGGTCAATTGAAACTCATTTTTCCTTCACCACTCTCCCCTCTATACTTCTGGCTTGGCCGTCATCAACGATGATGCCTTTAAGACCATCAAATAGCGCTCTGCGCGCATTCCACATCAGGAATCTCGCTGGACGTCGGCCTTTCTCGACATCTTTTGTGGCTTCGGCCGCTTCGCCCCACCGCTCTTCTATCCAGAAGCGTGGTCAGAGCACAGCTACGGCTTCAGCTCCGTGAGTTTTGCTTTGCTCAATGCAGCGGTTCAGTTCTAATTCAATTAATCGTCAGGGAGTCCAGACCTGTTCCCAGTCCGGCTTTCAACCAGGAACCCCATCGTAATGAGATCTCTCCCTTGCAACACCGCCAGCTCCCCGAGCTCGATGACTCGTACGTTCCCTCAGTCACAGCTAGAGAACACAAGAAACTGACAAATGGACCAAAAGAATGGTTGGCATGAGCGGTGGTGAAATCTTCCACGAGATGATGCTGCGTCAGGGTGTGAAGCACGTCTGTGAGTGATTCATCCCTCAAGTCACAAATTGGCCAATTCTAATACTTTATAGTCGGTTACCCCGGTGGTGCCATTCTTCCCGTGTTCGACGCCATCTACAACTCCAAGCACTTCGAATTCCTCCTTCCCAAGCACGAGCAGGGTGCCGGCCACATGGCTGAGGGTTACGCCCGTGCCTCTGGAAAGCCCGGTGTTGTCCTCGTTACCTCCGGCCCTGGTGCTACCAACGTCATCACTCCCATGCAAGATGCTCTCTCCGATGGTACCCCGATGGTTGTTTTCTGTGGTCAGGTCCCCACCAGCGCAATTGGTACCGACTCCTTCCAGGAGGCCGACGTTATCGGTATCTCTCGTGCCTGCACCAAGTGGAACGTGATGGTCAAGTCCGTTGGTGAGCTGCCTCGCCGTATCCAGGAAGCTTTCGAGATCGCCACTAGTGGCCGCCCGGGTCCTGTCTTGGTTGATCTGCCCAAAGATGTCACTGCTGGCATCCTCCGGAACCCCATCCCGATGCACAGCACTATCCCCTCGCTCCCAAGCGCAGCTACCATGGCTGCCCGTGAAATGAGCCGGAAGCAGCTCGAGAGCACTATTAGCCGTGTTGCTAACCTGGTTAACATTGCCGAGAAGCCCGTCCTCTATGTTGGACAGGGTCTCCTTGCTCGCCCTGATGGTCCTAAGATCCTGAAGGAGTTTGCCGACAAGGCCTGCATCCCTGTCACCACCACCCTCCAGGGTCTTGGTGGTTTCGATGAGCTGGACCCCAAGGCTCTTCACATGCTGGGCATGCACGGATCTGCCTACGCCAACATGGCTATGCAGGAGGCTGATCTGATTATTGCCGTTGGTGCCCGTTTCGATGACCGTGTTACCCTCAGCATCCCCAAGTTCGCTCCCCAGGCCAAGCTTGCCGCTGCCGAGGGCCGTGGAGGTATTGTTCACTTCGAGATCATGCCAAAGAACATCAACAAGGTTGTCCAGGCCAATGAAGCCGTCGAGGGTGATTGCGCCGACAATCTTCGTCTTCTCCTACCCCACGTCAAGTCTGTTGCCGAGCGCCCCGAGTGGTTCGAGCAGATCAACGACTGGAAGCAGCGCTTCCCCCTATCGCTCTACGAACGTCAGACCGATGAGGGCCCCATCAAGCCCCAGGCTGTCATCGAGAAGCTCAGCGACCTCACTGCCCACATGAAGGACAAGACCATCATTACTACTGGTGTCGGTCAGCACCAGATGTGGGCTGCTCAGCACTTCCGCTGGCGCCACCCTCGCACCATGATCACCTCCGGTGGTCTTGGTACAATGGGTTACGGTCTTCCTTCCGCCCTGGGCGCCAAGGTTGCCCGTCCTGACTGCCTGGTCATCGACATTGACGGTGATGCTTCCTTCAACATGACCTTGACTGAGCTTTCCACTGCTGCTCAGTTCAACATTGGTGTCAAGGTTCTCCTGCTTAACAACGAGGAGCAGGGCATGGTCACCCAATGGTAAGTCTTATCATACACTACAATACTATAGGAATCCTTGACTCACACCCAACCACAGGCAAAACCTCTTCTACGAGGATCGTTACTCTCACACCCACCAGCAGAACCCCGACTTCGTTCCTCTGGCCCGTGCTATGCGCGTCGCTGCCGACTCCTGCTTCAAGCCCTCCGAGGTCGAGGAGAAGCTGAAGTGGCTAATTGAGCAGGATGGCCCTGCCCTCCTGGAGGTCATCACTGACCGGAAGGTTCCGGTTCTCCCCATGGTGCCTTCTGGCCGTGGTCTGCACGAGTTCCTGGTTTACGATGAAGGTATGGAACTTCCACTCGAACGTTAATTTCAGGGTCAACGCTAACACATTACCTACAGCCAAGGAAATGGAGCGCAAGGACCTCATGCGCCAGCGTAACGTGGACTTCCACGTCCGCAAGGAGTAAGTGACATCCAAGCAACGTCACCTTGACAATCATGTTTCTGTACTTTGATATCCATGGCGTTTCTTGGCTGGTTCACCAAAAGCGATGGGGCAATGTCTGTTAAGAACA
>ERZ1673737.2885-NODE-2885-length-13800-cov-4.505129_pt1 | contig 13800 bp, 10 predicted proteins | sample MGYA00580211_ERZ1673737 | MGnify/ENA primary metagenome ERZ1673737 (study PRJEB41218, sample SAMN15661789) | gut metagenome | host: Homo sapiens | place: Canada: London | collected 2015-08-20/2019-03-30 | study: EMG produced TPA metagenomics assembly of... | reverse complement strand
TGGTAATTGCAATGTATCAGAGGAATCTAGGTGTCAGGCTACTCTCTGGAAATACATGAGGTTGACATGCCTAATGTGGTCGAATATCAGGAATACGTTTGAGACGGTATTGGGCCGAGAACAACATCTGATCAAGAAAACAGCGAAGCTCGACCTGGCCAAATAACCCGGGCCGCTTTACACTGCATTGCAAGTCTGAGATCACTGCGCGTGGAACTTGACCGATAAGGGTTTACCACGTCGTACATAAACAGCAACCAGCCCGAAAGAGGGGCCATTACACAATCCTCATTTTGAAGCATCTGGGCAGCCATGCAGTCTCCTCGAAAAGTAGATAAATGATAGCCCTAATCCCAAAAACAACGTATACAGAGGATCTTCAGCCTACACCGCCGTTCCAAAATGACAAGAACTAAATCCAACCTTCTCATTGCTCTCATTTATGAAGACCCACAGATCTATCGCGATCTCGGCTACCCAGCTTCTCATATCTCCCATCTAGATACCTGTACCCCGGCCGAGGATGTTATTGTCGTTCTCAGCAGGCTCGGACACAGGGTGGTTCCTATCCCGGATGTGCAGACACTGGCGAGAAAGCTTGGCGCCGGTGAAGGGGCGCAGTGGGATCTAGCGGTGAATATCGCTGCGGGGGTGTATGGAGCTGCAAGGGAAGCGCAGGTGCCTGCTATGCTGGAGGCATTTGCGGTGCCGTTTACATTTTCGGATACGGCTACTATGGCGCTTTGTTTGGACAAGGGGAAGACAAAGGTGGAGTGAACCATTTTATTTTCGTATGCATGGAGGACATGTATCCAAGGTGAAGGGCAGGAGAGGGACTAAACTATAGGATCCAAGATCGATCTACAATCTGGATGTTAAGCGAAGGTCAGCCCTATGGATACTAACTAAACAACGACAGATGGTCCTCGAGCACTACGGCATCCCGACATCCCCCTTCGCAATCATCAATCTAGACCGACATCCCGACAAACCCATAACACCAAACGTCATCAACGCCCTGACTAAAGGATCCAAACACGCATCGTCACTCCTGGACCCAGCATCATACCCACTCTTCGCAAAGCCACTAGCAGAAGACACCTCGAAAGGAATCAAGCAGATAAGCGTCATCCATAACGTTAATCAGCTCTGCCAAGCCATCGAAGAACTGCGCTTAAGCACACGCGCGATCCCAGCAATCCTAGTGGAGAAGTTCCTGGCAGGTCGCGAGTTCACAGTGGGGATCCTAGGCACAGGCGATGATGCATGGGTTCTAGGAGTCGATGAGATCGTGTGGAACGATCAGGTCAACGGAGACTCTGACGTTAATGTTGACGTTGTGCGGTTTGCGACTGAGAAATCCAAGACTAGTGAGGACTGGGATGGCATCGCGGACGAGATCCCAGCCAATCGGGCGGATCCGCTGGTCGAGCGGGCATGCACGGTCGCCTTGCGGGCCTGGAGAGCAATAGGCTGTCGTGATGGTGGCCGAGTTGATGTTAGGTTCGATGCTTCGGCCGGAGTGGCAAATGTTCTGGAGGTAAGTGACCGTCCTACGGAGAGTGTCATGCCATAGGGCAGAAACCCCGATGACTTGGATTGCTTGACTGATCGAGAGCGTGTGCTTGTGCTGTTTCGTTTTCTTGTTTGCTTATCTTCATTGTCGTTGGAGTGGGCAGACATGATGAAATGTCATATTGACGTCAATTTGGAGAACGTCCGATACTGACGACTTTCTCTGGTATAGATCAATCCATTGGCGGGTCTGAAGCCTGATTGGTCTCAGCTGCCGATGATTGCTGCGCACAACGGCATGTCATTCGAAACTTTGTTCGAGCATATACTTCGCAGCGCACTGAAGAGGGCTCCAGCACAATGGAGGATGTGACATTTGGTATGATGAAAGCTGACCCGATCGGCGGGGAAATTCGCCACTGGCCCTGACAGCTTTAGCCCATACATAATTCTTGATCGCCTTCTTTCATATTCCACCAGTGAGGATCAGGGTCCACCACCCCCCCTGTTCTTGCTTTTGGGCCTGCGTTAGTTCTCCAGACTATGACCCTGGGGCGACGGATCGTCACGACGGATGTCGCCGATTTAGGGTGTCATGTGACCGGTTACGCGGCTTGGATGAGTCACGTTCGCCATCCGCCAATCTTGCCCAGTTGGGAAGTCAAGAATAGGTATGTGGAGGCAAACGTTGTACATGGAGAAAAGAGATGTTACAATGGAATTTTTATTTTGTGAAGTGGATGTGCCCAGCAAAAAATTATTGGTAAATTAATAAAGACAGTGTCTGAAGATAGTTAAGTAGTTATATACAGTGCTCATTTTTATTGATCATCAAAGTCGTCAAAGTCGTAATATCGTAGCCCGCAAAAAAAAGGTTCAGGAAATGTGAGGATGTCGAGGATGTCGAGGATATAGGTGAAGTTGAGAGAGTGGTATATTAGGGCATCATCAAGGATCAATCGAGTTTAACCCGCAATGGGAGAAACCATGCATGATCCTCCTGTCCAGAGGTGTTTTGATGTTGCCTCAAGACAGTTACGGCCCTTTTCCAAAAAACCATTTTCGGACGAGTGTTCGGAAGACGGTGGTGAGGCTGTGGGAGGAGGAACAGCAACAGGCTCAGCGCTGATGGAGACTTGTTGGTTGGTGATTTCAATCTGAGGCTCGTTGGCCGGGGCCCGGATCTTAGGCATAGGTAGTTCGGCGTTTCTCATATCGTCCATTTCATCTTCCTCGTCGGTATCCTCGAAGTCGAATGAGCTGATGCGAGACTTCATATCATTCTCGGTCCACATCACGGAGCCACAGTGCAGGCGGAAGTGAGCCACGCAGCGGCGAAGGTCGGGATCGGGAGCAGTGGCTTCACGGGCAAGCTTCTCCTTGGAGAGATGTGTGAGCTTGTAAGGGAGGGCATTGCGGTTCGCCATAGGGGGCCAACGTTTCCTTTGGGGAATTGGCACGGAGGCAGTCGGCTTTGGTGTCTTGGGTGTTCTTTGTGTGGTACCAGTGTTCATAGTTGATGCTGATGTGTGGATTTAAATTGCAACCATATATGTATGGGGTGTGTTTTTAATAGTGTGTCAAAGTCAAAAGGTTTTAAGAACGATGAACAGAGAACAGTTTAGAGATATTAAGAGATTCAAAAAGAAAGAAATCGAAGGGGGTCAAGGGAGTACCAAGTCTTATACGTGCAGATCGTGCAATGGGGAACCTGGTCCAAGCGCTCTGCCGTGTCACCAGATCACGAAACCGGTTCTAGGCCTGTGATGTGTCAGGCCCAGATCCCTTTTTTTCCGCCAACCCTTGGCCTCGTTGGCTTCTTGGTATGATTCATTACAAACTTAACATAGTGGCTTAACTTACCCCATATTTTGGTTCCAACTGTAATTATTCCGTTAAGAAAATGATTCTCAACCCTAGAGAAACCCTATGGAAGGCCTGTGGAAAGTGTGTGAAAATTCTCTACACTGCGCGGTGTAGCGGCTATTCGGACCCTCAGAGTGGGGGGGCCCATTTTTCTGATCAGTTGATGCTTCGAAAATTTTTCGGTGGGGACCTTTCTGCGGAGCTTATCTTGCTTTATTCGTGAGGATCCCTAGCGAAAAAAATAGAAACGTTGCACGGGGAAACTCACGATCCCCACGGATTACCTTCCCAGGAAATCCGAACCCCCTCATCGTCTCGCCCCCCGTGGCAACGTTTTCGGCTTCACGATGCTAACGGTGCTTGCAGTTACCAGTCTCGTCTGGTGATGTTTTTCTTTTCCTTGAAGCAAATCAAACAGAAATAGAACTGAGATTCCCTTCAAAAACTACCCTGATCTCCCACCCTTCTCTCTAACCATCGCATCTATAGTGGATTTTGGCCAGGATGACTCAGCAAACCCTAACTTCACGCATTCAACCCTTTGACAACCCTAGAAAATTCCACTGCATTCCCCGACCATCCTCTTCCACGGCTGATGTGGTGAATGTGTATATGCGTGTACACCGACTCCTCCGCCTAGCATTCCACACATTGGCGTCCCACTCATATTTTCCCCCTCCCTCTTGACGATCTTTTGAGCGCCAGTGTCCATTCGCCGAAGACGGTTCTGGTCCCTAGTCGCCTGGTTATAATATCCGCCGCCCGTGCGACCGTGGCTAAGCTCCAGACCCCCCTCCCTAAACCTACCCTGGCCTTCCGTGGGGACCGACCAAACAAATCAAGTAGTGGCGCTTTAATATGGAGTGCACTTGTTAATAACTTGGCGCTCAAAATACTGTAATATGGCAATAGCGAAAATTGTGTTTGCCGATGGCTCCGACTTTAATATTTGCCCCGCCCCATATCCCAAAAATTATTAAGGGGGGACTGACGGTACTGTACAATTACATGTACATGTACACTGCACAATAGACGGTACTCCGTAAGCCCAGACTCAGAAAAGCAATCCAAAGCAAACCAGAGAGGCATGAGTTGCAGATCAAGACGCGACACCGTTGGCGACGAATGAGACAGTAATCAAAATATGGCCAAATCCGCTGCATTAATGAACCCCACTGTTTCCAGTGCGTTGGTCAAGGCTATTGCAGCCACCTAAGCCAAAGAACCCAGTCTAGAATTTCCTTCAGAGGGCTGGACAATGGAAAGCAGGTTCTCTCGCACACTAGCACTCGTGGCTGGGCCCACTACAGCTTCTAGCTCGAACTAGTTCTCTCACATGTTGCGAGCTAACAAACGTTTATTAATGAGGCGTTGAATGTTTCAGATGTTGATTCGCTCGAGTAGTGCTACAGGCTATATCAACTTTGTCTGGTCGGTTTTATGCATCCGCCGTCTTGCTTTGTGATGGATACCCTCTAGCGGCGGACGCCCGACATCTTCTCCGAGGCTTGAATGTACAAGGATGTTGCCCGTGCGGTACCGCGGTTTCTGTTGGAACCACGAGCGATCGTCAAAAAAGTTGATAGTCTTATCTACGAGTTGTGCAGGCTGAATACGATGCGGATCATCCGCTGATCCAACTTGATCTCGTTGTTTCACCGGTCTTTTGGGGTCTGCAAAATGGTCACATGGCACGGGGCTTGAAGTTCACCCTGAGAACAATTAAACATGTATTCGGTCTTTCTCACGAGTTAGATCAAGAACGCAGCTAAAGTGACTAGTTGGTGAAATTTGCTCTCTGATGATCGTGTCAACAAGCATTCCGCTGCGATAATTTCCTCCTACCGCAAAAGGGGGAAATATTTTTCCAGTCTACAATACTGCCATCTAATATAAACAAGGTCTTTCCAATTTTGATAGAGCCTGACAATTTCATTGTCATCGATGTAGCATCCCGATGGCGTAGTTTCGCCCTACCGTGGTTCGGACTCGGCCCGGCCGTCCCGCCGAGATCTTTGCTCTGAGTGTCACCTGGGCACATTTAGGCCGCATTTGTTATGAAAGAAAATAAGACTAAGTGGGGCTTTGAGAATATACCATGATTTCTAGGGCTAATTAATGACCATACAATATTCACGTTACTCAGCCCGTGAGATATCTGTGTAGCTTTTGGGGGGGTATAGTGGTCTCTACCTCCGCCTTCATTTTTATGGACGGGTTGAAACCATCTCAAATATTGTAAGAAGAATTGAGAGAAACTACAAAATGCAAAACGTATCATTGGAAATGGCCTTGTTTAGCACACTCCCCTTGTGTGCACATAACCAGATAACCGCTCAGCTCTCTTAGATCTATACCTTGTCTTCCCATCCGTCTTGAAGGCACAGACCTACTTTCAAGCGTTTGGTCTATGGACACCTAGAACATGTTGTCAAATTCTTACTCGATCCTTGATCAGATGACTACGCGGTCCAATATTGTAGTACCTCGATGTCTTCTCCATGTGATAGTTGCCTGTTCTCAAGCCATATTGTTGTCCACGATTTCTTCTCGTAACAAACTACAAAGACCATCAATCCAATAGAAACAGACTTCAAATTTCTTGGAACCCCCGCTAGTCCTATCTCATCCACTTCGATTTGTCAAGTCCAGCGGCAGCTACTGCATGGTATCAGATGACTTTCCCCAACTCCGCCGAGATTGAAGGGCTTTGCACCCTGCCGATCTTACTCGATCTCTGTCTGGGTCATGGGCTTTTCACTCCATGCACAATGCATCTCGCCTACCGGCTCCTGCTGCGGCCTGAAGCATTCCTGAATCACGCTAATGCCTAAACCCAGCCGGGATTTGGGTGTGACTATCATTGCCGTGTCAAGGTTTCCTTTCCGAGAATCGGACATACAGCTGCAGCTAAGGTATTTTCTGGACTTACTAGGACCTTTGCGCCATACAGTGAATGTCAGACGACATAGGTTCGGTGGGCGCCGTTGCCGTTGTTCCGAGATCTCGTATTTGTGGGGTTATGACTTAGTATCAGGCAAATTATACAACGAATCTCTTTAGTTCATTCTCTGGTCATCTTTGTCACACAATGAGTGTTAAATGTGCCACTCAGTAGACAACTTGGTTCACCTGGTTTCGTGGAAAGCCCAGGTCTGTATCTCATAGTATACAGAATGACCCATAGGCACTATTTATCTCCAGCGGGTTGTCTTTCAATAAAACACAAATCACAACGTAGAGTGTCGGGCATTGAACCTCTTCCAGGTCATGCCAAAGTTCTGCGAACTGTGATAGATCAAAAGCTAGGAGACAACCAATCCAGATGTGAATCTGTACAACACGTAGCCCCGACGCGCAACGCTCCGAGTCATCTCAGGTATACCCAATATGGAAAAAGGCAAACCACAACTCGGCTTTCTATCTTGCTTGTGATGCGTGATGACAACGCCTACATGCTTTATTGTTCAGCGCCTGCTTGTCTTTCCCCGCGAGTCATAGCTTACCACTAGTCCCTGAACTCCCATGAGCAGATATAAGATTGTCTAAGATAGGTCAGGATATGTGCAACCCGTTCCATCGGAGGCTGCCGCTTTTCCAAGGCTTGGCTTGTCAAAGAAGTGGGGTTGGCTGGTCTCCGGGGTAGTCGTTTTTGTCCAAACTCCCGGTCAGAACCATATTTGATGGTTATTCCACTAGTAGAGATGTGCCGGGAAGCGCTTGGTGTCGCTGTAGCATCAAGAGAGAAACTTCTTGAACTTTGACTTGGATATATCTTTAGAAGTCAAACAGGCTGGGAATGCTATTGGACTGTCATCTTTGGCATTTGCAATGATTTTGGCGCTGACGAATTATCGTTTTCATCAGCTTGAGTTTTTTTGTCAATAAAATGGCCCCGCATGTGTCGAACATAGTTCCCAGGGAATGAAGGGATACAGGAGATGTGGGGGTCTTGTATACATCATGAACGGGGCTTTTACCTGGCTAGGAGGTGGCGGCATCGTGGGAGTCATATGTTCCCTCCGAATTTCATACACTCCATATTCGTAATTTTTAGTCTATATGGTGGACGTTTATAGGGGGTTGTTCTCAGATATACATAATGTTCAGTGCCCTGCCAGGGTCCAAGTCTACGAGAGAGTAGATTTGCGTGGCATAAAACAGCACAAACACCCTTATATTAGTGTTACTCAATCATATTCGAGGTGGTAATCACGACTGCATGTTGCCTCCAGCGCTGTAGACCGGATTGGACGTACGATTAAAATACAAACATCGATTCTGCAAGGTCTAACTTGAGTGCCCATGATCAAGAGATCCAGTCTTTCTCCAAATTGGAGTTGCAGAGTCACCTTGTACTCTGTGAGCGCGGCACCATTGCTGTCATCTGTGTAACTGGGAGAAAAGCCGGCGCCGAGCGTGGAAAACAGCACTCTAACGGCAGCACTCTAAGGCCGGTCATTGTGAAACCCGGACCAGTGTGTATATTATTTTGGTCTATTTCCAATTTAGACCTCGTACATTCACATACTTATGGATGTAGTCCGTCCATGTCACGACGGGCGTTGTTGTGCAACCTAGCTACATCTTGCTCTACCTCGTACAGCCGTCGCGGACGGTGCGGTCCCCGAGTATAGCAATAATTAATTCCGAATTCGGTGATAGTGTCGATGTAGTCAATACCGTTGCATAGATGGAACTTGGAGCTTATGCTGATTGGGTCAGTTCAAGAGACTCTGTTTCGCGCACGGGCCGTTGATCGACTCCCTAGTTTCCGCTCAAGTGACCTTTTCAACCGTCAATAGCCTCTCCTGTTGGTCATCTGCTAGCTGTTGGACGAATCATAGGTTTGTGCTTGGCTTGGATAGTTCCTGATCTGGAAAGGCACTGATCCCGCAACACAAGGCTTTCGTGCATATTGCGAACATGACCATTCCACCCCCGTTATAGTGTCTATTCCATGGGGCTTATAGAGCCATCCTCCTTCAATATGACCATGGCTTGTTCCTCATTTTCCTGAAACTATGGGATAATGAATGTACTGTATAATATCTAAATGAAACATGGTAGCCTCGGGCCAAACAACGCAAGCATGTCCGCGCCTATCTTCATCCATGAAGCACTAGTTCTAAATGGTCGTAGCTCCAAGGTCCTGCTAAGCTGACAAGGTGCAGCCTGGGCTCAGTCCCCTCGGCCCCTTCCTTACTCTTATTTACGGTCCCTCGTTGCCTCGTCCGGAGGAATATCGCCCGAATTCTTAGATGTCGGCACAAAAGCAGGAAATACCTTTAGGGCTTGAATAGCCAGGACGACTCGAATAGTCAGGTGGCTTCTTTTATTTTGTCCTCATTATTCAGGAATCTCCGGTGTTCAATCCGATATCATCCGACCGCGCATATCTCTGGTGCTCTACTCCGGATTGGTCCTTCCGCACCTGCATGCTGCATTAGCTGACGCCCAGAAGCATGCATATCTCCTGGTATTATATTCATCTCTCTCCGCTTCTATAGGGTCATCTACATTTATGAGCTCGATCCGCGTTTCTCTTTACTCGCCTTTCCTACTTCTTTCATAAACCCATCGGCCTGGCATTTTTGAGACACCTCGAGTTACACCGTCCCAGAATCCGGACTAAATCGACGCGATCATAGCCCTAGCAAAGGCCTATTACAGTGTCTAGACTTTGCCCTTGCTGTGATGAGATGGTCTCTAGAGTTAAAATAGGAAGGCCAGACCATTTAGACGCTGTTTGAGGGTTTCTTTAGCTTAATATACGCACATAGTCCGCTCTTCTTCAACGATCAGCATGGAAGTATCAAAATCCGAATATAAAAATACACGGACAATACCAATACCTCAGGTGTGGTCGATCTCGTGATTGGCCCTAAAGTGACTTGGGAATTTGAAATTAAAGCCTTGTGCTCTTGTGCTACCGTTGCACCTTTTTATTATTATTCTGTTCTGTTTCTCTCGTTGCCCCCTCCTGCATGCACCTCTCCTTTGTTGCCCAGAAGACGCAGGGTCCTCCGTGTTGCTCAACCCATATCGAGGACTCGATCACTGTGCCACCTCGGAACATCGTCCTGCTTGGATCCCGGAGTCAAAAGAACAGAAAAGCATTCTGAGGCTTAGGCTGCAGTCGGGTTCCACCGTGAATTATCTCACTTGTACTGGCCCTGTTCGTACCCCGGCGCCGTATCCGCGCCTAGCAGATCACAAAAAGATTCTTGTTCCCTCCGGCTCCATATCTCATTGAAGTGTGGACCATATCCGATCCTATTGCCCGGGGCACCAAAGTACCAATCTCCTCCAACATCAAGAATTCGGGTCTTGGGTGTTTATATTTTGCTTGATTCGGCATCCAGATACTTGCTTTTAGTGCTTCCCAAGAGCACGGGGCATCTTCGTGCAGAAATAGGTCATTTTCTGATTCGGTGCCACATTTGCTTCTCGCAGGAGACAGTAACTCTCATCTTTCTGCTTCCCGAGGCCAATCACAAGACAGCCACGCTCCTTTTTTCCCCTTGCAACTTGAGTTCTCCCCGATAAACCCAAGCAAGAGCAAAGTGCAAGTCAGATCAACGCAGATCAAGTATATCTTGCCGTTGCTCCCTGATATATCAGGCCACCAACCTTCACCGCCTCGAGTCCTTCCCCTCTCAAGTTCATCCGAACCTACCCAGCCCCAAGCTACTTGGACTTTGACCTATCCGCTGATCTCAGGCCAAAAGTCCTCTCTTGCGCCACTCCCTCTTCAGGGCCTCTTTTGCGCGTTTATCCCGACGCGCCTTTTTGCGGCGGGCGCCTTGAACGATGTATGACACGCCTCACTCTTTATCTACAATGAATGGTCTTGGAGATCCTGTCGATGGCTCGGGGACTATCGATCCTGCGAACTTGAGCAACTCTGGTATGTTCCACCTTCTATTGATGCTACCCTGTCCTTGCGCCTTTGTTATTTCTTCGATTCAACTCGCAAATCGTTTCGCGTCCGCGGCCTGTTCTTGACCTCTGATGAATCGCAACGGCCCTCTGCCCTTTTACTTTGTATCACTCCCCCGTCGCTGCTTCCAAACTGATACCCCTACTAGTATCTGTTGTCCAGCCAGCCCAATCCTATCTAAATACAAGTCCCCGTGGTGTCAAGCGTAGTCGCACTCCAGAACACAGCGGGAATGGACATGCGGAAGGAGAACTGGATGATGGTATGTGCGCGGCGGGGGAGACGTTATCAATACGCTCCATTCATACTTCTTTTTAGTCCTAGCAATGCTTGCATATCTGCCCTCTCACAGCGTCTGGATTCTTCTATGAGTTGTACTAACTTATCTCTCTTTAGATGAACAAAGTCGTCGCAAGCGCGGTCGTCCACCAAAGACCCCTCGCGCAGGCTCCAGTGAACAACCTGTCGCGAACACACCCACTCAAACACCCCAAATGCAATCTCGCCCACTGCCGCAGGCAAACGCCGGGTCGCCGCCTCTTGCATCACCTCCGGAAAATAAGACTACCCCATCAAAGTCGCAGGTTAAAGCGCTACCCACCGTGAGGGATCATACGTCCGACCAACTGAATCCAGAAGGCGATGAGTACATTCCAAAAGAGTTTGATGAGGCAGGAGAGACAAAGGCAGACCCTATGGGATACCCACTTGGTGGCCGCGAATACAAATGCCGGACATTCCGCGTTCCCCTCCGCGGTAACAAACTGTTCATGCTTGCAACCGAATGCGCGAGGGTACTGAACTATCGAGATTCATATCTTTTGTTCAACAAAAACCGATCCTTGCATAAGATCATCGCATCCCAGATTGAGAAGGACGACCTCATCCAGCAAGATATTCTCCCATATTCTTATCGGTCCCGTCAAATCGCCATTGTTTCCGCCAGATCCATGTTCCGACAGTTTGGGAGCCGGGTGATCGTAAATGGCCGTCGGGTTCGGGATGATTATTGGGAGAGCAAGGCTAGGAAACAGGGTTTCACAGAGGATGACCTGGCGGGCGAGAAGCGTCCTGGTGCGGCCAAGACTCGTGATGGCTCGACCACAGAGCCTGCAACCAACCTGTTACCGGCGCTTCCCCACAACGATGTTGTTTACAGCAGTACTATCGAACCGCTGCCTCCTGGACTTTCTCTTGATACTAGTGACGCTTCTGCTTCCCTGGCGTCACTCCCGATGATTCAGATGGCAACAACAGATGACCCGCGGCTGCGAGATTACAATGTCATGCCTCGTTCCCGCCAGGAAATGACGGGACAACCTTACCATGACCGCACGCAAACCAGTTCGGCAGCAGAGCTCCTCAATCAGGCCTCACATACCGCCGATTTTAACAAGATGCTAAGCTCGCAACGCACCTTCCGTCAGAAAGGTCTGGATGAATTCTACTCTAGGCCCCGTGAAGCTCCTGAAACAGAGCCTCAGTCCAGTACCGCTCTTGACTCGGGTTTGTCTGTGTCACAGCCAGTTCAAGTATCCCATATCCCCACTGGCGGGATGGCAAACCCTTCTCATGCCCAGCACGTGATGGCTCAACAGCCATCCGTGCAGGCTTCGATGCACCAAAACGCTATGATGGGTGGACAACCAGGCTACCCGCAGACTCACCAAGCCGTAGGACAATCTCCGCTCAGAGTTCCTCCGGGTATGCAACCTGGCATGATGCACCAACGATCCAACCCGTCCATGTCTTCCGGTATGGCTCAGCCTCCTCCTTATGGGTATCCATCTCAGCAGCAGCAAATGTGGGGACAGCCACCACCCCAACCGCAGCCATCTCCGTTGCCCTCTTCCGGTCATCAGGGTGTCGGCATGTCTCAATATGGTCAACAAATGGCCGGGGTTCCTCAGCAAACACCGTCTCCTCTTCATACGCAGCAGCAGCACCACCAATCTCCCCGGAACCAGCAGCGTCAATCAATACCGCAAATGCCACAGTCATTCCCTCAAATGCAGCACGCACAACAGGCTCAGCCCCAGGGTATGCAAGGCATGGGCTATCCTGGTGGCACACCAGCCGGTTATCCAGGCATGCAACGACCTATGTACCCTTCAAATCAGGCTCCGGGTGGCCAGCCCTTTATGGCTGGAAATCCTCAGCAGGCGGGTCTTGCAATGGGCATGGGAGGCGCCGGTATGCCCGGATGGGCTGGACCTGGTGGGCCGATGCAACAAGCCGGACAGCCTCAGTCAGGCCAGTCTGGGAGCCCACTTGGCGGCGGATGGGGTTACTAGATTGCAGTCAGCATTGTCTAAATTGGTGTTTTTTCCCTTGGCTTTTTTTACAGCATCATCTGAGACGCTATCTCCTTGCTATGCTTTCATCATCTGCTTTTCTCTTTCGTGTCTGACTTACTCCCCTTTTTCTGATGTTCCAGTGTTCCTCTGCATTCTTCACTGCATGCTGTGGTGTGAAGGATCTTCGGTTAATGTTAATCTGGGCCAATATTCCTATACCCTTTGTTGAGTTGTACGTGATCAAGGCACCTACCTGGTTGTTGTTTTTTTCCGGTGTGCCTTTACCGGCGTTGTATTTCCATCTGATTTCTATCCAATTCGGCGTTGATACTACTATCTGGACAGAGTGTTACAAGATTACGAGTTTGTACGTTTCTATTTCTGCCCTGTACATGGTCGATAGAAATGTGTGTGTATGGCGGTCGAAATCTGCGTCTAGTTTCTTTGTCCTTGTACCTTGGCCGAGACGTCTGATACCTCTCGACCGTTCGGAGGAGTCAGTGTTCAGTGTTCACTTGCATCTCCACTATGTATTGGTTTCTTATCATTATCTTACTATCTGCTACTTTCTTGTTTTGTATTACAGTCTTGTTTAAGACTCGTGGTTTTCTTTCCTTCCGTTGTTTTATCTTTGGTTGGTTGTTTTATCTTGCATTACCTCTGCATGGTGTATCACTTCCTATCCCTCTGGTGTCCACTTCTGCTGTCTATTGTTACTTCTCGCAGTTTAAATCGGCATCCGAGATGCTTTCTCTTCTTGTCGTTCTGTACTTTCTCCCTTGCCGCGTTGCACTAGTTTCAGATTAATGGTGATTGATACATACCCTACCTACTCTACTTCCTTGTTATCTGGCTCCTGGTTGATGTGGTAGATCGTTGGCGTTATTTCGCAAATGACAATAGTCTTTCTTGCGTACTACAATCGTTGACATTCGAACGCTAATCAACTTCTTCGATTTTGAGCATTAGGACGCTGATTATCTTCTACTCAAATTTAGGATGGGTTGTAAGAAGAGAGAGAAGAAATTACCACTCCTATCTCTTCGACTAGTGTAAATTGATAGTGTGTGTGGTTTAGTATCGTGGTTACTAGTGGGCGGGTGCAAAAATCAAAAAGCAAACAGAAAAAAGAAGCGTCCCCGGGAAGGCTCGAACTTCCAACCTCCTGATTAACAGTCA
>ERZ1673737.2882-NODE-2882-length-13810-cov-6.364885_pt1 | contig 13810 bp, 10 predicted proteins | sample MGYA00580211_ERZ1673737 | MGnify/ENA primary metagenome ERZ1673737 (study PRJEB41218, sample SAMN15661789) | gut metagenome | host: Homo sapiens | place: Canada: London | collected 2015-08-20/2019-03-30 | study: EMG produced TPA metagenomics assembly of... | reverse complement strand
ACCGAGTTATAAATATCAGAGAGTTCCTTCTTGCACCTATTTCTGTCAACGAGCAGCTTATTCAAACACCCCTTTACAGAGTCGCCCCCTGAATTGGGAATGTAGGAGGTATGGAAGCTTTTGAAACGAAAACTCTTAAAGAGGCCTGGGTCAAGATGGGTCAAGATGATGACATAGAGGTTCTTCCCGGAATTCTTGAACTGCTTCATCATCTCCAGCAGGAAGTGCTGGGCGACAAGCAGATTGGCATCGTCAAGGTAATCGAAAACCTCATCGATAAGCAATAGAGCGTCATCTTTATCAGTAAACCTCGCCCGCGCTCGAAATAGCGCAACACACAGCTGGAGTACATCGATTTCGCCGTTAGAGGCCTCATCCCAATCGGGAAAATCAACGACGAGCTGATGGTTCCTGACTTTAGCCTCGACCCCATGCCTAGTTCTGTTCAGCAATGGAAGCATCTCATTGATATCATCCTTTATCTTGCGGAATCGAAGGTATGAAACGGCTCCCTTTATATCGCCACGCCTCTTCTCGATAAATCTATTAACCTGTATCGCGTTCATGCAGTTCGAGATATCCCCCTTCGCGGGATACCAACGATCAAGGATTTCCTTAATTGAGATCAGCGGCTTTACAAAAGAAATGTAACTGAGAACTTCAGCCTCAGTGATATCACCGCCCATGCCCGTTTCGAGCGAAATAACGCCCTTAAAAAAATCATTGATTGCTGCAGCGTATCGGGAACCCTTAGTCGTTTTAAAAGCGGCATCGCAGCTGAGCAGCTCACTAAGGAACTCATAGCTCTTGAATGCCTCGGCAAGGTTATCCATTCTCCCGCGTAAGATCGACGCATATTTCTGTCGCTCCGCAGTGACTGAACAGTTCAAGCGGACAGTGGCTGGCACCTTCTCGTACAGAACGCACTGTTGAACGCTCATCTTCGTTTGACTGAGAACCCTTGGCCCCACCCGGCGGTTCGTCATATTTGCGTACAATCCCGAGCGGACGACCTGCACGTCTACCCTACTCGCAATTTCATTCGAATCAGCATTAGCACTTAATGTCACGTCATCGTCAAAAGTCACGGACAAGGAGGTGTCGTCCCAGTCCTCCCCGTTATAACGATCCGCGTCTGCCAATTTTAGCCGCCTGGTGTTAAGGGATGCAAACGCCGTCGCAAGCGAAGACTTACCCGACCCGTTAGGCGCCACAAGAAAGTTAGGCTTGTTCGGGTAAAAATCACATGGCACGTCAAGATGGTTAATCCCCTTAACGTGGTTGCACGTAATACCGGTAATCTTCGCCATCGTAAGCCCCTCTCTGCTTTACGACACAGTCCTTTCTGTACGCATAGCAGCAATATTACCGCTGCTCTCAGCGTGCGAGCATAGGCGCCTTTATAAAGAATGGACCGATAGCAGTAAGGCGGCACCGGTGCGATCAGGCAGTAGATGGCCAAGCTCCTTCACGAGAATCTAACTTAACAGAAACGCTAGACTGAACCCATGCTGACCAATAGAAAGCAAAGCCGGTTTCTTAAGACTGTCAACGCTTTTACCAAAGAAAATCCACCAGCGGTTGATAGATGCTGTCCGCCGATTTACTCAAAGCAATTGAACCTTTTTCAGCACAAAAAGCGACATACAACCTTTATTATTGCCTCAAGCGCTGGCTAGATATCAAACATGAGAGTATCCGAGAACGGTTAGCTATTTGCCAACAGCACATCGGATCCTATTCAATAGAAAACTCGTTGGGCGTATAAGAGAAAGCCAAGAAGGCAGCCCAGCAAATGGCCCACTACTAGAAAGGATGATCATGTACGCAGTTATCACTCGCACACGCTATAGATAAATAGTGGAGGAAAATATGGAAGAAGAAGTCGAGGGTATTCCATATAACCATTAGTTAGCAGACGTTAAAGTTCGTAAATCAGGCCACACAATATGTTTTCAGTTTCAGCTCCAGTCATGAACTGGAGCTATTTTTATCCGCCCATTGCTAATTGTTGTTCTTGAATATACCGAAGATTATTGAGCTCAGTTTAGAAACAGCTGACGGCTCCTGAACCTTTAGTCCGATCTCTTTGTTTATTTCATAGCCCCTATCAATTTTTAACTGATAAGTCTGAACCCCACGATCGATCTCACGTTCACGCTCGCCCCATATTTCCATCAGTTTGACAATATGGGTGTAGCTGTAATTCCCAACTTCCCTGCCATTGTTCACGGAGCACAAAAAGGGAAAGACGTAATTAACGGCCCTGAAAAAAGGCCGATGAAACGACGGGTATAGAACCTCCTCATTAGCCAACCCACTATTAACCATTAATGACAGCTGTTCCAGATAATTCGATAACTCCGTAAGCGTTTTATTAAAAAGTAAAGCAAACGTTTCGTTATCAATGGAGGCTCGATCGATAGGCGTAAAAATAGTTGGATGTAATTCTGCGAGCTCTGCATACTTACTGGCAGCCTTTTCAAGGTTTTCACTGTTTGCCAAGTAAGATAGCAAACCTTGTTTAACGTTCGAACTTGACGTACCGGCTATGGAGATGAATTCTTTTTCGGAAAACGACTTTAAAGAATGAACCGATAGGCTCATAACGGCTTGAGCATAAATGGAGACTTCGGAAGAGACGAAGCTGAATAGCTTCATCCTGGGCAGAACTTCGGCCCTAAAAGTATCGGCAAAATTAATGGACCATTCAGAGGCTTTTATATAGCTATCGTTACGCATCTGCTTAACAGCAAGCCGATAAGAACCGATTGCAGCAAAAAGAGCGACAGCAGTCGCAAGATCTGCCAATGCGTTCAAGTCGTTCGACAAAGGTCCAAATAATTCCTGAAGCACAGCGTTTCCCATCAATTAGACGCCTCTACATGAAGCCAATTAATCAACATTGATAAAACGTCATGCACCAGACAATGAACGTATAATAATTCTACTTTAGTTTTCCCGAACCGTATGCGAGCGCAGCCCTTCAATAATCACAGTGAGCCAACCGCGCCTGCGACAGCGCTCAACGACGCTGATTATTTCGTGTCAGCATCAAAGGACTAATTTGTATAAGACTGATCGTCGATTATGGTCTTTCTACCCAAGCATTCCAGCTCCGCAACATGTCCCCCATCTTCATCCTTCACTACTTTCAGCTCGAAGGATTGCATGTATCTGAAACCTAAGCAGTCATAGAAAGCAATTCCAAGCTCATACTCCCCGATCGCAGAATCAGTTTGCGTATCTATGAAAATACCAAGGTAAAAACTCTCCCCATGATCAAGCGTCAAGGATCTAACACCTCGCCAAACCGCGCCTTTGCGATTAACGCCGACCTTTACATTGTTGGCGCAACCAGGGCCAACGTTCTTGAACCTCAATGGAACATAAATTGTCGGATTGGGCGTTGCGAGGCTAAGACCCTCTATTGATTCAGATAGATAACTATGTGTAACACGTTTTCGCTGCTCGTTGGTAAGACCGTCTTTATACTCAATTGCATTTCCAATTAGCACGTAGGTATCACGTTCTTCAACCTCGTAATACCCTTTGGAATCACTATTTGACACCGCATCAGAAGAGGCAGATTCTTCAGGATCTCCTTCATATTGCGGAAGCATAAATGCCCAGCCTATTTTATTTTTCTGCGTGAGCATAATCATTGAGAAATAAGGTGCAGCGCTCATCCTGCTCTGCGTCCGTTGTTGGTCCCAAGCATCAACGATACCGTAAACAATGCCCAAAAGGGCAATAAACGCTGCCCCCATGGTTCCACAGTAGCCAAGCATCTCGCCGGCACTCCACGGTGTTCTAATAACGACTTGTTGCGCGTCAACTGAATACAGGAACCCTATAACAAGTGGTGGAAGAAAGATAATGAACAGACTAACTATAAATAGATTGGCAGTCTTCTTGCTCAAGGCAAAGGTTTTACCTAGCCGTTTCTTAAAGCCTTCCTCCATCTTGCCTCCCGATAGAAAATAGGATGCCGCAAAAAGCACCCATATACAGCTAAAGAATACGCCCACAGAAAGCAATTGTAAGCGCAGCATATATGCCAACAATTCACCACTATCAAAAAGCTTCATCAGGAAGCAGATCGCCATTTAAACGCCCCCCCCAGACAAGCAAAGTGAAGTTGGAATTATTCACAGAAGAGGAGGGGGCGCTATCGACCGAAACCCAAAAGCCGCCGAATGCCAAAACAGGATCGCCGAATAAAGGTCATTTATCCAAACCGTAAAGCTACTTGCTAACTACATTTTCTAGACCTAGAATTAGGTTTAGAAAATGTAGTTGATTGGAGATAGATGTTTGCTCAACAGCATGACAGTTTAACGCCAAAGGGCCACCACCGACCTTGCTTTGCAAGCCCTTCTGATGTGCATCCAGATCTTTCCGAAGAGATGTTCAGGAAAGCACTGGAGTATGCACGAGACACCACGACCGTCTTGGATAACGGCTTCCTTCCCCCAACGGCGCGCGGCACCTTTATGTATCACAACACAATTGCCAAAATTTGTGAGTTGATGGCGGAAAAGGGTTGGAAGTCGGAGAGCGTTAAAAACCTACCTTATACGATCTCCGCAGACGCTAGCGTCAAGATTACCGTTGCCACGGGCGACGCCGCAACAGGCAAAAAAGGGGGATTTGGTCCAAAGCTAAAAGAGAAGGGCAAGACGCCGTCAGTCGTAGACGGTCAAATGACCCTATTCGACCTAGATAATTACACCGTGGATCAACAAGAAGGGAAATTGTGGTACCTGGTAATCTATGTTGACTATTGTCATCAAGAGATCCGCATGGAGCTCTCAAAGCCAGTCTTCGACAAAAACAACCAAGTCAAGGATTGGAGAAGCCGCATCATCATGAATCCCATTCCGCTGCAGGACGTCCAGATTTCGCTCCCGCCCGACGAAGAGGTGCCGTCCATCAACATTTCGCCCATTGAACCGAGTGAACCCGATATGGCGGCTGGATATTAGCCAAAGCGCTCATGCGGACCCCATATCATTAGAAATGACAGCCGCTTTGAACCCACTATCCGAATGAGGAAGTAAATGGAAGGCACACGCCTAACTCTTGCGCGAAAATTGAGAGGCTTTTCGAAAAAAGAGCTAGCTGAGCTTGTAAAGGTCACGCCCAAGTCTATCGCCGACTACGAAAACGACGCTACTAATCCGAGTTCTGAAATCGAGCAGCGCTTGATGCAAGCGCTGCGTTTTCCCGAAGCATTTTTTAATTTACATACAACGGAGCCCATGCCAGAAGAGGCTATTTCATTTAGAGCAAGAACCAAGCTAAAAAGAAGCCAAAAAGACATCGCAACCGCCGAGGCAACGCTCGCAACGGAGCTATCCGACTGGTGCAACGCGAAGTTCAACCTACCAAAAACAGACGTCCCCACCATAGAAGGCGTAGGCCCCGTTCTCGCGGCAGAAATGCTTCGTAAAGAATGGAAAATGGGAGAAGGCGCTATCCCAAATCTGTTAACCCTCCTCGAGAGCCATGGTATCCGCATTTTCTTTGCCGGAGAAATCGGAAACGAAGTTGACGCCTTTTCGTACTGGGAACCAAAAACCGAATGTCCATATGTGTTTCTCACGACTTCAAAGAGCGGTGAGCGACGCAGGATGGACGCGGCTCACGAACTCGGACATCTAGTGATGCATCGAAATCTCGACTTGGGAACTTCGACTACAAAAGAAATCGAGGCCGAGGCGAACAGGTTCGCCTCGGCATTCCTAATGCCCAAGTCAACCATGCTGAAATATACGCCCCGAGGCTTTAGCCTACGGGACGCGGTGACCCTTAAAAAGCGATGGAAGGTGTCTGTGGCAGCCTTTATCTATAGGTCACACGACATTGGCTTACTCACGGATTGGCAGTATCACAATCTATTCAAGCAATTAAGCTCGGCAGGATGGAGAACGGACGAGCCTAACGCGATAATTCCAGAACAGTCTGAGGTAAATAAGCAGGTCATCACTCTGCTCTCGAAAACGCCAAAAAAGCTAAGCACGGCATCTAATGAAACCGCATTGCCACTTGAACTGTGCTATCAGTTGCTTACAGGAACAAGTGCGCAAGTTGTAGTAGGTGGGAAAACACCCGCAAGTAAGACAAACGGACGAAAGGCCAATCTAACAGTAGTTAAGTAATCAATGTCTTTTCAACTATGCTGTCACGAATGTCATGCTATATGACTCATTTGGAAAGATTGCTGGTTCGTTTTGCGTCCTTGGCTTGTTAAGCACCAAACAAAAGCGGGGAGTATTGGCGATGGCCAGTACTCCCCGTTCTCAGAAATAGTGAACCTACTGAAAGGTCTAGCCCGCCCAACACAGGCGGTCTTCTCCCCTAGTCCCGCTTAAACAGGTCCCTCGTGTACACCTTGTCCGCCACGTCAGCGAGCTCGTCGCTCCAGCGGTTGGCGACGATCACGTCGCAGCCGGCCTTGAAGGCCTCCAGGTCGTGCGTGACCTCGGAGCCGAAGAACTCCGGCGCGTCAAGCGTGGGCTCGTAGACCACCACGGGCACGCCCTTTGCCTTCACGCGCTTCATGACGCCCTGGATGGAGCTCGCGCGGAAGTTGTCGGAGTTTGACTTCATCGTCAGGCGGTAGACGCCCACGACCGGCTTCGGCTTGCCCTCGTAGACGCGGTCCCACACCATCTGCAGCACCTCGTCCGCCACGAAGTCCTTGCGGGTGCGGTTGGCGTCCACGATGGCCTCGATCAGGTTCTGCGGCACGTCCCTGTAGTTGGCCAGCAGCTGCTTGGTGTCCTTGGGCAGGCAGTAGCCGCCGTAGCCGAAGCTGGGGTTGTTGTAGTGGCTGCCGATGCGCGGCTCCAGGCACACGCCGTCGATGACGTCGCGGGTGTTGAGGCCGCGGACCTCGCAGTAGGTGTCGAGCTCGTTGAAGTAGGCCACGCGCAGCGCCAGGTAGGTGTTGGCGAAGAGCTTGACGGCCTCGGCCTCGGTGGTGCCCAGCACGAGCTCAGGGATGCCCTTGGAGCCGTCGGCGTTCACGCGCTCCAGCTCGGCGTGGTCGGCGCCCTGCGCGAGCAAACCGGCGAACTTCTCCGCCGCCGCGACGGCCGCGGCGTCGTCCTTGGGCGCGCCCACCACGATGCGGCTGGGGTGCAGGTTGTCGTAGAGCGCCTTGCTCTCGCGCAGGAACTCCGGGCTGAAGAAGATCTTGCTGTCGCCCAGCCTCTCGCGAAGGCCCGCGGTGTAGCCGACGGGGATGGTCGACTTGATGACGATCCAGGCGTCCGGGTTCACCGAGCGCACGGCGGCGATGGCGGCCTCGACGGAGCTCGTGTCGAAGAAGTTCCTGTCCGAGTCGTAGTTGGTGGGCGTGGCGATGACGGCGTAGTCGGCGCCCGTGTAGGCCTCGGCAACGTCCACGGTGGCGTGCAGGTCGAGCTCGCGCTCCCCCGCCTTGGCCTCCGCCAGGAAGCGCTCGATCTCGTCGTCCTGGATGGGCGACTGGAAGTTGTTGATCTTCTTGACCTTCTCGGGCACGATGTCCAGCGCGTGCACCTCGTTGTGCTGCGAGAGCAGGACGGCGAGGGACAGGCCGACGTAGCCGGTACCGGCGACAGCAATTTTGGTTTTGTTAGACATAAATTATCCTACTTTATTTAGACGAGAATTATTTTCCAAGCATTAAAGGAAATTTGTTTACAAGAAGCCTTACAAGCCAATGAAGCACGGCCATAGCAAGGATCAAAATAACCAGATTCAATATATACAGGTTGAACCCAGACAGTAGTTTCATCGGAAACAATAGAACCGCTTGATTCATACATAAATAGCCCATGGAATTTGATCCGATATACTTAAGTTCGTCCGTCAACTTAGATGAACTGGTTGCCAATCGCAAACTTATGTAATACATAACGAGCGTAAGCGATATTGCGGCAAAAATGAAAAGAAGAGGATTGCCGTATGTATTGGTCCGCATATTTACAAAGCCATTTAGGTAAGCAGCGAAGCTGCCAAATAAAGAAACTAAAACAATCATAGATGGCGGAGCCACATTTACTTTTTCAAGCATCCGACTCCTACGAAATGCAAAGCCTACGTACATCAGAAGCATGCCAACAAAGGCCTGGTTTACGCACCACGGGAGCTGATTTGGCCAGAAAAATCCGACACATCCAACTGCAATTGATAAGGCTGCGAGAAGCACCCCCCCCCTCGAAAGCCTAAAGACCAAGTCGAATAGGGCGCTCGCAAAGAAAAATGCGGTAAGGAACCATAAAGCCCCGCCGATAGGGATGCCTTCTGAGCTCATTAGAAATAAATGAACAGCTAGATCGAGTAAGGGCTCACCGCGGGCCAATTGAACTGGCGACCAAATTATGCAAAATAACAAGCCAAATAGAATGTATGGTACTAAAAGAGTTTTTACTTTCTTTTTTATATACAAAGAAAAACTACCCTTGCAGCGATAAAGGAAGCCCGAGACAAGGAAAAAGAGCGGCATATTGAAAGGGTGGATAGCGAAATTAAATAACTCACCAAATCCAACATGGCCAGCAACCATAGCCAATATACCAAGTCCTTTAAGAATATCGATTTCTACCAGTCTATTATGTTTCGCAACATTCACAGACACATTCATTTCTACATCCTCATTAACCAGATTAACGACTAACCATATATTTCAATTTATTGAATACGGAAGTGGCGTTCTCATCCCTCATTGCAAGCAGCATCAAGAAGTAAAGAACGAAATACGCCGATCCAAACACCAGCAACCTGAACAGTCCTGCGGCCATTCCAAATGCACCGTCAACAAACCAAATAAGCAAACTGCTTAGTAATGCACTTGAAAAATGCTTTGCGAAAACATTCACCACAGAAAACTTGACGAGAGCATGGTCCTTTCTCCAAAGGGAAAAGAACATTATCAAAATAGTCACAGTCGCAGATATTGACGTCGCGGCAGCAAGCCCGAGGTACTTAAACCGCCCGACAAGAGAAATATTCAAACAGATATTAAGCCCCACGCAAATGGAGCCATTGACCATAGGAGTAACGGTATCTTTCAGGGAGTAGAAGATTTTATTTAGAACATCCCTGAAGGCAACACCAATAACACCGACTGCATAGACGGATAGGGCCCCAGAAACCATAGCCACCGATCGTGCATCAAATGCACCTCGAGCAAACAAGACGCAGACAATATCTTTAGAAAAGAGAATCAATGCAACCGAAGACGGCACGACGATAAGGGAGATCGTTTCAATATATCTATGTGAAAAGTTAAAACGATCCCCGTCCTTTGATGCAAAGAGCTCCGTCAATTTCGGATACATAATTGTCGTCATGCTAAGAATGACGACCTGAGTAATTATGTTTGTAACTTCGTTTGCATAATTAAGGGCAGAAGCGCTACCGGCTTCCAGGCCAGATGCGAGAGAGCGATCGATGATTGTATTAAGCTGACCGATTGCCGTACTCAGAAACACTGGGCCCACAAGTTTGAGCATTTGCAGTAGAGTTTCGTCTCTAAAGTTGCACTCGAAATGAAACCTATAATTGGTTTTCTTTCTAGATTCGATATACAGATATAGAAGTTGTCCAAAAGAAGACAGCAGGATTCCAAGTGCAAGAAGTAGCGGTTTCCCTAAGTAGAATCCGAAGATGATAAAGGCTATTTGAATCAAGTTGTAGGGGACATTCATCAGGGAATTTTGATTGAAATACCCCTCAGTTTGAAGAAAAGCATTATATACATAGCCGAGAATAATTGCGATGCTGCTCGGCATGATGATTTTCGCAAACTGGTTGCAAAGACCATATGTTTCACCTGAAAAACCACCAGCAAAAATATCGACCAAATAGTTGGAGTAATTGATTCCAATTACCGTAAATGCCAGCGACAAAACTATAAAAATGGAAATTACGTTGCTCGTAAACTGTTTGGCGCTGTTTTTGCCTTTCTTGACCTTTAGCTCGGAATATAAAGGGATGAAGCCCGTGGTGACCGCAGCGCCAAAAATAGAAAAAATTACCGCTGGAATATTCTGGACTACAACAAATACGTCGGAAACGGAGCCGGCACCATAGCAATTCGCTAGAACGACTTCACGGATGAAACCAAAACCCTTTGCCACGAGTGCGAATATGATTAATTGTATGGTCTTGATAAATAGTGACCCGTTCTTACTTCGCATCATTGCCCTCTATCGAAGCCTTAACGGCAACTTTTGAATTTGCACGAGTTTTCTCACTTCTGGCCTTGATTTGAAAAGCCTGGATAATCTTACGAAGGGTCAACTTGTGCCGATTCGCAATCGCAACCCTTATGTAAAAAAGGAGTGTTGGGCACTTTCCGTATTTCATAAGATACTTAGCTGAAATCGGAGTGCGCAGATCCTCAACAACGTCGGGCCGAGCAACATAGCAATGGTTAGAAAGAGCTGTAACATTTTTATATTTAATGGGGCGAGAAAAGAAATGAATGTACATGAATTCATCCCTCTTCACTTCGCCAGCGCAAAGATAGTATCGAAAAACATGACCGTTTTCCCAAACAATTACCTGCCGGTCGTTTTTATAATCCTCGCTAATCGGTAGATGACCTAAGAAAAAACTGCTGTGGAAGCGATCAAGATGCGCAAAATTCGTTTCACGATAGTAGGGCAGCTCAAGATAATCGTAAATTGAGCACATTCCGACCTCATCAAAGCAATGGCCTTCAGCACTGGAAAAGTAATCGCGATAGCTAATTCCAGTGTGCGGCACGACCGTTTTGTAGCGTCCATTAACCTCGGGCACGTTTTTATATAAGGTAGAATGCCCTTGAAATCCTATCTTTTCATACCGAGAAAGAATATCATCAGAGATGAATGACCTGATATTTCCCCAAAGAAGGTCGAGGTCACAATGTCCCCAATAATCATAGCCTTTTAATTCATCGGCAAAAATCTCACCATAGGCAGGCCTGAACTCACATAGCTTCCAGGGGCGATCGATGCAGACGGGAAAATCGAAATGCTCTTTAATTCGTTCTGCAAAAGAGTCGTAAGTTTGATAAATAACCTTAACGTTATTGGGATAGTTATATTCAGTATGGTCATCCGTAAATAGGATCCAATTTATTGACGGATTGGCCCCAGCAGAAATGAGCCAAAGGTCAAACCCCTTAGGCAGGTGACCAAAATACGGAACCAAGTAGGCAATGGACTTCATTACTTATGTGCACCCTCTTTCAGATACATGTATAGATAGAGCATGGAGATGGTTGCGGCGGGATAGTTATACTGTCCGTTGAAAAAGGCGTTAAACATAAACAGGAATGAAATGACAATCATCAACGTGATGCTGGCATGGGCATATCTGTACATTGTTTTTAAGAAATAAATAAAAGACGAGAAATAAATCGAGAGCCCGACCATACCAGTCGATAAGATCACATTCAGAAAATCGTTATGCGCATAGATTAGGGCGATTACAGATGCGTTCGCGTAATAGACGGCATTGAATCCATGCCCAAATAGTTTTTCAGTAGTCGACCCGCTTTGAAATAGTCGTAAATCGGCTTCCCAGAAGACCGTACGACCGCTTGTAACTGATCCCAAAGTATCAAAATTGCCAACCTGCTTATACTCAAAGTATTGAGCCATATTAGAGTTGGCGACTAGGAAGACGAACAGGACCAAAAGCGGAATAATGCTAATGAAGAAATAAAATTTGTTATTCAACCATCGGTAATAAATTAGGGTAAGCAAGACAAGCAGCATAATCAAATAGGTGCGACTCGTGCTGTTGAAAATGGTATAAGAGCAGATAAATACCGGTATCAAGTACTTTTTTTCTGAGGTTTGCTGAAACAGAAGAAGCGACTCAACGATAAGCAAAAAAGCCCCCGAAGCAAGCCGATGCCTACCGAAATACGCATAAGAACGATTTGTTGCCATAAACAGCAATAGCACGATGGTGGATAGCGTGACGAAATACGCAAACACTTTTCCATGAGAGCCGATATATTCCTCAACGTATTCATGCCTTTTTGCAAAATAGCATAAATACAAGGTCCAAAATGGCAGATAGAATGCGTCATTGAAATTAATGAGGGCGGATCGCGTAATTAAATACGAATATAGAGAAATAACGATAGAGGCCAAGACTAGAAACACTGAAGCAGCCGTGATGGTGCTCCCCTCCCTCAATGCCTCCGAAAAAAAGACAAATACAAGAGTCGCTACCAACGCAATAAAAACAATTCGATTAAGCGAGTTGCTATACATCTGCACAAATACCGTCAAAGGGAACATGCCCGTTAGACAAATAAGCGTATTTTCAATTGTTAATTTCTTCATCTAACACTAAGCCTTTTTTTGTATTGTTCGATAAACGCATCCGCCAATGCATCCCAAGTGAAATGGGAATTCACGGTACTTGCAGCATTTGCGCTCAGCCTCAATTGAAGTTCACAATCGTTCAATACATCACTGATCCTATTTGCCCACGCGTCAGGATTAAGGTTGTCTAAAACGAAGCCGTTTACGCCATCCTCGATCAGCATTGAGCTACCACCGTTAGGGAACGAGATAACAGGCATTCCGTAATGCATTGCCTCGAGCAAAACCATGCCGAATATTTCATATGTAGACGGAAACAAGAAGAAATCGCAGCTACGGTAAATCGACTTCAAAGCCTTTTGCTCCAAAGAAGGAATGTGAATAAATGAATCACCTAGACCCCACTGCATGTATTTGTTAATTACCGATTGTCCGTATTCATCGGCCGCAGAGCCAACCGCAACAATTTCACAGTCGATACCCGACCGCTTTAGCCTCAAAGCAATTTGTCCAATTAGTTCGAGATGGCGTCGCGGCATGAAGCCGCCAACATACAGCAACCTAAGGCGATGATGGTTACCCAGCAGATCACTTTTGTCGGTAGGCGAACCATCGAGCACGTCGGAGTTAATACCGACGCCGGGAGCAGACACAAGCGACGAATCGATCCCCTTATCAATTAAATATTCAGCCGCCAATCGACTCTTTGTGAGAAACATCGTTTTCTTATACTTGTATAGAGGAATACCTAAAATATCAAAATATTTACACCAGGTATTGTACCGACGGTTTTCCTCGCCATAGTATTGACCGTGATAAACAACTGTTTGACGGGGGCGCGTTATCGCGAGAAACAGTGATTCCAACTGGTTGTATTCCGCAGGCTGCAGAATATCGTACTGATCAAACAGCGGGGCCAGATTATAAATTGCGTTCTTGAAAACCGTAAAAGCCTTACGGTAAAAAATAGTGATAGTCGATGACGAGCCAGGTACCTCATATCGAATATCATGCTCCTCGCCGTTCGTCCAAAAAACGATATCGCAAATATGTCCCTTGCGGACCAATGCAGATGCAAGACCTATTTCCTGGATGTTATAGGTCGCGCTTGGCCCGACCTCTATATAGTTTGGATAATTTCTAACGATAAGAATCTTCAACTTTGAACCAATCAATCAGCTAAGAGTCTTTTGTATAAAGTTCCGTAGGTTTTAAATTTGCTTTGCCAAAGCAGCTCGTTTTCGACCTCATCGAAACAAAAGGAATCTAGCAAATCATTCGTAACACCGAGCAGAGCCCGAGCATACTCGCTTGAGCCGGATCCCGGAGGTAGCAGGATAGCTGTCTTAGAATCTAAGATCAGGCTCGCGCCGAAGGAATCCGCACATATCAATGGACGATGGTGCGAAATCGCCTCTGCGATGACAGCGCCTCCCGTCTCACGAAGGCTCGGCATCGCCACGATGTTCGCCCATCGATAAAAC